>JAABUP010010260.1_pt1 | contig 11126 bp, 8 predicted proteins | sample 5559201 | NCBI WGS metagenome assembly JAABUP01 (sample SAMN10711887, study PRJNA513373) | rock metagenome | isolation source: Antarctica rocks | place: Antarctica | reverse complement strand
GCGTCATCGCTACCGGCCGCACACCCATCGTGCTCACCCGCCTGCTCACCTTCAGCACGCAGGGCTACGGTGTCACCGCCCGCACGGGCGCCAACACCGCGGCGACGAGCTGGATCTTCGCCGAGGGGACGACGACGACGCGCTTCCAGACCTTCCTCACGGTGCTCAACCCGAATCGAACGGGGACGCAGGTGACGGCGCGCTTCTACGGCCGCACCGGCGCGCTGCTGGGCCGCCGCACCATCTATGTGCCGGGCCTGCGCCGCGCCAACATCAAGCTCAACGACGTGCTGCACGCCAGCGGCGTCGCGTCGGTCGTGACGAGCGCCCAGCCCATCGTCGTGGAGCGGCCGGAGTATTTCGGCAGCCCCAACGGCCGCCGTATCGCCGGCAGCGACGTGTTCGGGCGCAACGGGGCCGGCCTGCGCTGGGCCTTCCCCGGCGGCACGACGACCGGACGCAGTGAGTTCCTGCTCATCTACAACTCGTCGACCAGGACGGCCGTCGTGAACGCGACCGGCTACGGGGCCAACGGCCGCATGATGACCAGGCGCTTCTCTGTCCGGCCGACGACACGCGCCACCGTCGACGTCAACAGGAGCTTTGCCGGACTGGCGGCGCAGCACGGCATCGTGTTGCGCGCGGCCAACGGCCAGGGCTTCGTCGCCGAGCAAACGCTTTTCGCTCCGAACTTCAGCACGTTAGACAGCACGCAGGGCGCGGCGTCCTAATCGCAATCGCGCCGCTACGGTGGGTCGAGGCAGCGGGAGCGCAGGCTCCCACTGCCTCGACCCTTATGTGATCAGCCCCAGCCGTGGTCCTCGCCGCTGAGGGCGCGACCGTGCGGGGCAAGGGGCGCGGCAATGAGGCAGTGCGCCCTGGAGAGCAGCGGCAGCAGCGTGGGCACCGCGCGTCGAGCGCGAACCATGCGGCGTCCTCCAACGCGCTCGTGTCGATCACACCCGTGCCGCCGGCGTAGCGTGTGGTGCCGTCGCCCCTCAGTTGGTGCGGGAATGGCTAGGGTTGGCTGCCGGCGTAGGTAGTGCCCGCCACCGCGACGCCCGTTTCTTCCTCGATCTCGCGCTCCTCGTCGAGATCGACGAAGCTGGCCACGAGGTCGTAGCGCCGTGCAAGGTGCCCGTTGGCCTGTGCTTAACACGTCGGCGCAGCGCCGGCTGTCCCCGCAGGGAGCGACACGGCTGCCGTCGCTGCATATAATAATCCGCTACCGTGCACCCGGTGCCCCGCCCTTTCTTTCTCCCCTGGGGGCGTGTGTCGGTGGGGGGCGAGGGGAAGGAAGCTATGATGACACGAGAGATCACGCTATGCGTCCCCGGGGGAGAAAGAAAGCCGGGAACGCGCGTCCGCGCAGTATAGTGGGGGCACGACGACGCCCCCCATGAGCATCGTGCGGTGATGGAGGAGATAGGCATGGATAACAAGGTGACGCACATCGTGCGCCTGGACCCGGAGGGGACGAGCGAGGAGGAGCGGGAGCGGCTGCGGGCCTCCTTCGCGGCGCTGCTGGCCAGCGGCCAGCCCCTCTTGGGCTCCGGGCCGCTGGTCGACGAGGGCGGGCCGGCCAGCCGGGTCCCACTCCTGCGGGAGCCCGTCGCGGGCGACGCGCGCGATCCGGACCGGCCGGCCCACCTGCGGCCCCGCGTCGGCGGCCCAAGCGCGTGCACGGGGCGGTGGCCATCGGAGGCGTAGGGAAGGGAGGGGACGTATGGCTGGGCAACAGCCCACGATGCGTACGGGTACGCCCGACGATCCCCCCCTGCGCGCGTGGTGGTCGTTGACAACCAGCATTTTGTGCGCGAGCGCACCAGTGGCTACCTGGCGCGCGAGCCCGCTTTCGAGGTGGTGGGGGGCCGCGACCGGGGCGCAAGGGATCGCGGTGTGCCGTCGGTTACGCCCCGATCTTGTTGTGCTCGACGTGGGCCTGCCGGACATGAGCGGGATTGACGTGGCCACGGCGCTGCGCGCCCTGCCCCGGTCGCCGCTCATCCTCATGCAGAGCGGGACCCGTGACCCGTACATCGTGTCAGGGTCTTGCTCCAAGAAGCGCCGCTGGCCATCTAGAACGGGACAGCCACGCCTGCAATCCCGTTCTAGATGGCCCGGCCGACTAGGGTAGCGAGTAGCAATGGAACAGAAAACCCGTCTAAGCTCTGTGATCCTCAGTGGCTCCCCGCACGGTGGGGGGACGCAAGGGGCGGAACTCGCCGCGCCGGACCGACTCAGGCACCACGAACTGGTAGCGCCCCAGGATCGTGATGTGGTCGAAGCCTAACGGGGACAGCCGCGCGACGTCCTCGGTCGGCACGTCGACGCCCTCGGCGCGCAGCGTGTCAAGGACGCGCTGTGTGTATCGCGTGTTCCAGAGGATCACCGCGTTGAGCACTAATCCAAGCGCGGCGAGCTGATCCTCCTGCCCTTCCTTGTAATGCTGGCGCAGTTCGCCCTTCTGCCCGTAACAGAGCGCACGGGCGAGGCGGTGGCGGCCCTCCTGGCGATTGATCTGGTGCAGCACGCGCCGGCGATGGACGTGGTCGTCGAAGTACGAGAGCATGAAGAGCGACTTGGCGATGCGCCCATACTCCGCCACGGCGCGGCCGAGCGTCGAGTAGCGCCCGCCACTCTGCAGCAGGCGTAGCGCCTCGGAGCCAGCGATCGTGCCCTCGGCCAGCGACCCCGCCAAGCGCAGCACATCGTCCCAGTGCCGCGTGATGAGGTCCGGCTTGATGTGGTGGCGCGCCACACGGTCGAGCACGCCATAGTCGGCCTTGGGATCGAGACGCCACAGCCGTTGGTCGCCCAGGTCAGCCAGACGCGGGCTAAACTGGTACCCGAGTAAGGCGAAGAGGCCGAACACAACGTCGGCATAGCCCGCCGTGTCGGACACGATCTCGGTCGGGCGCAGGTTGGTCGGCTGCTCCAACACCACGTCGAGGATACGCCCCGAGTCGCGCAGCGTGCCGGGCACGACCACGCCGTGCAGGCCCAGCGGCCCGCTGGACATGTTCAGCCACGTCGCCCCGCGCCCGACGCCGAAATAGGGCGGGCTGAACCCGGCGTTGAGCGTCTTCACAGGCACTTTGAAGCGCAAGCCGTCCACGGAGGCGATCTCGCCCCCGCCCCACGCCTGGGCCAGCGGCACTGCCTGATGGTCGTCGACGAGGAGCGCGTTGGCCCGCGCCAGCGTCTCCTCGCGGACGTAGTTATGCTTGACCCACGAGAGGCGGTCGAGCGTGAGCGCGGGGACGTCCTCGCGCGCGACGGCGCGCAGGCCGACGTTGCAGGCCTCGGCAAGCAAGACGGCGCACACGCTTATGGACAGATCCGCGACGCGCGCGTTCTCCTCGCTCACATGGGTGAAGGCGTCGGCGAAGCCGGTGGCGCCGTGGATTTCCAGCAGCACTTCGGGCAGCTCGACGCGGGGCAGGAGATCGTCCACGGTGGCGCGCATCCCCCGCAGGCTGGGCGGATCGTCGAGTCGCTCCAGCGGCGTGAGGGTGAGCCGGTCGCGCCCGCCGCGCTGCTCCACCCGCAGGTCCGGATTCGCCGGCAGGTGGGCGGCCGTGCGCCGATAGGCCTGGTCGAGTTGGTACCCCAGCGCCGCCAACTCCACCGCCGGGTCGAGCGCATGGTTGAGGGCGCGGCAGATCCGCGGCCGAGCCGCTTCCCACGCCGCGCCCTGCAGCAGAGCGGCGCGCGGGTCGGCCCACTTCTCGCTCGGGGCGACGAAGAGGTCGCGACGCCGGAGCGCGGCCTGAACCTGCTCTAAGACCGCGAGCGTGTACGCGCGGCGATCCACATGGTAGTCTGGGCGGTCGGTGGCATCGGGGTTGACGACGCGGGCGCGCCACGCCTTGGGGATGGCGGCGAGCGGCGCCTCGACCATGTCCGGCGGGTGCGCCTCTTCCAGTGTGGCCAGGAAATCGAGGGCTGTGAGGAGAGGGGGACCCGCGCCCACCGTCCCCTTGAAGTGGATCGTGCGCAGCAGCGCCGGCAGGAAGCGGCGCACCGTCGGGTGCTGCGCCAGGATCTCGCGCTGGTAGTGGTCGTCGGGCGGGCGGGCCAGCGCGTCCACCGCGGCGATGGCGGCGTCAACCTCCGCCTCGCCGTGCGCGGCCGCGACCATCGCGCGCACCTCGCCGTCACGGTAGCGGGGATCGCGCACGACGCGGGCGACGTCGCGCAGCACAAGCGCCGCCGCGTCGAAGGCGCGGGCCACGCGCAGCCGCTCCTCCTTACCTTCACGCACCGCACCCCGCAGGATCTCGTCGAGGACGCGGTCGAAGACGTCGAGCGCATCGTCCATGGCCCGGACCTCCAACACCCGCGCGAACGCGAGCAGGGTGGCGACACGGCGATCGGGCGCCAGGCGCTCAAGCGCCTGCGCGCGGGCGGTCGTCGCGTGACGCGCCAGCACGCGGAGCCGGCCGGGCGGGATGCCCGCGCGGTCGAGGCCGCCGACGCCGAGGGCGCGCACCACGTCGAGCCGCTTGAGCGCGGCGACGAGGGTGACGGAGTTGGCGTGGAGGGGGCCGTGCCGCAGCCGGTCGAGCGGCGTCTGCCGCCCGTCGTCGGCGCCGACGAGGACGAGCCGCTCCACGTTGGCGCGTTGGTCGGGCGCGGGCAGTGCGGCCAGGCGTTGCCACAGCCGGGCGGCCGCGCGGTCGCGGACCTGGGCGACCAGGCGCGCAAACACGCTGATGCCGGGCAGCAGCACCTTGGCGGCGACCAGGCGCGCCACGGCCTGGTCGAAGAGCGCCGACGGCCGCTCGGCGCTGGTCCAGGCGCGGGCGTAGAGCCAGCGCACGAAACGGAGATGGCCCGGCTGGTCGCCGAAGTCGCGGTAGCCGTAGCGGCGGCGGATCTCGGCGGTGTGGTCCCAGCGCGCCTTGCCGCCGCAGTAGGGCTCCAAGTCAGTGCGCTCCGACACGGCGAGCTGCCGGGCCAGCGTCGCCACGACGCCGGGCGGCACGTCGCTGGGATCCTCCAGGAACATGCCAAGGTGCCGGACGGTGCAGAGTTGCAGGGCCAGACCGAGCTTGTTGTAGTCGCCACGGCGCTCAGCGATCAGGGCACGGTCGGCGTCGTCGAGGTGGAACGAGCGCGCCAGGTCGGCGGGCGACGGCTCGCCGTCGTAGCGCCCGTAGGCCGTTTCCTGAGCGGGGGAGAGGAAGGCGACGGGCATCAGTAGTCCACCCGCACACCATCCATGGCGGCCGCGCGATCCCGCGCGGAGGGCAGGCTGTAGCGCCGCGTCGTCTCCAGGCGCCGGTGGCCGGCGATCTCGGCGACGAGCACGAGGTCAGTGCCGTTGCGCACGAGGGCGGTCAGGCAGGTGTGCCGCAGGACGTGCGCCGAGAGGGCAAGCCCCGCGTCACGCCCCAGCTCCCGGACGACCAGATCAATCGCGCGCGTGGAGAGGCGACGCCCCTGCGGATTGAGGAAGATCGCCGGCTCCCCCTCGGCGTCGGTCCGCCCCGCGCGCTCCCTCACGTAGACAGCAAGGGATACGCGCACGGCGGCGTTGAGCGGGACCTCGCGGTAGGCGTCGCCCTTCCCCCGACGCACGACGACCTGGCCCTTGCGCGCCGACAGCGCCACGTCGTCGACGTCGAGAGCGGTGCACTCGCCGATGCGCAGGCCGGTGTAGAAGAGCAGGTGCGCGATGGCGCGGTCGCGGGCGGAGCGGGAGCGCTCAACGGCGCGCAGAAAGGCCACCTGTTCAGGGGGCTCCAACGCGCGCGGCGCGGCCTGGGGCAGGTCCTCGCGCGCGACGTCGGGCGGGTCGAGGCCAAGGAAGCGGTAGAAGTGATCGAGGGCAGCGAGGCTGAGGTTGACCGAGGCGGGCTTGGCCGTGCGCACGGTCTTGAGCCAGGTGCGGTAGTCGCGCGCGGCGTAGGAGACCGCATGGATGTCGCGTAGCGGATTGCCGGCATCGATCGGTGTGGTGGCGAGGTAGACGCAATACTGGACGACCCGGACACGATACGTCCGCCGCGTGTTGGCGGCGAGCGGCTGGCGCTCCAGCCACGCGGCGTAGGCCCCGGCCACCTCGACCGGTGTCTGGGTCTCCGTCATCATGTCACCCCCTCCTTGTTATCAGAAGCGCTTTGCGCCCGCTACGACCGCTTAAAAAGCGTGTTATCAGCAGGATATCAGGGGGGAACCTGCGTATAACGATGCAGCCTGTTGAAAAAGGGGGGCGTTGTGCGCTTGCCGCCGCTCGGGACAGCGGCGATCAGCTTGTGGAGGTTTAGCGATTCAGAGGGCCGTCGGCACTAGGAAGGGGGCAATGGCCAACCCCAACGCTCCTCCCGGCCACGGCCGGCGGCCCCAACCCCGTTTACTGAGCAAGCGTTTCAGGTTTTGGCCGGCGGTGGTCAGCAACGCCTCACCGTTGACCTTCTCCAGGTGCCGCAATCGGAAGCGTCGCAAGCCATGCCAGTCCTTGGCTTCCGCGAAAAGCGGCTCGACCCAGACTTTGCGCTTGCCCATCGCCTTCTTGTAGGGTTCTGTGTCGTGATAGCCCCGCACGCGATCCAGGTAGTCCTCGTCGAAGTCTCGGCTGATGAGACGGCCGTGCACGCCCGCAGTACAGCGCTCTTTGACCGGGCAAGCGTTGCAGGTGGCGGCATCGGCCTGATAGACCAGCACATGCTCCGTATTCTTCGGATGGCGGAAGGGCAGGAGCGCGCCCTGCGGGCAAGTGTAGGCATCGCGCTCTGGATCATAGGCGAAGCTCTGTTTGCCGAAGAACGGGGTGCGCTTGTCCCAATCGGGCAGCGGCATGTAGGCGCGGATGCCGGCGTCCTCGATGGCCCTGATGTTCTCGGCGGTGCCGTAGGTGGTGTCCCCCGTGACGTGGTCGGGCCGGAGGTGCCAGCGGAAGCAGACCCGCCAGAGCATGTCGCGCAGGGGCTGGTTCTCCATGACCTCGGCGGGCGTGACCAGCGTCGCCAGGATGATGCGCGCCTTGCCGCCGTCGACCATGCAGTGTGTGTGGTACCCCAGGTGGACGCCGCCTCCTTTATGGCGCATGTGCGTCGCATCGGGATCGGTTGTGCTCACGTTAAGGTCGGCGACCCGCTGGTAATGCGCGTGCGTCACCGCGCGTTGGGGATGCCCCGCGCCTTCGACCCAGTCGTGCCGCACCTTATTGGCCACCGCGACATCGTCACCAGCAACTGTGGGGAGGGCGGCCGGGGCGGGTGAGGGGTCCGCGTCGACGACCGCGTCGTTGGTCACTCCTTCCCGCGTAAGGGCATCGTCGGCACCGAAAAGGTTGCGTAGGTGCTCCTCGACCGCAAAGCGCGGCGTGACCGAGTCGAGCGACGCGTTCGCATCGACCTGCGTCGCGTCGACGTACACCTCCTGACCCCACACCAATCCAGCCGTCCGACACTGCTCCACGATGGCAGCGAAGAAGCGGCGGAAGGGGTCCAGCCCATACCGTTCGCGGATCTTGGTCAGGCTCGAATGGTCGGGCAAATCCTCGTCCAAGTCATACCCAACGTACCAGCGGGCGCCCAGGTGATCGGCGACGAGGCGCATCAGGTGCCGCTCCGAGCGTAGCCCCTCGAAGAAGAGCACCAATTGGAGCTTGAAGAACACGATGGGATCGATGGAGGGGCGACCACCGGCGGCGTAGAGCGGGGCGACGAGGTCACGCACGAACGAGAGGTCGAGCGTGCGCTCCACATGGCGATAGAAATGGGTGGCCGGGACCAACTCCTCCAACGACACGTTAACGAGCGGAGTGAAAGCCCACCCTTTTGGGCCCATCATCCGCGTCACCTCTTTCTCTACGCGACTGCTCTGCGACCAGTGCGATACGTACCCCACTCTTCTATATAGTACGGCTCTATATGGTACGGCTGCGGTAGGGTGAAGGCCGCATGATGCGACGCGAACGGTGGCAGGACTAGGCGCTCTGTAGAGGCGGCGTTAATCCGCCGATTCATGATCGCCATACCCCCTATCGTGATGTTACGCTAGTATTTATAAATACTAGCGTAACATCACGATAGGGGGTATTCATCGCGCGAGACTGACGAGGTGGAGGCGCGACGCACCTGCAAGGCACGAGACAAACCTTTCTCGAAAATGCCAAGCGTCCGCCTGCTACAACCCCTTTTTCAACAAGCTGGATGATTATCAGCAGCGTTGTCACCAGCCTCAGTACGGATAGTGTTCTCGCAGGAAGTCGAGAGCGAGGCGATTGGTCTCCGCAGGCTGCTCCATGTTGAAGACATGGGCCACACGCGGGAGCGCCACCAGGCGCGCATCCGGGATGGTACGCGCGAGCAGGTCGGCCTGCTCCAGGATGTGCGGGATGTCCCCCGTCCCCACGGCGATGAGGCTTGGCACATGGATCTCGCCCAAGCGGGCGGAGGCGGGCGGAGCGAGGGGGTCCGCCGACCGCCCGCCCTCGCGCGTCCGACGCAGATAATCGATATGCATCGTCCGGAAACGCGCGCGCACGTCAGGGTCGACCTCGTCCGGGGCGCGCCGCGGCCCATCGACATAGAGCCGCACCGACAACTCGATCGCATGGGCGATATCGCCCGCCTGGAACGCGGCGGCGATGGGCTCGCCGAGCGCGAGCGTGGCCTCCCCCATTAGATAGCCGCCGACAGCCGGGGCCAGCAGCAGGAGGGCACCGACCCGTGCGGGATAGGTCAGGGTGAAATCGAGCGCGATGGCGGCGCCCTGGGACATCCCGAGGAGCGCGACGCGGTCGATGCCCAGGTGGCGGAGGAGGGCGTGCAAGTCCTCGTGGTGCGCGTAGGCCCGCGTGGGCATCCCCGAGCGCCCGAACCCGTGCTGATCGTAGCGCACGACACGATACTGCCGCGCGAGGGCGTCGACCTGCTCGTCGTACATCCGGCTGTCCGCGATCCCCTCATGGAGGAGCACGAGGGCTGGCCCTGTCCCCACGACCTCATAGGAGAGGGGCGCCCCGCCCACCTCGATCACCGCGATACACGCCTCGGTCACGTCGCCCATCGGCTCCTCCTCCATGCACCGGCGGGCCAGCGGTTGATACGGCTCCACGACGCGGCGCTGTGCTGATACCTGATATAATCTGGATACTTGGTGGTATCCACGCCATCAGTATACGCGGAGCGAGTGGAGTGTCAAGGGGGGAGCGCATGGGGCAGAGGGGGACGACGCGCAGCCGCTTGACGCGCGAGGAGAGCCAACGACGCACGCGCGAGCGCTTGCTCGACGCGGCCGCCGACATCTTCAGCCGCCGCGGCTTCCACGCGGCCTCCGTCGAGGAGGTGGCCGAGGCGGCCGGCTTCTCCAAGGGAGCGGTGTACTCCAATTTCGCGAGCAAAGACGACCTGTTCCTGACGCTCCTCGATCGCCATCTCGCCCAAGAGTTGGGTGCCGTGGCACGGCGCGTCACGCCAGGTGACGCGGACGAGACCGCGGCGGCGAGCCACCCGTTCCCGCAGCACCTAGAGGAGGGGCGGACGTGGAACATCCTGACGATGGAATTCTGGCTCTATGCGATGCGCGACGAGCGGGCGCGAGAGCGGCTGGCGGCGCGCTACCGCGCTGCCCGCGGAGAACTCGCCGCCCGGTTGCGTGAACGGGACGTGGAGCGCACGGCGAGCCCCTCGGCATCGGCCGAGCACCTGGCCTGGGGACTGCTCGCGCTTGGCACGGGCCTCGCCCTCCAGTCGTATCTGGAGCCGGGGACGATGCCCCCTGATCTGTACGCGGCCACGGTCAATCGACTTCTCGCGGACTCATCCGCCGCAGCCTTCGACGACGATTGAGCTTAGACCGGCTTTACGCTCCGATCATACTGGACACTCAGCTTAGACGGGTTTTCTGTTCCGTTGCTACTCGCTACCCCACTTTGGGTTGCACGGCGGGGGCGTGCACACGCTGCACGAGATCGGGGGGCGCCTGGGGCTCTCGCGCGAGCGAGTGCGGCAGATCGAGGCGGAGGCGCTGGCCGCGCTGCGCGCGGGCACGCTGCGGGCGGAGCGCGACGACGACGACGGCGATGACAGCGATGTGGCCTAGCGCGCCCGCACGCGCACGGTGCACAGCGCGGCCGTGGCCGGCGGGGGGACAGCGGGCGAGAGACCGACGACGACGCTCATCCATCCGTGTCCTGGCCGTCACGAACCGCACGGGCACGACGAGCGACGGGCAGAGGGTGCGCTGATGAGCGAGGAGACCTGGGACCAGGTGCTCGGCGACATTTTCGCGGCGCTGGACCGGGACGCCGCGGCCGAGAGACAACTCATCGCCATCGCGCCCCGGCTCTCCGACGAGCAGATCCTGCGGGCGTGGGCGTACCTCGCCCACGATGAGGCGAGCCGCTGGCGTGCGCGCGGCGCCCTGGCCCACGAGGCATTGCAGCGCGTGGTGGGCCGGGCGGAGCGCGACGGCCGGGGGACGACGGCGGTGCGGCAGCTCGCGGCCGAGCTGGGGATCGAACCGGGGCGGGTCTACCGCCTGGCGCAGATCCACGGCGTGATCGAGGGCGGCGCGCTGGACGCCGGCATCGTCGAGGTGCTGCCGGAGATGGTCTGGTACGATGAGGCGCTCGCCGCGCCGGACCCGGCCGCCGCGCTGGGCTACGCCGCCGATCAGGTCACCGCAGGCCGGCCCTACAGCCCCATGGACTTCCGGCGCGACGTGCGGAAGGTCGCGGTGGCCCGTGGGCAACCGGCGCGGGAGCGGCCACCGTCCCCGCAGGTGCGCCTCCGCGTCACCCGGCGCGACGGGTCGCACTGGCCGGCGGGGGACGCCGTGGTGTTCGATCTGGTCGATATCGCGGCGATCGAGGTGGAGACGCCGTGGGGACGGGCGGCGCTCGCCATCGACGGGCAGGGTCACATCGACGCCGACGTGCAGCAGGAGGACTGAGGGGTGATGGGCATGCGGCGAGCTCTCACGGTGGGCGTGAGAGCGAGGGGGACGAGCTGTCCGTCGATCCGCGCGAGCGCGGGGCCAAGGTGTGGGCGTCGCTCCCGCGCGTGCGGGCGGCACACGAGCGCAGGAGACGAGACCGTGCCACAGGTCTACCCGGAGTCGCTGTCTCCGGCGCCCTACGCCGGCCAATGTTGTGTGTAGCCCGCGTC
>JAABUP010010259.1_pt1 | contig 11127 bp, 13 predicted proteins | sample 5559201 | NCBI WGS metagenome assembly JAABUP01 (sample SAMN10711887, study PRJNA513373) | rock metagenome | isolation source: Antarctica rocks | place: Antarctica | reverse complement strand
CAGACAGACAAAAAGACTTGTCCCGCACGTACCTAGCTCATCATGAGCTGGAAAGCGTTGTTGTTGTTGTTATTATCATCATTATTTGTCTGTCTGTCTGTCTGTCTGTCTGTCTGTCTGTCTGTCTGTCTGTCTGTCTGTCTGTCTGTCTGTCTGTCTGTCTGCTGTCTGAATATCTGTCCGTCTGTCTGTGTCTGTCTGTCTATCTGGTTGACTATCTGCCTGGCAGCTCTCTGCTCAGTCACCTGCCTCTGAAGTCACCGACAATACAATCCCTCTCTTCCTTGCAAGCAACCCCCCCCTCCTACCTCATGTTCCATTCCCCCAGGCTCCCCTCCTTTCCCTCTTCACGCAGCCCCTGCAGTGTGTGCAAATTGCTTCTGCTCAAATGCTCAGAAGTCAGAGGATCATACTGGCTTACAAAGCTCCCACCAAAATCCTCAGTCTGGTGGCAACAGGGACTGATCTCCCCCAGCACAGGTAGCTCAAGATGACTCATGTGGGAACAAAAGTGGGGCTAAAACATCTCCACAATGTAGAAACGCATCTTTACAGGCCCCAGACGTTTCTCTCTTTAGATTTTCAGTGTAGGGATGACGTCTATGAATCAAAATAGACATTTCGGGATTGGAAAGAGCTGTTGTTTCACTGCAGGGACTGGACGTGCCAAAAGAGACGGCGATGCAGCTGTACAACTTAGACCATCTTGAGTTAGTGAGGGACCCCTTGACCAAATAGGAACAAATGTGGTCCTTTTGTTTGTACTGCAGGGAGTTGAAGTGCCAAAAGAGACAGCTATGCAACTGTACAACTTGGAACATCTTGAGTTGGTGAGGGACCCCTTGACCAAATGGGAACAAATGTGGCGCTGTTGTCTCACTGCAGGGACTGGACGTGCCAAAAGAGACAGCAATGCAGCTGTACAACTTGGACCATCTTGAGTTGGTGAGGGACTCCTTGACCAACACCAAGTGCCTTGTAGCTTGGGGGCAAGACACGGTGCTGGTTGCCTTTCGGGGCACTGCCAACAAGCAGAATGCAATCCATGATCTCAAGGTGAGCACCCCCTGTGGGCCAGTAAACCCTAAGATCTCATCGGTTCTCAAACCCTAAAGATGACAAATGCAAAAGCTGCTAAAACCCTAACCCCTACAGTCTATCAAACAACCCTGACAAAACTGAAAGTTTGAAAGTTTTTAGGGTTTTGCAAAACCCTCGTGATGAGAACCCATGAGAAATAACGCCGGGGGCCCTTGTGGCCATCTGCAGGCTCTGCTCAGGTCTGCATTTGGTGCTGGTGGCTAAGAAAGGCATCTGGTGCTGGTGACTAAGGAAGGCATTATGCATTTGGTGCTGTTGACTAACAAAGGCATGATGCAGAAGAAGAGGCAGAAACTCAGGTTCTGCCCAGAAGGTTTGGCTGCTGCATCGTCGGCTCAGTGCAGCTCTTTCTCATGTGGCGTTGGTAATTCATAATAATGACAAGAATGGTGACAATGATATTACTGATAGCAATAATGAAAATCGTATCAATAACAACAATAGTAATAGTTAACTAGTAGTAATAATATCAATACCAATTATCACAATAGCAATGCTGACTAATATAGTAACCACAATACTAACAACAGAGTAAGGCCAGAAACCCATTTTTTGGCTGCAGGCTTGGCTGGTTCCCCACAATGCAGAAGAAGAAGCCAAGATTGGCTACTGTGGCTTTGGCTCAGCGCCAGCAGTGCACTCAGGCTTCAGTGTGAGCTGGCAAGGCGCACTCAGAAAGGCTGTCTGCAGCATAGTCACTGGCGCTGTGGGCTCAGAGGGGCATAATGCAACCAAAATGCGATTGCTGGTCACAGGTAACAGCTGGTGACTTGTCGGCATATTGCATATTGCCAATGGTACATACCAATGGTACTACCAGTCAACATAGCATGACCAAGGTTGTCAGGCAAAGCAGGTAGCACAGCATGACAGAACATAGCATGGCATGGCATAGCATAGCATAGCACAGCATGGCATGACAGAACATAGCATGGCATGGCATAGCATAGCATAGCACGGCATGGCATGGCATGTTATGGCTCAGCATAGCATAGCATAGCATGACATAGCATGGCATGGCATGGCATGGCATGGCATGGCATGGCATGGCATGGCGTGGTGTGGTGTGGCATGGCATAGCGTAGAATGGCATGGCATAGCACGGCAAAGCAAGGCAAGTTGGATTCATCACAGTTGTCTTTGGCTTAGCATGCCACAGGATGGTATGTTGTGGCACATTGGATGATTAGGTGTATGGCAACATAGCATATCACGTAGTACAACACCCAATGTTGACCACATTCAAAAGCAGACACAGCTAAATTTCACTCCCATTTTGCATCAGCGCATGGTGTTGCTAGCAAGTTCCAACACTTTGTTAGCAGGAAAGTTACCAGCCAAACCTGAAGCTTGTGCCCTGCGCCTGATTGATTTGCACTTCTTGTGTCTGCATCAGCAGCACATGCAAAACCACAACAGACCCCGGGCATGCAAAGAAGCTTGCGTTGCTTATACATAATCTTGCCTCTGCCCTTGCCCCTGCTTCTGCCCCTGCCTCTGTCCCTGGCCCTGCTCCTGCCCTTGCCATTGTATCAATGCTTGCCCCTGCCTCTGGCCCTGCCTTTGCTCCTGCACCCCTTCCTCTACTGTCCCTACCCCTACTCCTACCTCCGCCCCTACCCCAACCTCTACCACTGCTCCTACCCCTATCCCCACCCCTACCCCTACCCCTACCTTTACCTGTACCTTTGCCAGTCAGTCAGTCAGAGATTTTACAGTCGTTGGCAGCCAGCTAGCCCATTTGCCTCTACTTTGACCCCTACACTTACCTCTACTTCTACCCCTACCCATACCCCTACCCCTATCTCTACCTCCTTGGCTGCAGTCTACCTCTGTATCGCCACCTCAACTTTCACTTCTGTGGCTGCAGGTCATTCGTTAGGTGGTGTCATGGCAGTTCTGGCAGCATATGACTTTGTAGACCTGTGCCCCTGGAAGTCTGTCCAAGTGTACACTATTGGGGCCCCCCGGCCTGGCAACAAGGCCTTTGCTGACAAGTACGAAGCCAAAGTGCCGGACACCTGGCATGTCATGAACAGTCGGGTAATGCTCTTGAATTTGAATTTTGGAAATTCGGAATTGAGCCGGCATGCAAAATGCTGCCAGGTGTGATTTGCAATTGTAGGCATGTGGCATGTTATAAGCAATGAAATGTAACCCATGTTATAAGCAATGAAATGTAGCCCATGGAGTGTGCTTTGCATTTTGGCTGATGACACTTGCTGAACAGTCTGAGGCTGGGAAAGTTGCCACATCAACAACAGTCAGGTACGCAAGATACATCCCATTCTGACCACTATCAAGCCAGCATGCAGTGTATAGTAAGGCACTAGTTTGGAGGCTCGTTCTTTTACAGCTCTTCTAGCACCAGGGTAAGTTTGTCACCATTGCCTTGTGAGGCCAAATGTGGCGGTGCTATGCTGTGCTGTATCGGGCCATGCTGTGTCATGCTGTGCTGTGCTGTGCTATGCTGTGCCTGGCCTGGCTGTGCTATGCAATTGTCACAGAACACATCAGCGATGCAATTTGACATGCACTTTGTGCTTGCAGGACCCCGTGCCAAAGGTGGGTAAGTTTGGGGTGCTGTACGCCCGCCCCGGCCAGAGGGTGATTCTGGATGCTGGAGGAGAAATGCAAGTCAGGCCCACTCAGCTAGACATGCGCCTGTCCACCCTCAATCCATGTAAGAAGATGAACTAAATAGCAAAACATCGAAAATTGTTCCTTTAGAGTCCTCATCTGTCACACTTTCCTACTTGCTATTAGTCATTGAGACTCATCGCAGCTTGCTCCTGCTGCTTGCTGCTGCTGCTTCCACTGCTGTCTCACATCTTTATAGGTGGTGATCAGCAAATGGTCTGGTACATGTGGAATGCTGCTGCCTGCTTCTGCTGCCACCGCTGCTACCGCTGCTGTTGCTGCTGCCACCGCTGCCACCGCTGCTGTTGCTGCTGCCACCGCTGCTGTTGCTGCTGCTTGGAAGCTGACACATGTGTGGCGTTTTGCCGCAAATACAACGTCAGGAGTGCACCCATGATGCTTTGTGTTCCTGCTGCAGTCAGGCAGATCGTTCAGGAAGTGACTCCAGTCGTGAGTTTCTTTTCACGATTCAGCGTCCTAAGCTCGGTCAAGTCCCATTACCTGCTTACCTACAACCAGCACTTTGTGGAGATCATCAAGGTCAGCACAGACTCCTACTCCTGCATTTCTTGGAATCCAAAACTTGTGCTGTGAAATACCTGTGAAGTTCAATCATTGGTTGATGCATGTCACAAAGACTGTGACAAGTTCTGTTTGCACAAGAGGCCTCTGTGAAGCACTCATTCAATTTTGCATTGCTTTCTTTGCATTTGTCAGTACCCCATGTATGTACGTACAATCAGTACACCTGTACATGATGCTTATGCTTGTGTTCTATTGCTCTTCCTCAAGGCAGCGCCATGCTCCTCTTCCTTCTCTTTTGTGTGCTAGCTCTACACCCAGATTACCCAAACTGCTGCTGATATCATGTCGCCAGCAGGGTTTCCTAGAGCCCTTGCTGTTTGTTATCACAAATGCCGCGCTTGTGAAAGTGTGCAACACCCATGCACTGAATTCATCTCTTTGAGGTGCTCCCAGATGTGTTGAAGCAGTTTTGCATGGCGTCAGATCATGACATGCTGCGTTTACATTTACACACTTACTCAAACTATCATCTGCAATGCGTGCGCACCTTCTTCAGTAAATACAAGTCTCCCACTTTCTGCATTCGCATTGTCAGAGCATGCATTCGTTGCTTCTGCTCTTGCAAGCATGATACTTTCTTTGCATGCAGGTTTATACAGAATTTGTTGTAAGCAAGACTACGCTCATTTACTGTTTTGCGGCCAACAAAGCTTTCTTCTGCTTTTTCGTAACCGAATTCCTTGCTGTTACATCTTTGCAACAACAAAGCTTTCTTCTACTTCTTTGCATCCAATGTGGCTTCCATGCACGCAGGGCCAACTGAAAAAGCCCCGGTTTGAGGATGGACTCGAAGGCGTTCTTCACTTGGCAAACAGCGTCAGCTTAACAGACACTTTGAAGGCTGCTGATTTAGATGCAAGTGTTGGGCAAGCCCGGGGGATGACCCCCCTGGGCGCCCTTGACGCTGTCGGAGGGGCAGTCAATGATGTTCTGTCTCCTGTTTGATCACACACAAGTCCGGTCTGTTTGTTTGATGACTCTAGGATCCTGAAGACGCTAAGTATGAGTTGACTCGAATTTCCACCTTATGGCATCATCTGATCTCATCAGCCCCCAAAGCAGCTCTCAGCGACCCTAAGGGCATGAGATGGATAATTTGAAGGGTGGTTGAGGGAGGGAGGGGACCGGCAGGAGGAGAGACGGGGGGGGGGGAGGAGGTGGGGGGCAGTGGAACACAAGCGTGAAGCGCAGGGTGCGAATATGCAGGCATGAGGGTTGTTAAAAGATAACTCACATAGCACCAACTTGTTGGCAACTTAGTACCTTGCAACGAGCTTTTGCAATCTCCACTGAGTAATTATGCTAACGTCTCCAGGACTGGAGAGATACAAAATGACAGAAATGATTGACTACTGTGTAGCTGCAGAAACTTTGTGCGTGTTATGTTGGTGTTGCTGCCTGGCTGTTGCCGTTTTGAGCTGTTTTTGTTTGCAATTTAGTTGTGCATGCATGTGATGCTGAGAATGAATTTTGCATGCCATTGAATGGTGTTGGCACTGATGAGGAACTGTTGCTGTTCTTTGCTTGCACGTAGTAATGTAGTTGAGTGTGTTACGTGTGAGTCATCCCAAGATGTCAAAGACCATTGCTGTGTGTGTAAAAAGTGGGCTTGACGCAATCCCTTTTACCTTGCCGATAGTGTTTACAGATTTAAAAAATCTGCTTGATCCCAATGCTCGAATCAGACTGTGCACAAATACCGAAAAGGTAAATAGATTTTGGCATCCTGCTGGTCATTTGTCGGCTGCACCGTCCGAGTATGAAGCAGGCATGGTCTTATTTCACAACCTGATATTTTGACAATCTGTGTGTTACACTCAGCTGATCAGCTGTCAACAACCAAGCTCTGTATTTCCTTGAAAGATTGGATCTCAGATACACTTTCCCAAGGATACACTAGTTTGCTTGGTAAAGTGCCTGAATCATAGAAATATTGTGTCAGATACAGTATGCAGTCAAGCAAAGGCTGTGTTAGGCTGCGCGATGCATTGAAATGCATTGGAATGCATCTCGGAGGCTATCATTACAGTCGTGTAGGAAAGCTCTGTATTTGTGTGCTGAACGCAGACCTTGCACCTTTACACGCAGTGGCATCAGCAAAATGTTGCAGACACCATTGACAAGTCATTCTGTTCATGATTAAGCTATTACACATGATGACAGTAACGTCGGTGGCATTGCAGTGACACAAGAGGATGCATGCAGTAAGTCTGCATGTCAATGAATCATATGAGACAGTCAGTCAGAATCAGATGAGTCAGAAGGTTGAGTGTCCAGGCTGTCAGTGTCCCAATCTGATGCAGTTTCTTCACGCACTGCCAGCTTCAAAGAGGACACAGGTGACATGAGGTAGAAGGCCACAGCAAGATGTTTGTCACTTTCAGAGGTGTCATCACCGCTTGGTTCCCCTGTTGTTTCTGCTATATAGCTGCGGCCTTCGGCACAGAAATAACACGTCAGCCGCTGCAGGTTCACCATGGACAAAAGGTGCCGTAAAGCATCCAAATTGCAAAGAGTCTCTGCCTCTCCAGTCAGGTTCAACACCGCAAGCGAAGTCAGGTTTGACAGGGAGGTTAGTCCCTTGACTCGACGGCTGGATGGTGAGCCATCAACTTCCAGATGTACAAGGCTCTTGAGCTTAGCCAGTGCACTGAACATGGCAGTCTTTTCTAGGTGTGGCAGATGACTTTGAGCATTGAAGCGCAGCTGGGTCAAATCGGTCAAATATGGCAAGGTCTGTGAGTCTGGGTGACCGTGTGTAATGACCAGCTCCGCCAGCCGAGGCAGGGTTTGCAGGCAAATGTTCCCAGGATTATTGATGTGCAAAGTGTGCAACGATTGAGGAAAAATGACTTGCGCACTGCCTCGCTGCGCCACCCACAAAGTATTGTGAAGCTTGAGCGAGGTAAGGCTAGACAAGGTCGTCCAGGGAAAATCAAGTGAACGCAGTCCCGCCAAAATGTGAAGGCTGTGCAGGGCAGTCAGAGTCGTCAGACACTGAGGCGGTACGGCGAAAATACAGTTGTAGATGCTCAGGTTCTTGAGGTTGGCAAACGAGCTCAGTGCCGCCGGCTCAGCGTACTCGAGCACCACTGTCTCTAGCTCCGCTTCTGCGGATGAGAGACATGTTTCGCGATACTTGACCACAGTGCAGCAGCACAAGTGAGGCCACTTACTGATTGCCTTCCGCCAGTTCCTGCACACCTGCTGGCAGGAAGACACATCATGACCATACAAACAGTTGACCAATTTGGCCGGTACACCTGCTAGGTCGTCCCACATATGTCTATCGCTCAGTTCTTGCACTTAATTGCGACTTTGCTCGGTTTGGCAAAGATGTGGTGGCACCAAATCCAGGCTACCCCCCAGACCCCCTTAGATCTTTGCTTTCTTGCCCTTGCCTTTTGCTTGAGGGCTTCCTTGCCCGGAGGGGAGGGAAGGGTTGCTCTTCAGTTGGATGTTGATGTGCGAAGCAGCACGGGTAGGCTGCACGAAGAGCGTGCAACTATCAGTCAGATCAGCTCGACATTCATGCGCTATTGTTTGTACTGAGTGACTCAGGAGTTGCACCTCAATCGAGCTGCTGCACTCATGATTTTGGGAGCCTTGCAGGCAATCAAATCAATGGTCTTACAGAACAACAGCGCACGTGAAGGGTCAGCTTTTTTATCCCTGTAAACACCACGTAGGACTTGACGACCAACAAGGATACGCAATCCAGAGCAAAATATGTTACAGACACCATCGACAATTCGATTTGTTCATGAGTAAACTACCATACAGGATGACATAAACTATGGCAACATTGCAATGGCAAATGAGGATGTATGCAGTGAGCTTGCATGTCAATGAATCAGATGACACAGTCAGTCTGAGTCAGAATCTTGAATGTCTACCTATAGGCTTTCCGCATCTGATGCAGTTTCGTCACGCACTGCCAGCTTCAAAGTGGATACAGGGGACATGAGGTAGAAGGCCACAACAGGACCTGTGTTACTTTCAAAGGTGTCATCACTCAAGTTGCCTGCACCAAAGCTGCGATGACCCATTGGTTGCCCCATTGTTTCTGCTACATAGCTGCGGCCATTGGCACCGAAATAACAAGTCAGCTGCTGGAGGTTCACCATGGACAAAAGGTACTGTAACGCATCCACTGTACAAGGAGTCTCGTCCCATGCAGCCAGATTGAGCAGCTCAAGTGAAGTCAGCTTTGACAGGGAGGTCAGTCCCTTGATTTGACGGCTGGATGGTGAGGCATCAACTTGCAGATGTACGAGGCTATGAAGCGTAGCCAGCGCACTGAAAATGGCAGCCTTTTCTGGCCGAGACAGATCTCGAGCTTTGAGGCTTAGCTGTGTCAAACCAGTCAAAGACAGCAAGGTCTGTGAGTCTGGGTGACCCTGTGTAATGACCAGGTCTGCCAACTTGGGCAGGGCTTGTAAGCAAATCTTGCCAGGACTGGTAATATGCAAAGTGTGCAATGATTCAGGGAGCTTGACTTGCTCGCTGTCTTCGTCCATCAAGCCGTTTTCAAGCTTGAGGGAGGTAAGCCTAGACAAGGTCGTCCAGGGAAAGCTCATTGGACCTGATAGCGAAGGGAGTTGAAGGCTGTGCAGGGCAGTCAGAGTCGTCAGACACTTGGGCACTAAGCCATAAGGGCACATATATATTCTCAGATGCTTAAGATTGGCAAAGGAGTTCAGTGCCACCGGCCGCGCGTATGCGACCGCCACTGTCTCCAGCTCCGTTTCTGCAGATGACACACATCGTTTGACGATAGTTGACCAGAGTGCAGCAGTACAAATGGTGCCACTTACTGATTGCCTTCCGCCAGTTCCTGCACACCTGCTGGCAGAAATTTACATCATGCACGTGCAAACAGTTGACCAACTTGGCCGGTACGCCAGCTAAGTCGTCCCACATACGACTATCGCCGATCCTAAGCCCGAAGTACTTCTACCAGATGGGCCCTGACAGATATTCGGAGAAGTTGATGCTGTGTGTGTGTGTGTGTGTGTGTGTGTGTGTGTGTGTGTGTGTGTGTGTGTGTGTGTGTGTGTGTGTGTGTGTGTGTGTGTGTGTGTGTGTGTGTGTGTGTGTGTGTGTGTGTGTGCGAAGCAGCGCGGCCAGGCTGCACGCAGAGCGTGACAGTGCAAGTATCAGTCAGATCATTTGGAATTCCATGAAGCATGCGCTACTATTTCTATATGCCCACGCTGTGAACAAGACGCTGTTGTGTGACGATAGCAGCTATGCTGTTTGGCTCTGTCCAGCACTTATACGGTAATGCAGCTATCTAGACCGCTGTGGGTGTTGTTGGCTTTTGCTTGCGCGCTGATCCTTCTAGCGTCAAACGTTATTAACTCTTGGACAACAGTGGTATCTTCAAATCAAGCTCGCCTAAAGTATATTGCGCGCCGTGATCTGCGCGTCGGCCTCGGAGAACCCAAGGCACAGCTTCCCCCCTCGACCCTTCTAGCTTTCGTCGGCGTGCTCACCGCCACTAAGCCCGAGCGAAGGCAGGCAGTGCGTTCAAGCTGGTTTCCATCGTCTGAAGCAGAGTTGGCCAGGTAAGTCCGTCGGTATGCCTTGCTCTGGTCGCTACCGCCTCGTCTCTGAAGCGACCAAGCTGGCTGTATTGACAGGCTCGAGGCAGATACCGGTATCAGATTTCGTTTTGTTGTCGGGCATCTGCAAGATCCTGTTGCTCAGGCTGCCTTGGATCAGGAGCAGCGTGACCACCAAGACTTTCTGGTTCTAAAGGTCCAGGAGACTTATGAGAATCTGGTGCTCAAGGTGTGTGCAATGCACTGCACATTAGTATGTGGGCTGCTTTCGATTGCAAAAGTTGCTGTTAGACAGTGAGACTTCTGCTGCCGCTGTTTGTACCGTTCCTGCATCCATACTGCTGCGAGTTGCATGCATGCGGCACTCTTACAGCCTTCCCAAGCTGTGGAGCTTACATACGTATGCACCTAGTTCACAACTCTGTGTCACCCAAGAATACAACTTTCAAGCTAATGCAAATCCTTGCATCTGCAGGTGTACACATTCCTGCAAGATGTGCAAGCCATGTACAACCCTGAATTCATCATCAAGACAGATGATGATGTGTATATCAGGCAAGCTGTGCAGCAGCCTACATTGTCATTGAGCATCTTCTCATCACTTTACATGAATTCCCTTTTGGATGCATAACATGGGCATGTCCTATCAGTACCTATCAGCACAAACAGCGTTGCATTACCTGCAATGTGCATTGTGGTTGTCTTTGTTTGACCTGGAACACAGATGCAGCAGGGATACTGGTTCAGGCCACCTGATGAGATCTGCTATATCCCCAATGCTGCCATGCTACGTGTCAAGCATGCTGGATGCCTTCACAACAGCTGTCTTGTGATGTTGTTGCATGCAAGCCATTACACTTTGAACAGCACAGTCACAGCATGCGCAGCACCCCTATCACAGCATGTGCAGCATCCTCATCACATCCAAATTGTGCCTGCTCTCTCAGCAGCTGATCACCAATGGCATGTCTCTTGCAGCACATACTGTACGGTACTGTACAGTACAGTACCGTACAGTACAGTACTGTACAGCATGAACCCCTGAAGTCACCTCATTGAAGGCTGTAGCAGCTCAACAGTGAGGGAGTACTCTACACCCAGGCAGATTGACATGAGCCCTACTTCAAATCCATGGCGGCATAAACGGATTCTGACCTTGTCTCATCAGACCCTGCTTATCCCCTCCAGAGCCCTGCACCTCTTTCTCTTGTCCAGCCTTCTGCTCTCCCTCTCC
>JAABUP010010258.1_pt1 | contig 11127 bp, 11 predicted proteins | sample 5559201 | NCBI WGS metagenome assembly JAABUP01 (sample SAMN10711887, study PRJNA513373) | rock metagenome | isolation source: Antarctica rocks | place: Antarctica | reverse complement strand
ACTTCATCATAGGATGGTGGCGCATCTGTTGGGATGTTCATGTTGTTGACTAGGCCGGTAGAATTCCTGATTCAGGGGTTTCGGATTACTGCAGTCAAAGAAGGGTGCGCTTGGCTAAGTAAGATGTAGCGTATTGTACTTTCTCAAGCTTCTATATTCTTTGGTGAGTCTGCTCTGCCACTCAATAGAGATACGTCGATGTCACCATTGGTCCGAATACGATGTCATATTGCGACGTCATGCCGGTTGATAGTTGTTCCATCCGTAAGGAGTCTGCTTGGCGTTCTAACCACCATTTGATTTGCCACAGTTTTCAATATCCGGACTCCTAAATTCTGTCACATGATAGCTCTCTTGAAATACACGACAACGCCAGACGCTCAGCTATGTGATTGCAGAACGGATCAAGCAATTTTATCTCCCAGCCAGAGTTCCTTCGCATGAAGAGTTTTTGTGTCGTAATGTACTTTCCAGACTGCCCAGATACTTAAAAACCCCCCAGAGATTTGCTGTTTGAGACGTATCTTTTAATAATTGGAACATCTCAATCGGTGAAAGGCCCAATGGCGTAGTGGCAGGCTTGCTGCATCATTCCATTGATATTGACCTGAGATAAATAATTTTGCTGCATCTTTCCCAAAAGGGATTGACCTAAGGTTTGCATCTTGCTGCCCCAATTCGGATTTGATCTAAGAAAACCATTTCCCATTGGCCCGCGGTTCCCACTGTTCTGGGTTCGATTCCGGGTCGAGACTCTCGAGTTTCGACCTTGGGATGAGTAGTACGGATGAAAAATTCAAGTCGCGAACATCTTTTTGCTATTTGACTTATTATACGGCCTCAATAGACTTAGAGAAATATGGAAAAACCTAGGCAGGGGCACAGGCTACTTGACTGTAATTGTTGAGGGTTTAGAGCAGTCCCAAAATAAATTGATAGATAGTACGCAGGTCAATCTTGGGAGTGCTTCTGCGCTATCGGCCACGACTTATTAAACCGACCCTCCACAGCTTCAAAATTGGTCCTCAGTCAATGCAATTGACATACCATGCATACCATGAAGGTAAGAAGTTCGATTACAATAATCGTACTGTCTAACACGACTTTCTAATGTAAAGTACAAGAACTCGAATGCTAATCAACCTAGAAGGACGCCACATCATGCATTTGCTAGTAATACCATTAGAATTCTTTCCCCGTAAGGAGAGCACTCCATGCTCACGACGATGAGCAACAAGCTCAAGCTATGTTAGACATGCTTGGGTTCTTAACGAAAGCTCTTCAAATTACAACGCAAGGAAATTACGTGGCTTTGTCGCTCTCCTTCATCGCCGAAGACAAATAAGTTGAATCGTATCCCACCGTAGGTGCGAGCCCACCAAGGACGAGCAACAGCAGCAAGACGATGCTTCCGAAAACTATGAGCTTGCGGAGAGCCGGGTGCTTGGCGCCATATTCGGCCCAGGCTCGGCCCATCTCCGAAAATTGAGCTTTGATGGTTGCGCCTCCGAGTTTGTAGTAGACCAGTCCGCAAAGAGCGATTGTGTATCCGAAGTATTGGAGGGCCGAGATTGGGGTTCCCCAGATAGCAATTGAAGCCGCCACAAGGAGGATGTCCTTCAGTACACCACAAAGCGTCATGACTAGTCCAGACGTTCGGCCAATCTATAGCTGTTAGCACATCTGATTGATTTGACGAGTTGGCGGTGTCTTACCAAGAAGACGACGGATACGTTCAGCGCAAAAGCTACCATCGCATTGGCTAGCAATGTCCACAAACCCACGAAATACAGCTCTGCCATCTGGATTCTGGGTATTTCGAATACCAAGGCGACGCAGAAATTCATGACGGCGCAAATGGGTGCGAAGTAGTACAGTGACACGAGCGGGTCCATTTTGTACTCTGAGGAGCTCAGTAGCTGTTCTACCATGACAAGTCGAACAGCTTCGAACACAATCCCTCCAATTTGGAAAAGGACACCTGTTAAGACGAATCTGATTTCTCCGAAAGAGGCAATCACGACTCCAGCGACGATGAAAGATACGTTGAAAAGCACTTTCATATCAGCCTTATGGATTCCCATGAGCCATCCCGCAAGCAGGACTGCAACGGGAGTGCAAGCCTATCCTCGGTTAACAGAGCCGCTTAAATGTGCAGAAATTCATCAACGAACCTTTAGCATCTGGATGAAAGCCACACTGAGATATAGATACGTAAGGTTTCCGCAGATCAGCGATAAGCTGAACATGGCACCAATTGGCACGATTGCCCGGACATAGACTCTTCCCGTCATTCTCACGGTCTTTCGCCCATCAAGGAGCTTCGTGGTACGCGCCATCATCTGTGTCATGACGGTGGCAAACGTCAGATGCCAGCAGGTGAGTGTGATAGCTGGAGACCAAGGTCAACACGATATAATAGACAAGGTAAAGGCTTAGCATACGGTAATCTAGAGGCACAGTATTAGTATGGTATTAGGGATTGGTCTGATGGGTTTAGACTTACGAAATTTGGCTGTGTCCAAAATCCATTTGTTGAAGAGTATGATACTAGAGCTCAGAGTGATCCAGGTACTTTGACATAGCTTGTTAGCAATTGATCGAGCGTAGGACAACTCGATATAAGCTACTCGCGGCGCTTTGCGATACTCACAGAACATAGAAGGCAGGATGGAGCTTTGATGCTGGCTGCTCCCTCTTCTCCACATCTGGGTTCACAGTAGGTAGGACTGGCAGAGTTGGGGATCCAGGTCCTGATCTTGTGATTTCTGCCGAAACACGATCCTTCTCAGAAAACTTCTCGGGGTCGCCCATATTGACCTTTCTGAGCTGGGTGTCGAAAAACGATTGGAGGTCGAACGGCCGCGACCGCGGAGTACTTCCCACTCGAAACACGTTGAGTGAGTATGCTGGCTGCCTTTACGACTAGGAGACAGTAGATGCGAGCATTGATGTACGAAGATTGGTAGGGGCGATTGATGCGTCGATGGCTAGGTAATAACGTTTGAGAATTCGCAATCTCAGCCGCAGCTCCGCTAAAATGATCGTCTCTGACAGATGCCAAGCCGCTAACGGTGATACTTCGGATCTGAGAGGAAGTTACTACAATCAAAGCAATGTCTTACAGTAGTTCAAATGGAGTGTTTCTTGTGGGGTTAAACATAACACTTTCCTCAAGCTGTATCTAAGTCGTTGCGCGCTGTCGTCATGTCAGAGCCAATCCCCGAGAGCATACCTACCTCTCAAGACCCCCGCTCAAAGCGCCCTATCAAACGCCGCGCCCTCACTCCTGTCACACAACAAGCTAATCAAGTCGACGCTCTCTTCGCCAAGCCTGATCGCGACATTCCGCTACCTGTCAGTGGTGTCTTGACCAGAAAACCTAATATACCTGCCCCACCGGAGATTGTTGCCAATGTTCAGGGTTCCAGCGCTGGTGCAGGCTCTGGTGAGTTTCATGTATACAAAGCGAGCCGAAGGAGGGAGTATGAGAGAATCAAGATGATGGACGAAGAGGTCGCGAGGGAAAAAGCCGATGATGACTTCGAGCGAAAGAGGGAGGAGACAAGGAAGAAGGATGAGGAGAAGACAGAAAAGAATCGAAAGAGGAGAGAAAAGCAGAAGAAGAAAAAGGCTGGAAAGGACGACGGTAAAGGCGAGGTAAAATTTGAGACCATCAAGGGAAAGGCTGCTGGAGGACACATGCCTCCGCCTGCTTTGAAACAGGACGACGGGATGGGAGCCGATGAATTACCTGCTACGGCAGCAGAAGACGTGGGAGTCATCATTCACGACGATGACTGAGAATTCGTTCGGACCGTGTCCATCTCCATCTCGAGACACGTTATCCAATCACATCTAACGATCTCCCCCGAACGCATTGTCCCAAATGAACGTCACGAGCACGCAGCCATTCGAGTGGCTTGAGCATTTACTAGTCGCTTGGTACGAATATAGAAGCCCCCCTTCTCACTACAAGATTGCATCGAATGCTGATAGAAGGTGAAGCTCCCGTCTTCGTCATGAAACCGTTCGTTTGCAGGCAGAATATCAGGCCCAGTTCAATCAAGGACTCCCTAAGCTCACCTAATACGGCAGCAGCATGTGTGTCACTCGCAAAATTTGAGCGCAAGCCTCTTATAGGTATTCGGAAGGGGGTTATGTCTATTCAAGCTTTGGCTCGACTTTTCTCCTCACTTGAAATAGAGATGCAGTAAATTGTATGAACTAGAAACATACAGAGCCGGTACTTTTCCATGTGCTTGACATTAAATTTGGGGATTGGTGAATGGCAGGTACTGCCTGCCATCATGTCTAATTGAAAGATGGTCGATGTGGAAAAATTGACCATGTCCACTGCTCTTACGCCATGCTGGTTACTGTTCCCTTGACTTCGTCAGGTTATCTGCCTATATTCAAACAAGCTGATAGACGGTTATCTCAAAATCATGTAATATCGTTATCAATCTTCTAATAAATTTACCTTTCCTCTGTCCCTCGATCTTAACAAATCACAGGATCATCAACGTAGCGGTCACATGGAGCGCGCTTCGAACCCGCAAATCCTGGGGTTGGAAAAGATCGCTTACAGCTATTGTTGATCAGTGGGCATTTGAAATCCGCCTATCAAGACCAGATGCTGCGATCACGAACCTCCGAATCAGGTCTCTGTCGCATCTCGGAACGGTCGATCTCGCCAACAAGCTCACGTGCTTCGTGGGGTCGATCGTTCGACCACATGGCACGCATCGTGGCGCCGGTGTTCATTCTGGAGATATTGTAGACGAACCTTGTCGATCCTTCCAGGAAGCGGTCGCAAGGGCAGGCGACGCTGAAACCTCGACTAAGTACGAAGCGAGGAGACATCTTGCGCCAGGACAGAAACAGAAAAACCGGACTGGGCGCGACCGAGGTAACGCGAACAGAGGCAGTGCCACCATGCTGGCTGCGGTCCGTCCACGAAAGGAGAAATGGCGGAAAAGTTGGATTTGCGACATGATCCCGAATCGAGGCAAGCGGGATCGTGGCTTGCGACTACTGCAAGCCAATGATGGAAGTGCCGAGCGGCAGCCGGGGGATCGACGTGCTAGGGCTGAGACGATCTTCTTCATCCTACGCAGAGCCTTGCGGACTTGCCTCATTGACGCTCTTCATCTCGACTGATGAGGAACTCCACCCGACGCCATACATTCCTTGCCCTGATGCGGGAAAAGATGGCTGGATCGACAGCGTCGTTTCGTCCAAGCCATGTGCAGTGCAAGGATGCCACCACGCGCCGCCTATCACGGGTTTGCCAGTGTGGAGGATGAACAGCTCGAATCGACCTTTCCATCACATCTGGTGAGATGGCTCGATTCGATTTGTGGACAGCATAGCAGTCCGCTATCTTGCTTTTCCGAGTATTCATCTGTGAACGGCATACCGACTGCATTCTCTGCATTCTCCCACGAAGGGGCCAAACATAGGCGATCCACGGGAATGGAACCGACGGGTCGCGCGCTTCCAACGTTCCTGCACCCATACAAGGTGCATGCAGCAGACACTGCGGTAGTCTTTGCGACGCATCAACCCCGCAAGTATTCCGATGGTCGGAGTCTTCCACGGTGGAAAGAAGGGCAGGAACGTGACTATATCTACACATCGACTTTACGTATTCGTTCAGATCTGCTGCATCGTGCCAGCAGACGGCGAACCAGGTTTTGCCGTGCGGCATGGCTGATGTGGAGGTGACGGTGAGCCCGCTTCCGGACTGGTAGCGGCCAGCATTTCAGCACCCTGCATGACCGTTGCGTTTGAGGCGCCTTGATAGGAGCTGGTGCCGTGCAGTAGCAGCATCGATAGATTCAGCCGTGGTCCCTTGACGTGTGTCTCCGCTGTTGCAGTAGACTCCTCACATGGGTCCCGCAAGAAGCAACCTCATCGCCAGATCTTGCCGCTGCTTCTGAAGATGTCGTCCAGGCGACTAGAATGATCAGGGCGTCTCCCAGATGCGGCGTGAGATCGACACCAAGTTGCCCTTGCGCGGCTTGCCCACATCTGGCCACGTATACGGAAGAGGGCGAGAAGTGGGAAAGCGCAATGGCGATGGCAGCCAATGATGGCGGTCAACGACCGAGATGAAACTCTTGCCTGAAGTGATTTGTTTCCAATTGTGTACTTAGCCAGGTAGAAAGAAGCATCCGAATTGCTTTCGGTTACTTGCGTGACCATTCACGTCCAGCGAGCGGCCCTTCCGGTCGCATGAAGCACTGAAGTTTCGACGGAGACCCAATGGATAGGCGTGCCTCCCGGGTAGGGATAAGCCCGGCGAGGCGCAAACACCCTAAAAACGGCCGTCGACCAGTTGCGGGCTTAGGCTGGCCTTGCCCCCCGTGGAAACATGTCCCAGCTAGGACAAGCCTCGGTGTCTAGCCAGGGCCTTAGAGGGTGGTGAGGGTTTAGGGTGCAAATGTGCCAATGGCGAACGCCTTCCGCGGTCGATCACTTCCTAACCCTCCTCGTCCTGCCGACCATCCCTTCCCTTCCCTCTTCCCTCTTCCCTCTTCCACGCCAACGACTCCCACAGTCCCACTCCTGCCTCGCCTCCCACCGGGCCACCCTCTCACCGTGTCGACTCACCCTCCTCCACACCTTGCCCTTAGTAGTAGTCCTTGGACTATTTTCGCCACATGTTTACATTTTTACCTTTTTACCCGGAAAGCCACGCGCCCCAAAAGAGATCGGCTGGTGTTTTCCATTGCCATTCGAGAAGAAGCTGGAAGCAGCCTGTTTCGGACGACTAACCCAAACGCCTTCCTTGCCTGACCTGGTACTCACACCCGCATCCTCTCCTTCCCAATCGCTTGGCTCTCGTCGCTCATTGGACCATCACACTACCACAGCTGGACTCGTTAAGATTGACTTCGCCCGCAGAGGTTCAGCGTTCACCACCTTCTGCTTCTGGATTGTTATATCATCTACCCTTTCTCTCCCCAAAGGTTGTACCTTCATCGCTTCGATTTCTCCCCTGCTCCCCCAAATGTGTTGTCCTCATCGCACCACCTGCTTCTGATCGTGACCACTCGTGTCGTCATCAGTGATGTTACTTACGCTGAAACCTTCACAACAGCACGGATACGCGAATCCCCATGCGTATTCACCGGCCCAACGGTCCCCCTCCTCATACTACTCTTCGCCCCCGAAATCCGCCTCTCTTCCTCCTCTACCGGATAGCGAACCACGAAGGATGAGTACACCACATCGCGGCCTGCCCCCTCCGTCGGTGATGGAGAGGAACCTACCGTTCCCGGAACGATCACAGCCCACCAGCAGTCACAGTCTGGGCCCTTTGCCTCCACCCCCGTCGGGATGGCCAGGTCAGGAAGAGTCCATGCGGACTTATCTCCAGGCACGCGTGGAGGATGATCGACGCAGACAGGAGGAGGAAAAGACCCGGCAGGAGGATCTCAAGCTGCAACAACGAAAGGTGGAACAGAATATGCTTCACGAGTCTCTCCAAGGCAATGTCCCGCCACAATTGATACCCATGATCTTTGCTAGCATCGGAGGAGTCAATGTCGCGAACATGAGTGTGGATTTGACCCAGCAGTATATGGCTCAGCTGAATCTCAACCACCAACAATTGCTGCAACAGCAGCAGCAACAGACACAGGTTCAATTGCAAGCGCAGCAGCAGCAAGCACAGCAACAGCTGCAGGCACCACCTCAGGCTCAGTCTTCCCCTGAACACCGTCGAGACAATCGAATGAGTACAGGGCCTAATCCGAATCCTTACGGCGCACAACAGATGCAACCACCGGTGCACAGCGCTCCTGTGCAGCTGGTGCAGCAGCCACCCCAGACCACGGCAAATGTCACACCGTCCTACTCGAGCGCTGCTCTTGCCAGCGAACGTATCAGGGCACCTCAACCTCTCCAGGCTGCTCCACCTACATCGAATCCTCGCCCGTCAACTTCCCGGTCAACTCTGTCGCATTTGAACACTGGTGATATGCACCAAGCAGCCCCCCCGGGAACCTCGGCTCTTCCACTAGGCGGGCAGCACCATCTACAGCACGCACAACCTACTCAGAGCCAGGATCAGCCGTCTTCGCCGGGGCTGTACTTTCATCATTGGCAGCCTCCAGACTCGCAAGGCAAGTCCAAGGACAAGGACAGCCAAGGCACCCCGGCAAACAAGAGCCACACCACGTCTCCCAACACTCAACCGCCTGGATCACATCTACGTTCCGAATACACGACTTCGCCCAAGAAACGGAAAGCCACTGGAGCGCATCAAGCTGCACCCACGCCATCATCGCACACCTCACCCTCCTTCTCCCACCAGGGCTCGTCAGGCTCGACATCAGGCCGCCGGCGCCGACACTCCCGCACGAGCGACACCTCGTCCCATTCGCATTCCCGTGCAGTCCAAGAGGGCGGGCGCCAAAGCTTCTCAGAGGCCGAGAGTGGCAGAAACTCGGCGCACCCTGAAACGCGCCACGCTCCACAGCATCATCCGGCCGGGTCGGGTAGCAGGGAAATGAGAGAGATTAGACATGTGTCACGAGGTCTAAGCGAGCGAAGCAGTCCCAAACGGGAGTCGTGAGCCAAGCTTGTTCATTTCGAATTGACGATTTCCTTTCGATGACACGTTGGCATGGTTCTCACACCATTGAGCGGATGGGACATATGGAACCCTTTCTAACGCCTTTACAATTCACATTGTCTTTTTGGATCTGGCATTCTAGCTTGTTGGCTATCTCTATATAGCCTTCATGCGCATTACTAACACGATCTGGCATTTTGGGAGGTAGCGCTTGCATCTGATCATTCATTTGTTTTCCTTGCCCCGGCGGCCAGGTCGGGCAGAAAGCATTTCTCTTCTTAGCTTTGTCCGACATTTAGCATTACATTCATGTATCATACTTCGATCTTCGGATCTTGTGAAATTGAAGGCATCATGCAGGGCAGCCCACCGACGGCGCTCGCCTTTCTCGATACGGTGGAAATTGTCTTCGCTACACATCCGTTGAACCAACACAAATCGTTTCTTTCCCCACACCGAGAAAAAGAGGAGAATCGGAGATCTCACCGAAGCTAAAGTGCACCAACAACAGGCGTCAAAGCGCACAAGAAATTCATCCATCGGTTCGTCCTGTCATTTCTGTCAAAAAATGCCCAAACCAAGCCTTTCACGTTGTCTCTTTTCTCCGATTCGCGGAGACTGTCAATACGAGCCCCCGTCTGGATAACCGTTATTTCGTGCATAACGCCCGCGCCTTACCCCTTCGAGGCATGCCCAACCCTCCTTTCCTAGCGTCCCTGCAGCTTGGCTACCGGGCAAGATGCACGTACCCTACGTCTCGGGACGTTTTCTGTCTTCTTTCAGCAACGGGTTTTTTCTCTTGGGGAATATGCAGGGTATGCATGATTTTTCGATTCTTTGGCCCCCAATGCGCTGGCGGTGATGTATCTATGGTTTGATCTTCGGGTCATCGGGTTGCGATGAATCGCCGCTGGGATGGTGAGATGGTTGGGTATGCATCTTTCGATCTGGGTGTGCGGATACGCTGTCATCGATTGTGAAACCGGATCGATGGGCGCAAGGGTCGCGGCGCGCATTGGCAGAGGTTGACTGACCTGGTTTTCCGGTGAGTGGAGACCTGTCATTCGATAATTGCGAACATGGCGAGTCTCAACGGGGACAGTGTGTCCCCTCCTTCTCCGCTGTCTCGGCTGATATCCGGGACTCCGCTATGCTTTTTTGGGCGGCTGCTGCAAGGTAGATCTGAAGTTTGTTTTCGTGGAGATGGGGATGTGGATGTACGGATACGTGCTCATTCTGTGGAAATTGGGACATCGAGGTTGATGGACATCAAGGTGCTTGCAATCCACCTCTTGAAGTATGGATCTAGGACGAAAACGGCCGTGCGATATGTCTCAAGCACGGCTGCGCCACGACTCCAGACACAAGCAGCGAAAGCTATCGCTAGAGGTACTCGTACTTTTGATGAGAAGGCACCGAATCGACCGACGCGGGGTGGTCCTCCGCACACGATGGCACTACGACTGTGATCTGTCAGCACGGTCTTAAGGTCCAGCCGTCTCAAGTCCTGTAAGCAGAAACCCAACATGCAAAACCTGTCCCGTCGTTTGTCCCATCTGAGCTCCAAAGCGACTCAAGACGTAGTATATGCTTTGCTCATCTCACGAACGTCTGTCCCCATCGTAAGCAAGCGACTGACAGACTGACCTCATCATTCCCTCAGCATTCCTCACACATACCCACCCAAGCGTCCGTCAAAGCATACAGATATCTCAGATCAACCTTTCTCTTACACCCTCGCATCTCACTCACTACCCCCACCTCCCATAGCAGACGTGGTATCTCTCTCCACTCATTGAACGTATGGGCTTCAAACAGTCTGTATCCAAGAGCGAAAGTGCATAATGGTCCGTCTTGCTATTATCAATATGACGGGAGGACTAGCTGGTTAAGTGGTGAGTCGGTCGGGGATGATATCGTAGAAGTGATGGAGATGGAGTCGGCTTGCTGGGTTTGGTGAGGGGTACGTAGAAAACCGCTATACCCAGCCGTAGCGAAAAGCTTTAAACGTCCCAGGTATGATAACGCCTCCGGAGTGGCATGATCAAACGCTGGGTTACTGATACACGTACATTCGAGAACCAATTCTCACGGTTGACGACTTCACATGTTCCCCATTACTAGGCATGAGCGCAACAATCACATCTCAGGATCATTTTGGGGATGAGAAATATCCCAATGCATTGTTGCTGCCACAAGCCTTACGGGGTATTTTGCTGTATCCGTTGACGTACCCTATGATCCACGACGAAAAAAATCAATGGATCTAACCAACGCCTTGCTGGTATATACGGTAGCCGCTGTCATAGCCCATTTGCCCCGAAAGAAACGCCCGCGCTAATGCTCGATGGATGATCGCTCGCAAGTGAAAAGGAAGTTTGTGTGGAATTCGCATGAGACCCAAGTCTCCTCGGAGGGGTAAGGATGATTCACGGTGGAGGTTCGTCACCATCGGTAAGAGCCAGCGGCGGCACAGAATCACCTTCGTCGGTTTTCCTATACATATCGTCCTGGGTAACGGTAGCAGTGCTGTCGGTCCT
>JAABUP010010257.1_pt1 | contig 11127 bp, 10 predicted proteins | sample 5559201 | NCBI WGS metagenome assembly JAABUP01 (sample SAMN10711887, study PRJNA513373) | rock metagenome | isolation source: Antarctica rocks | place: Antarctica | reverse complement strand
CTTATTTAGTTTCCTATACTACTCTTCCTCTAACGCCTTTAATAGTATAATAATTAACGTAGTCTTAACCGGGCTAAATATAAGCGGCGCTACCTAGAAGATAATACTCTTCTTAAAACCGGTCTTAGTAATTAAGATTAAGTCTATCTAATTCTCTAGGAGGACGCGGATCGCGCTTATTTACTTATTCTTTAGAACGAAACCGAATCGGCTTTAGATCGTTTCTAGAACGAATTCCGATATAATATATTTAACTAGCTCTCCTATCCCGCCTTTCTATAGTTTAAACTTATTAGCCTAGAACGCTTTATATCTCTCCGTAAAAATAATATATTTAAAGAATTACTATATATACGTACCGTAATTACCGGGGAAATATAACTCGGTATATTATAATAGCCGTCTAAAGCGCCGACTAAAAGAATCTCGAGTAAGGATATCTCTTAACGCGTGCTATCGACCCTAAAATTTCGAGGTAAAACTATATCGGCGCCCTTAGGGCGGTTAACTATAAGGTTCCTATCTTATAATATAATTATAGATTAGATTAATAGATAGAGAATATATAAAAGTCCTAGCCGTAATACTAAAAGTATCGTAAATATATATAGAGCGTTAATAGTCGCGTCTTAAAGAGTAATATTAATATTTTTTAGCGTTAAGTTAAAAATTTATATAGGCGCGCACTAAAATAACGATTATCTAGCAAAAATATAGGGTTTTACGCTTAGACGTGCTATAAGCTAGATACGGAGTTATCCTCGGAAAAGCTAACCGAAATAGGTTTAGCGGCGGGCGCTAAATACTAGCGGGCTTAGCATGCACGTCTGAGGTACTGAGGCAAGCGTATATCGGAGGAGCTTGGCGGATTAGTTAGCTGTTACCTAGCGTCTTAGCGGCTCAGCCTTGCTGGCAAGACTTCGAGATTTGTCTCGCTTTTCATTTCTTATCTTTGCACGAAGTCACACAATTCGCTGTCCTGCCCCTATTGTCACCCACCCTCTCGACATAGCTGTATATTCCCCACCCAAGATTGCGGGATTTGAGCGCCGAGGGCGGTCTCCAATCTGCCTAAAGCGTTCGAGGTTCGTTGCCAATATGGACATCCTTATGCATGCAGCTCATGGATTAGACAATAGATGTGCAACATTTTCTGCAGCCAGCTAACGCGACGAATATCGAAGCTTTCCCTTCCACTGCCAACGGTCGCTTGACTTGACCGTTAACTTTTCCCCTTCTGCATGCCAAGCAGGCTCAAGCCGACCTCTGAGGTACTGCCGCTTCAATCACGCAATTGAAGTGGGCAAACGGTCAGGACCAGCCAGGAGCGATCACACGATGTGACATGGAGGGAAGCTCTATGCTTCTGACACCTGCCTGCAACATCTTAGCCTCGCACACCACCAACTGTTTGGTGAAGGCTAGTGTCGGGGTTGGGAGATAAGGCCAAGATAAGCAGACCTCTCCGAGATCGAGTTCAACCAACCTGTCTTTCACGGACTGCTTTTGACACAGCTTCCCAATGTACTACCATCTGGCTGGAGCGGGCCGTTCGTCTCTCGGGGGAGCTTAGATGTATTCTGCACACCACCACCCGTGGCCAGAATACGTACTTGATTTCCGTCCAGGACTACTGCTTTCCATGGGTACCGCTGACCCCCATCTGATGATCAATTCCCTGCTCAAACTTGGATGTCTCGTGCACCGACCCCTGCGCCGCCCACTTGCATGCAGGTTAGCTGGTCCCCACGACGCCCATGCTGGCACCCACTCCGGTCGGCTGCCTATCAGACCACTGGCTGCTCCTCTGCCACCGAGCAAATGTACCTTGCTGCGAAGCCTAATGCAATGCACACCGATACCCTATCCATTGAAATGGGCTCACGAAATGGTACCAAGATGCTTCCCAGCGTGCGATAAAAGCCTGATTCCACTGATGTCTCCAAGCCTGGATAGAATGAACTTCTGATCAATACCATAGTAGCTCATGGCGGTAATTCCGTCCCTGCCTTATTGCACAGCCCGTTGGGTCTCGTCGTTCTCGTCTATGCATGGTTCTGACGGCCCCCGGAGACATGCACTTGTCTAGAAACAGAAGGACGGCGCTATGCTAGGCCTCGCGTGCTTTCGCTGTAGCGATTCTCTCTTTTTTCACCTTCTCCATTCGAACCTCAATTCAGCTTCATATGTCCAACTTACCAAATGAGCTCCACGCTGATAACCGCTCGGCAAGCGAGCAGTTTGTTTCCTCGTTGATCTCCTTCCGTATTCAAACCTTATCCGATCAATGTCTTTGTCGGAAACATATCAGGTGCATGGATTTGAGGTCGTGCAATGTGTCAACAGATTATATACAGCAGAAAACAGTGGGGTGGATCAATCACCCGTGGATCGAATCGGGTGACTCGTCGACTACAAAAAGCCGACTGACCCCTGGTTCTCTAGATTCTCAGATGTGAAGGTCCCTTACAGCACGTAGTCTGAAAGATGCGTTTTGTCACTCTTGTCGCAGCTGCATTCGCGGCTGTTGCTACAGCACTTCCAGCACCCAACAACCATGTGCTGCATGAGAAACGAAGCAGCTCCACTAGCTGGTTGCCAAATGAACGTGTCAAGCCCGACCCAAACATCAAGCTTCCTGTCCGCATCGGTCTAACGGAAACCAATCTGCATCTCGGTGATGACATTCTGATGCAAGTCTCCAGTCCTACTAGTGAGCTTTATGGAAAACATTGGACCGCTGAGCAGGTGAGTTCTGGCTAAGCTAGAGTGTCTGGCTTTACTAAAGGGGGATAAGATCGTCGACCTTTTCGCTCCGGCCCAGGAGTCTATCGATGTTGTTCGCAACTGGCTAATCAATTCTGGAATCGATTCGTCTCGCATCACTTTGTCTCGAGGCAAGAATTGGTTGAATTTTGAAGCCGGCATTGCCGAGGTCGAGAATCTCCTGCAGACGAAATATCAAGTCTACACACACGCCTCAGGACAGAATCACATTGCTTGTGATGAGTATAGCGTTCCACAGGAAGTCTCCAAGCACGTCGACTTGATCATGCCGACTGTGCACTTCGACACGAAGATTGTAGACGATTCAGACAAAAAACAGAAACGTGATATCCCAGGTAACCTCCAGCCGGGAAATCCCAACAGTGGTTTCTTGCCTAAGAAGGGAAAGACAATCAAAGGCCCAGGCATATCTCCTGATGCTGCTCAGCCGTTCGATCTTACGACTTGTAATACACAGATTACACCGGACTGCCTGCGAGCTCTGTACAGCTTCCCGAACGGGACCCTTGCCAAGTCTTCTTATGGGATTGTCGAATACACCCCTCAAGCGTATTTGCAGAAAGATCTCAATCTTTTTTACACTAATCTAGCCCGCGAGATTCCAGCCGGGACAGCTCCAACTTTAGATTCGATAGATGGCGGGGTAGCCCAAACTACCACCCAGAGCTTCAACGATAACGGAGAGTCCGATCTCGATTTGGAGTACGCTATTGCACTTGGTATGTATCACCTTGGAAGGACGTTCTTTGCCTTCATCAGCTAATGAACATAGTCTATCCCCAGAAAGTAACACTCTACCAGACTGGAGATCTTGTCGAAGGTGCCTCTTTCAATAACTTCCTCGACGCCTTGGATGCTTCTTATTGTACCTCTGGAGGTGGCGATAGCCCGACCTAGTGAGTATCTGCCAGAATGTCACGACTCCCGGCTAATCGATTGATAGCGATGCTACATATCCCGATACAGCCCCTGGAGGATACATGAGCCACGACTGTGGGAAGTATGCCGCTACAGCTGTCATATCGACATCATATGGCTCCAACGAAGCAGACTTAACGCCAGCCTATGAAATCAGACAATGCAATGAGTGAGTAAACCCAATAGCTTCTGTGAGATGTTTCTTAATTACTGCGTGCTAGATACATGAAGCTCGGTATGCAGGGCACAACGGTCTTATACTCATCTGGTGATTACGGCGTTGCTGGTAACGGCGGCCAATGCTGCACCAGAGCCAAATGTGCTGGGGGCACACTTAACAACGGTGGCTCGGGTACCTTCAATCCATCCTTCCCCGGCGGATGTCCATACGTTACTTCTGTTGGGGCAAATCAAATTGTCCCTGGCGCCAGCGTCACCGCGCCTGAAGAAGCCTGCGAGACGGTCATCTACTCGGGAGGCGGCTTCAGTAATGTTTTTGCTCTTCCGTCATATCAATCTTCAGCAGTGAAGGCATTCTTTACGAATCACAAGCCTCCGTACACCGCTACGCAATACAACAACTCCCAAACCGTACGTGGCTTTCCCGATGTCTCAGCAAATGGCGCCAATTATGTGGTGGCTGTCGACGGGGCTCTCAGTTTGATCTATGGCACTTCTGCTTCGTCTCCTACATTTGGTAGCATCATCACACTCATCAACGAGCAACGCGCCAACGCTGGCAAGGGACCTGTGGGATTCATCAATCCTACCTTGTACGCCAATCCTACTATCTTGAACGATATCACCAGTGGCGGCAATCAGGGTTGTGGGACTGCTGGCTTTACGGCTGTTGCGGGCTGGGATCCTGTGACGGGACTGGGTACTCCGAATTATTCGAAGATGTTGCCTGTTTTTATGAACTTGCCGTGAAGAGGGCGCGTGCGATCAAGGGGCAGGACGCCATGGAAGATCAGTGCCGCCGATGGACTGTGGTCTCTGTAAATTGGAATTCGTCAAGTCTTGGCACATATGTAGCAACTCAAGCGATCATTCTGCTAGTTCAGTACAGCCTTTACTATTTATCGGCAGTCGCACTCATTGAGCGTATATTTTCGACAACGGTAACTCTGTCGGATCTTGGCTTTATTAAATCTTCATCAGGGATAACGAAGAAGGATACAGGATCAAACATCGCGCGGGGATGATTTAAATGCTTTAAAAGTCCCACTGTGCCAACCAAATCTCCATCCACTCCGGCCCTACTGCTTTCAACTCCTCCATAGTTTGACTTCTGCCCACCGTCCTCTCTGTTCTTAATTCAACTTTAGCAGCACTCTGTTTCATAGACGCAGAAAAGTCCAACAATTTTACCCCAGGATTATGCATCACATCACCGGTCCGCGACGTAGTCTCTTGTAGCGCTTCAAGCCATTCTTCGAAGATTACAGTAGTAGTCACTATATTCGACCCTGCAGAGAGGTGCTTCGAAATAGTCGGAACGAGTCAGGACCAGGAACCGGAATTGGGGTTCACGAGGCTGTAGTGTCTCAGCCAAGGAGCCGTAGCCGAGGATGAGCATTGCTGTGTATCGGAAAGAACAAGGTCAACGATGATTTTGGCTGTCGCGTCAATTGGTATCCAGGGCACGGTTTCCTGGCCTGGGAGACTTGTGGGAATTGTTCCAAGATATTTGGAGCTTGCTACGATCTAGGATCAGATAATTGTATTAGTACATTGGTGCATCAAAGTGTGCTGTTTTTTGACAGCACTTACACTTGGCAACCATTCCTGCTTATTCCAAATCCCTTCCTTTACTACCGGACCTGCAAGCTGTCCTACACGACATATAGCGGCTGCAACCCCTGATTCTTCGGTGGCTTGCTCGAGTAGCAGCTCTGCTACGTACTTCGACTCGCCATAACCCATCGCCGACGGGACTGTGAAATCATGGAATGCACTCTCGGGCACCTTCTCATTTGCGCGCTTGACTGACCAGTTGCCCAGAGTCGCGATGCTGGATGTGAATGAGATTGGTGGCTTTTTGACACACTTGGCTGAGAGATCTATAAGATCGCGAACTCCAGCGATGTGCGGTTCGAAAGAGCCGAGGCTGAGATTGAAGTCAATCTGCCATTGGTCGTCTTTGAATTATTCTGTCAGTCAAGATAGAAAAAGGTCCGCATAGGCTCTAACTCAAGGATTATGTAGGAGCACTCACTGAGCAAAACATCGTATTTATGAGTACCGAGCCCGAGACGTGCTTTACTAAGGTCCGTCCTAAAAAATTGAACTCGATCTCCCGAGGAGGTGATTAGACCTCGGGAAGCATTGACACGTTTCTGTTGTTCCTCCGCGTGAGCTCTAGAAAGATAGGGCGCAAGACTATCAAATCTTTCGCTTCTCGCCGAATCTGACAGTAGGTGTTCATCCTTGAGCTAGATCAACGCGGTAGGTTGGAACCGAGCTTGTCCAATTACGAGAACACGGCTGACATCCAGATGCGATGTGAGCGTGGCTTTTATTGCTTTGGGGTTGAACTTTTCACCATTTGAAAACACGATCAAATCGTCTGACCTCCCTTGAAGTAGCCACAAGTCTGGCTTTGAGGGATGCTTAGAGAAGAGGTCTTTCGGTAGGTATTCCTGCTGACCTGGAAAAGTATACCACGCCGAGTGATAGGGATCCGTTGAAGGGTGTCACACAAAAGCCTGCTCATAGAGTCCTTTATCAACTTCTCGAAATTCGATGCCTTTCATCATTGGATAGAAATGGAAGTACATCCAGTCTTCCGGTTCTTTAGCAAATATTGGAATCAAAGTTGCCTTCGAGGAGCCCAGTGCATTGCGTACATTGGTATGTTTTGCAACAATGTCACCAGCGCTTTTGGTGAGAGGACCTATATTTCACTCAACGTGGAAGCAATCAAGCTTCTACTGGCCAAGCCTTACCCTCAGCAAATTGAACGTATTTCAACCTCCTAAGTCTTTCTAAGGATGTCTGAGACTGGCTCATTTCTTCTAAGACAGAGGGAATAAGAAAGCAGGCATCTACTTTAATGTTATCAAGAAGGGTTTCGCCCATTCCCGTGCTGATTGGCCGACTAGCAGGTGGCCAGATTATCGTTTGCTGGTAGTACAATGCTATAGCAAGAGCCCCTAATATACCTGCTACCTCTATCTATCTTAGCACAAAGATTTGGTTTGAATTGTGATGGTGGATGCTTACGTGAGATGGAGGAAGCGTATTGAAGATGCGCTCTCAGCTTTGACTCTCGCGCAGAGTGACTCGAGCAGTGTAGCCATTCCATAATGGCATTAGATGGCTAATGTCCACAGTCGCCAGCCCTCCCTGATAGAGCGTCGTAGGTTTTGGCTGACCTGTAGAACCTGAAGTGTGAATGACAATGAAGGGATCGTTGTCTACGGGACCTTTGTCTTTGATGTAAAGAGTGACGGATTCTTGGGCCACCCAATCATCGAAAGTCTTGACAACAATGTGCTGCATATCCCATTTCGCCAAAATATGGTCAACCTTGTTCTCGGGTGCGCTAAGCAGGTATCGACATTTAGTGGACTTGAGAAGTGACAAGAGCCCATCGATGCTGTTGCGTGGGGATGGCAACAATGTTTGGATTGTTTCAGTCGTTTGTGCTTATAATTTCACAATATGGACGAACCTTATACCCTGCTTTTGATGCTCCTAGCGCAATGACATAGTATCTAATATCCACTGCCAATTGTCAGTGACATTTCGGGTTATCTCAAGAGAAGATTGAGTGACGAGGACCAATATAAGCAACTTGTCGAAAGTCGTGGTATTACCCAGTGCAGAGTGGATTTCGTGCGCGACGACATTCACTGCTCGAGCGAATGTCTTGATGGTAATATCTCTTAGGCCGTCCGCGGCATTCCACGGATTGTGGAGGGAGCGGCTTGGGGATGCAGGTGACCAGGAGAGCAAGAGCACGATCTAATTTGAATACCAGCAACTAAGCTACACTTGCCAGATCTCCAAGGCTGTCAAAAGGAGCTCAAAGTAGCCCGCTACAGTGTCGGAGTTGAGACGGTAGATCTCCTGCCTAAAGCTGATTGAAGCTACCGAGGTTGAGTACTCAGAGAAAAAATCACCGTCATAGTTTCTTGGTAGCTTTTGACGACCTCCATTGAACATTCAATCGGTCAATTGAAGCCGTGACGCGAGTAAGGCATCCTTGCACTCGCCATACGTGTCAGTAGACTGCGCAGAATTGCAAGCACACTATGAGATGTCGGAGGCGTAGTTTTTTCTGAGTCTGACATCATAGTATGATCGACAGCATCGAGAATTGTTACTAATCAATAATACAGCAGACAACCGAGGGTTGAAGACAAAATCAGATACCCGGAAATGGGAGTCATGCAAGGAATAGTTTGAGAGGCTTTTGACTGATTATAGATTCCCCGAAATATTCTTAAAGCAGCTGTAGTCTGAGAATAGCAAGAACGTTAGATGTCAAAGGGGTTGTAACGATTCCTCGCATTAACAGCACCGTTTTCGTCCCTTTTCAGGCTGAATGTTTGAAGCCAACATATCAACAGCCTCACATGGAAGTCATGGAGCGAAGCAAGTCGAGGAGTACCGAGCCTTTATCTTCCGTTTGGAGGACGCGCAAATCGTTATCTTGACTATCAAGAAAGGGAGACTGTAGAGGCGTAATCTAGTCAATAATACCGTCCCTTAGACCTACCATCTTCAAGCTGCCTCACGATGTCCAATGCCAGGCCACCTGATTCCTGACACCGGCAACCAATTGCCTTCAATGGTCGACCTCAGGCTGTGTACCTTGTCTGCATGTCTTGAGAGCATCTGATATGGATCGCCCTCGCGATTCAACCCTCCGCCAAGAGCGAATGTGAAAGACTTGATATTCGTAAGTTTTGCAAGTGGGGCTAGTATCTCATTTTCTGGGAGGGTCTCTAGTGTTCGTTGATTTGCAATCGCCATATTGTCAAGAACTTTTGATGGTTCGATACGCCGTAGGCTACCTTCATTGTCTGTTTCCCATTTATCGTATTCGATTGCAATGTCTATGTCGAAGTGAACGTGTAAATGATCGATAATGTGTGATTGCGATATGATTTTTGAAAAGTCTTGAATGAATGCTGAATAAGTGATGAGCTCTACAAAATCGCTCTTGGGCTTGAAATACATCTGCGGATCATTTCTGAGATATTCAATTGGCGCAGGCTCGAATGACAACATGTCAAAATCGATGTCCAGGAGAACCTTCCTAATTCTGGCAGAAACATGGGGCTCCATGGCACCATTCATTGGCGGAGTCTTGTAGTGCGTCTTGCCATTTGACTTATCAAGTCTCCAAGTAGATTCCGGATCGTACCTCCATAGATTCTTGGTCCGCTGTATAATGCCCTGAGACGTGGGGTTCACACTTATGACATCCCCTGGGCTCAAGATCATCGTGAGCTTCGAGTAAAAGAGATTGCTTGCTTCGAGATAGATCTGACGATTTACCCGTAGGATAGCCGTATATCTTCGAAAAGAGCTCCCTTCATCATCCATCGGTTCGTCATCTTTGACCACGTTGTCACCACAAGGACTGAAGCCCTTCAATCGAGCCTCTTGTAGATCGCCCACCTCTTCCAGAAAGCCAGCCTCGCACAGTCTCGGGCGCGGACTTTTCACTTCATTTTTGCCACTACTCTCTTCTTTTCCTTCATCCTCATCAGAGTTTTGAAAGCGCCATCTGGGATTCAAGTGTGCTCGTGGTGGGTCGAGGAGGAGGTACCGATAGATTGTCAGGCGGGTTTCTAACTGTTCGCCAGTATTTAGCGGCTTCCTGGTAGTCTATATTAGGGCTTCTACCAAGAGGGATGCGGAGGAGATGACTGATTGTAAGATTTGCGACGGTCATGATGGAAGAAGGGCGTTTTGCATGCCTGCGCGTAACAGCAACTCCCTGATGCGCTATCGCGAGCTTGCGGCCGTGTCTGAATCTGAAGGGCAGTCGGATAGTCTTTTCGCTAGCAACAACATGAAGACCACTGTGTACAAAGTTAATGCAGCTGGTGGCCGAGGGGCGGGCATTGCGGGTACGTGTGGCTGCTCCGGCGGTGGCTGAGCCCGCCCCCTAAAACATCCTGAAATATTTAACCTTCGAGCCCATCAGTCACGCCTTTTTGCCTTTGTTCACATGGTCTCTGTTTCTCTGATCAGTCCCTCTGACATTTATTGGTTCAACATACATTTCTCCCTCTGGTATTACTTGGCGCATTCTGTCTTACTCTTAAACGTATGGCCCATCCATAATAGGCGTAGATGTATAGCAAAAGCTAGCTTACTAATATAGAATAAAAAGATAAGAAGAAAGTTGCCTTAGTACCTTAGACGTGCTAAGCTATAAATATAGCTTTCTACTTACCTAACGGTTAGTGCGTAGTACGTCTAAGTATAAAACCCCGTATTTTTATATAAAAAATACTAACTATAGACGTATTTTTTCGATATCTTTTTCTATAATAAGCTTACTCGAGATTATTTCTCTCGGCGCGAGATCTTCCGATTTTACGTAGAGTTTCTATATAATATTTCCGAGAATTCGTATATATCGGTAAAAAGTTAAACCTAGCTTAGGGCTAGTAGGGCCGCCCGGGGCGGCCTAAGGGCTAGTTTACTATAAATATTCTATATCCCCGCTCTATACCTCTTATATCTAGCCTAGTTACTAAGAGCGGCCCTACCGCCTAGGGCTACTTTTTGCGTATACCTCTAAAGTATACTCCCGTAGTATTACGCCCGTAGCCCGTAGTATTACGCCCGTAGCCTATAGTATTGCGCCCGTGGCCCGTAGCCCTAGTAGAGACTTTAGTAAATCCTAATATTACTAATACCTTAACCCTAAATATAGACCGTATATATATAATAGCCGTATAGGGGCTAGCGTACGCGTATAGAAATTACGCGAATCGATCGAATTTAATATTTAAATTACGTAAGCGTAGCTAGTACGCTCTATATATATTTAGCGAGGCTACCCGCTTTAAAACGAACTTTACGGATTTAAAACCCTAAATCCGAAAATTAATATATAGACGTTTTAGGCTATAATAAATTACCTTAAAATACTACGCTAAAATAGACGAGATATAGCCGTCTTTAGCGGCTATATCTCTATTTTAGCTACTTTTAGTAGCTAAGAGCGGCCGGGCTACTTTTAGCTACTTTTTTAAATATTAGCCCGCTAATAGGCCGCTAATAGCGGCCCTACTACGATTAGTAACTTTTTAAAATCTAAGCGGGCTAACTTTTTACCGATATAGTTATTAAAAAGTTTATATAGAAGTTTCTAAATTTTCTATTATAGAAATCTAGAAAATTATTAATAAAAATAACGTTTCGTTTATAAATTTACTTTATACGTTATAA
>JAABUP010010254.1_pt1 | contig 11131 bp, 12 predicted proteins | sample 5559201 | NCBI WGS metagenome assembly JAABUP01 (sample SAMN10711887, study PRJNA513373) | rock metagenome | isolation source: Antarctica rocks | place: Antarctica | reverse complement strand
CGCCGGTGATTCTCCCTTTTGTGTCCTCGAACGTCGCCTGCCGCAGACACACACGAACGTTGTACTGTATCACACCCGCCGTACGACCAACCAAGCATCTTGATCTCCCGATCCGCTCTGTCTCTAGATGCGTATTTCGGGATCGCATATGCAACGAGCTGTGCCGAGGCCGGCGAGACTCGGCATCTGCATCTGATCTGACGCGCCTAGGGGTCCCGAGAAGTCACATGCAACAGCCAAATAACGGGCGTGTTCAGCAATGGCAGAGAAGACGACGGGCGGTCGCGTCGACGGCGGCGGGGTCACCATCGCGCGACGGCCTTCATTCCGGAAGACACTGCGCGAGCATGAGGACTCGCTACCGGCCGAGTACCTCGAGGCGCTCGAGCAGAAGCGGAAACAGTTAGATGAGAGTATACATAAGTACATTGCGGCGAAGGAGCGCGAGTACAAGCAGTATGAGAAGGAGCTGAAGCAAACGACGAAGAATGATGCAGGATCGCAGGCGACGACAGCTGCTGTGCCGGCACCGCCGAGTGCAAGCGCAAACGGCAATGGCGTGGCGGCGCCGACGAAGAGACGGACGAGCTCCGAGTCCACGCAGTCCGCTACCAGTCCGTTCTTGGCTCCGCAACCACATGGCGCGGTGGATACCTTGCTCGCCTCTGGACTTCGTCGACAGCCTGTCAGTCCGGTGATGGAGGAGGATAGCGGCGGCGGTGGCGCGGATAGACCGGGCTCCGCGAACTTGAAGGACCGGCGCGCCAGTGCGGAGCGCGAGAAGGACTTCGTCGGCCTGTTCACGCCGCAGTTTCTTCCGTTGATCGACCACAAGGACGAGCGCACGCCCAAGCGCACAGAGTCTGCGCCGTCTAATGTGCAGCCTTCGAGTAGAACTACGGTTCCGGTCGGAGCGCCTTCGTTATCCAAAGCCGACTCCGAGAGCGCCATGTACGCCAAATACAAGCGCCCGGTACATCTGCAGCTCGCGAAGCGGACATCGTCCTCCGGGTCATCTGCAGATGGGAAGCTGGCGTCGGCCATGAAGTCGCCACAACATTCCATGCAGAGACCGAAAAGGAAACGTGTGTCTCTGGCAGTCGGAGATAGCATCGTAGCCCCGAGCGACATTGTGCCGGTCGCGACGAAGCACAGCACCACGCCATCGCACTCTCGCACCCGCTCGCCGGAGACGGAACGCGAGAAGGTGCCTATAATGAACCCCGGCGCGATTGCGTCCGTAGATTTCGCCAAGCAGCCGGCACAAGCGCCAGCTACGCCTTTTAACAGCACGACTTTTGCGAAACCAGCTCCGAGGCACGACGAGCCGCACCAGCCGAGCCGTGCTCCGGCGAACGCCGCGAGTATAGCTCCCACTTCGCGACGGAGCATAGACCCAGACGGCGATTTATTCGACCTCGAAGACGAGTCCGACCATCCTATGGGCGACTTCGACAGCGCAATCGAGAGCGAAGAAGACGCCGCTCCTGGAATCACCGGAAGAGTAGCGCACAGCCACGCACCGGAAGACCGCCACGAGATCCCCGTGCCCTCGCCACGAACCCAGAGCGGCGAACCATTCACCTACGACCCCGAAGCCGGCCTAATCCCCGAGGAACCCACCTCAGACACCTCCCCAACCTTTAAACCCGACCCCAACCAACCCCTCCACCTCGGATCCCGCCCTTCCGCCTCCGCCGCCTTCTTCTCCCCCTCCTCCAACTCCAGTCACCAACCCACCCCGTCCCCCGGTTTCCAGCGGAACTCTACGGAAGCTCGTTTTCGCGGCCGGCGACTAAGGGGTCGTTTACGGGGGGGTCGTTGGGGGAGTCGTTTATGGCGAAGCATGCTGAGGAGATGATGAGGACGAGGGGGGGGAAGAAGGAGATGGCTGTGCGGTAGCGGGAGGAAGGGGTGGCGGGGTTGGAGGGGGAAGATGGGGGTGGGAGGGCTGGGTTGGGTTCTTGGGTTGGCGGTGGGCGGGGTGGCTTTTTGCATGGGGATGTGCAGATATTAATGTGTAGCTATATAGGTCGAGTGTCTCCGCTGAGGTTTGCGTGCGGTGGCGCTCGAGACCATAATCATTTTTCGGTTCCCAGTCACCGAATTCATGCCAAGGCCCTGCCTGGGCTTGGTCATAGTCTCGATCGGAAGGGTGCAGTCGTCAGCCTGTGGCGAAGTCTCCGCCACGGTCAAGCGCATGGAGTTCTTCTGCCGGCGCTGAGAACGTACGGGCAGCAGGCGGAGCTAGTCGTCTGCTGTTACGCGGGCTTCCCAGGAGTGTTTTTACTTTCCAACGCTGTAAGGCGTCTTTGAGGTCTCGAAGCCTGCCTGGCAGCGCACAGGTTGGCCGCCGGTAGGAGTCGTGAACGTTTCGATGAAGGAGTCCGGTGAAGGTCGCTAACCTGGTCTTGATGGAGTGGCTTGCCTGTTATTGCGATTCTGAATGTACAGGTATGCAGCATTGAAGGCCACTTCACGAGTGAAGTTCGCCACGACTGTTGCCTGGACTTTGCCGTGCCATGGCTGCCTTAGGCGACCCGCTCTTGTACAGTAAGGTACACGAATGTTGGACGTTCTCTCTCAGCAACGTTTCGATATCGATACATACCTTACACATACACCCCACGCGCTCCCACAGCCTACGTGCCACCGGGCACCGCCCCCCTCGTCCCGCGCGCCTTATACAACAACCCCCCATCCCCCTCTTCATCCACCAAATCCCACCCCCTCTCATCGCAGATCCGCCTAACCTCGGCCACCATCTCACCAACCTCATGCTCATACATCTCCCTCACATCCGTGTCCTCGAGCCAGACCGTCACATGCTGCGGCGTGCCCGGCGGGTACTTGTCCTCGCGATAATCATCCCGGCTCCCCACATCCTCGACATCCGGGGGCGCGGCGAAGGTCGCCCGCTTGCCGCTGTTGTTGGACCTGATGGCCTCGGCGATGAGGCGGCGGCGCAGGTCGTGCGCTTGCGTCGCGTAGAAGGCGTGGGTCAGCCATGTGCGGGCTAGGGTGGGGTTGTAGTATGGGTTTGCGGGGTCGAGGGCTGGCTTCGCGGAGCCGTCGTCGTCGACGTCGTGGTCTGCGGAGTCTGTGGTGGGTTTGGCGTCTGCGTTGCGGATGCCGGCCTCGTAGTCCGCTTTCGAGGCGTACGAGTACCGCTGCTCTGTCATTTTCAGCGCCGACTCGGGCGTCTGGGCTTCCGCCCATAGCGTCTCTTGCAGGAGCATCTTGGCGCGGTAGAGGAATGCGGGTGCGTATTTGCGTCTCAAGGCGACGTCGGCCCAGACGCAAGCTAGTACCCATCTAGTTGCTGGGTCCTGGGGTAAGATGGCGTTATGGAACATTGCGTCACTTTCCCGGACTGCGGTACGTAAGGAGCTCGAAGACGAGGATGTCGAGCTTTCGCTGTCGTCGAAGCCGAGCAACCGGCGCAGAGTGGGAAGGAAGCCGGTGTCGCTGGCATTCGATTCTTCAGCTGCGTGATAGCTATCGAAGGGTGTAGGCTTGAGATGATCCGGAGGCTCGTCCTCGATGTATTTCCACCCACTCTCCGCGTAGAAAACCGTCAACTGATGCGCTGCTATGGGCTGACCTGACGCCGCCGCTTTCGTCATGTGATACAGCCAGCTGGAAGTATATATCGTACTCCCATCATCGTTCGTTGACTTGAAAAGGTGCGCAGCGTGGAAATGGCTCTCCGGATCATCCAAGCTGCAGCCGACCTCCATCGCCTGCCGTGCCCTCTCGTACTCCGCCAGCGCCAGCGACATTTCCTTCCGCTCAAGCAAGCGCACATACCGATCATACCGCACGAGCGTCAGTTCGACCCAGGGGCTCGACAGCTCAATAGCATCACGCTCCCGACTCTTCATGAGCGCCGCAAGACCCTTACTCCCGAACGGATCGAAAGCTGCCGCCTCAGCTTCGCTCAGCGCAACAGCGGCACCCATAGCCTGCTCCCACAACTGAATCGCATAGTCCTCCTGGCCCAGCACGCGCGCAATTTTGCCCTCCAGCACCATGGCGCGGGAACTCTCCCCCTTTCCCGCAATCTCGCGCAGCCTCCCTCTCTCGAAATTAATCTCCGCAGACCGCAGGATCCCCGGCTGCGTCTTGCTGCCCAGCAGCGCGTGGTTGCAGATCCGGATCGTCGCCTCCTCGTCCCCGTCCGCGCTCCGCGTGAACAGCAACTTCTTGCCCGCGAAGCCGTCGTAGACCATCAGGAGGTGCTGCAGCATCGTGAGCTCGTCGGGGGGTATGCCGGACCGCCACACCAGTTCCCGGTACTTGTCCAGATCCACCACGTTGCGTCCCCGCGCTGCGCCGGCCAGCTCGGCGAAGTCGGCGACGAATTGCGCGCCGGCTTCGGGGGTCATGACCAGTGTGGTGTCCTCGCGACAAGAGCGCTTGAAGGCGTTGAGCAACTGGGCGCTTTCGTAGTCCTTCCAATTCCGGTGTTGCTTGGCTTCCTCGGGGTTCAGGCCCCTCTTCCTCTCCTGGTAATGTCTATCTTTCGTCGCTGGCGACCTGCGCATCTTGATCGTTCTTTGCTGTTGCGCGTGGACAGCATATCCGCCGCGGAAGAGGTTGCCGCAAGCGCAGGTGCATATTGCGCACGGTGTAAGAGCGGCTGGTGAGAAGGCATGCTGGGGGAGTGGGCGCGAGAGGATGCGTTGCAGCATTGAGAGGAGGTGAAGCGGTCCATGGACGTGTTACCTATCGATTGATGATTGGGAAAGTGTACAACCCCGAGTGTGGAGATTGATATCACCTGACCGAAAGCGAACTCTCGTTCACTACTGTAGATACAAGTACAATCTTCTTTTCATCTGCCATTGCGCTATCCGAACGCTGAACGCTGAACGCTGCATCATGCTGCGAGTATACTCGAGCCATCCTCCCAGTCGAACGATCCTCCTCGGGCGCTCCATCTCATTCTTTGCGCCCTTACCTCCATAGACTCTAGTTTTCGCTAACAGCCGAGCTCGCGCCCCGGCTGCCGAGTCATCACTTACAAGAAAAGGCTCACGGCCTGCTTGTTTCCAGGGATCGCTCTCATACCGATCGCCACAAGCACTGATCGTGCTCTCATCCCGTGTGCGTCCACTTAGTGAGCACCGAGTCCTCGTGTACGTATGCGGTCACGCCGCTGGAAGACACCACGCCTATCAGCATTTGTTCCCGGCGCCCCGCCTCGGATCTCAAAACCACGTCCGAGCGCGGCCAACGCGCCAGATCAGAATGAATCATTCATGGCTCACTGCTCGGGCTGGAGGCCGTACAACGGCTCCAGGATCCCCCAGCTCCACTCCGCGATGCCGTCCACTTGCTTGACGTCGCGCATCCAGTCGAGCATGATCTCCGTCGTGCTCTCGATCTCCTGCCGGCCCACGACGTTCGTCTCGTCGATGATGCGGCTCAGGCACTCGTTGGCCGTCGTCAGGCGCAGGATCAGCAGGATGCCCATGAAGCTCTGCGTCCAGGCGAACATGTGCGGCACGAGGCGTTTCTTGTTCTTGGGCGGCGCCATGGCGAGCGGCCATAGGCATACGCTCTTGATAGCGAGGGCGCAGCAGTTGCAATCGTCAGCTGTCATAAGCTCCGGGAAGTGCAGTGCTTTGTAGACGAATGGCCGGTACATCATGAATCGTGCGTAGTAGAATCGCGTCCTTAGCTGGGCCGTGACGACGTCAAGGTTGTATCGGTGTCCGATAGGTATCGGGCCCTGATCCACACTGAAAAGCGGCTCGTTCGGTCGTCTCATCAAGGGATCGGTAGCTGGGAAGTCGAATTTGTCGTTGTCGGTCCACTGCAGCGGTCTCGGCAGAAGAGCCCGCCAGCTATCCAGCTGTCGCACCATCTCCCGGATGACGGCCACTGGCGGCCCTCCGTAGTCATCGAAACTTTCGCCGGCAGCCTGTGGGGTGGAAGCTGTAAGTTTCTGGTGAGCGAGTGTCCCCGTAGTGCTGTCCTCCAGCTCTTGATTGGGGGAGGAGCCGAGGCCTTGCCACAGCGGCTCGGATTGCATGGCGCGCTCACATTCATGGATGACGTTGTGGATGCGCGCAATCAGGCGCCGGAGCGCAATCATGGCGAGGAAATGGTACTGAAAGTGGCTGCGCTCCTCATTTGCGCCCGCACCGACAGTGCTACTTCCGCTTATCGAGCTGCCGCCGGTTTTATCTTCTTCCTGCTGTTCTTGTACTTGTTGGAAATACGGCATCGGCACCTCGTCCTCCATCGTGTGTATACCGGTCTGTGGTAGGTCCAGGTCGAGGTGGTATAGGTCCTCGCTGAGGACGCAGGTCCAGTAAGCACGCTTGACAAGATCGCCTTCGGCGGTGGACCAGTCAATCGGCTGGCAGCGGATAAGTACTTGGCAGGCCATGGAAGCGCTGACGGTGGAGCGCCAGAAGTCGAGGTGGCGAGCAGTCGCTTCGTAGTATGTGGCTTGCAACAAGTTGATCTGTACGTTCTCCAGTGTACACTGTGTCATCACGAAGCCGTGTCGCCGTCGCGCTTCATTGAAGAATTCCAGACCTGGAGGTTCCTCAATGGTACCGCCTCGAAAGCCACTAGGCTGTCCATTTACTACGCTGGCAGGACGGTGAAGCACACCCTCCACGGCGACCTTGCCAAGTGCGAAGACCATCAGCGCCAATACGCTGCCCGCATCGCCATCTCCATAGCCTTCGCGTAACAGCCTGGAGACAATGCCATTCATGAACGCCTCCCGGTTCAGTAGCGGGTATAGCACGTTGAACGTATTGAAGTAGGCGTCGGAGTACTCCTGTATCTGCTGTATCGTCAGAGTTGGGAAAGCCACGTTTGCCGCCCGTCCATGCTCGTGGGGACCGGCATTGATGGCAAAGCACGGTAAGCCGAGTTTGGAAGGTAAAGGCTCAGGATGCTTCGCCATCTCTCGCCTGATGAACCAATGCGTGCCTTCTTCCAGGACGTATTGTAGATCCGAGGCGGCCGGTATTCCGCTGTTGAGCAGATGTATGTAGATTCCTGGCCAGAGGATGATCTTGTGAGGTACTGTGAGATGTTGATAAGGCTGCCGGAACGTGGGAGGATATTCCGAGGTTGGTGGTGGAATCGCATTTTGGCTGGGCTTAGACGTCGTCATCGACATCGATGATGAACCAGTACCCCTCGTGCGCATACTCGGAGTGCTTCCATCTGGACTGCCTCCTGAGGTCATGGACAGGTTGTCAAACTTGTTCTCTAGTCGATTGAGAGCATCGAGGATGTGCACCATCGTCTTGTCTTTCCTGCACTCGTTCGTTAGTGCCAGGCGTAAATGTAGCATCATGTGCATGTATCGGCCTGTGGAAGACGTTGGGGACAAAAGTAAATGCAAAACACGCTGGATGACAGTGCCGGAAGAGGGCACGCTTCAGTGCAACGCTGCACAACTTCGTACTTACTTCGTAGGCAGCGGTTCTCTATACTCACAGTCGACGCCAAGGCGCCTGCAGAGACCACCTATCCAAGGGTCAGCAATCACATCTGTATGGGGAAGGCACGGGAACGCCAAGCTTACATTTCGGCCGCACTTCATCGCACTTGCTTTTTCTATAACACGAACAGTCAGTCTCGAGCTCGCATCAATCACTTCATGTCACGTGCAGCAGACGGCACCAAGCCCGCCTCCGTGACACCGAAATCGGCTGACATACCTGTTTCGACATGTCTGGCAGGCCTGCGCAGCGATGGCAGCGCGTTCGCGACGCAGCGTGGCATCGGGCGCTTCGGGGTGTGTGAGCGAAGACATTTCGGAGGACGTTCAGATGTCCGTTGACCAGGATGAAGATGAAGTTGACTCCGGTTCCGTATGTTGCAAGATGGGGTGCGCGGAGATGGCGCTGTGCGGCCAAGGGCACCCGACCGTTCGTCGATGCCAAGAAGAGCTCGCGGAAAGGAGCGTCAAGACAGAATTAAGAGTCTGGCAATAGATTTGGTAATGCTACCGTGGTGTTGGTGAAAGAGTATCAAGGTAGTGTCTGTTGGACGGATTTGGTTTGCGCGTTGCAAACGATGCATACGGTCGTCTCAGTCATGTGGCTGTTGAGATCTCGATGAACTCGCTGCTTTCCGTAGCTGCGTCAGTAGTGTCGACCTCATCGGGCTCCCAGTTCCACCCGTCACCATACCTCGACTCTGATATTATGATGATATTGCGTGGTAAGGGGGGTGTGGCGTGCGGCTGCTTGCGCCGCCACTCAAGCCTGCCCTTCGACCGTCACCTACGGTGACCCAGGTGTTCGGCAGACTAGAAGTCGGCGGAGGTCGGAGTCCCAGAGCGCGTTGTTGTGACCGTGTCGGCGCAAAGAAAGTGACTTCCGTGAGAGCCTCAATCATTCAAATGTGGCGGACATGGAGATTTCCCAGAGGGTGTGATGGGCGATGATGGCCACTCCGCTTCAGCCAAGAGCCGTGTAACCGATCTGTCCTGACATGGTTGTCTCGGCACAGGTTGAGAAGGTGGCGGACGAATGGCTTTGCTCTTGTAGCAGTGTGCGCGAACGTGATCGTGAATCTGCAGCGATTCGATCATCGATGCACCGAAGTCGACGCCTTCGATATCGCGGAGCAGGCCTTGACTCCGAAGGAAGGGTCTGGATTGGGTGAAATGTGCGGCCGAGTGTGGTCTGGCCCGTGTAACACGAGTTATGATGGATATACTGTCGAAATTCCCCCCCCTAGCGTAGATGGAATGTGTGAACATGGTCGGGAGTGTGATCGACATGCGATACCAATGGCAAAACAATGCAAATCGCCGTTGGGCGAAACATGAAGGTCCAAGAAGTCGGATATTCATGTTGAACCGCGAAAGCAGGGACGGCAGGTATAGAACATATGCGGGGCATGGGAGTAGGGTGACCTCAGCGGCGTACAGGGTGCCGTTATAACCGTCGACATTAAATATACATGTACTGTATTTCAACACTGCAACACTCTCACATGAGATAGATACCTTAATATCATTCGCCCGAATCGACAAGTCTGCAGGTCTAGAACGCGTTGATACGCCCTCCTATAGCAACTCGGTGCGCTATCAAATTTCTCGAACGCTGTTTCCCAACGGCTTCCCCAATGGAACAGCCCGGGACGCAAGACAATGGTACACTATCTCGGAATCGCCACGAGGAGCCCATGATCTGTGGCTAGTGATTGATAGCATTAAACCCGCTGCCGACCGGCGCACGCACCGCTTCCCTCTCATTCCTAGTATCTCGCCCAATACCAGTCTCGTCTGCCGCAATCCTGCGCTCCCCGTTGGAGTCCTCGCGAATCGAAGGCCCAGCAGAATCTAGTATGCCGGTCGTAGGTTCGGAGCGATTGACATTCGCTTGCGCGTGGTCTCGCTCGTCCGCCGCACCGTCGAAGCCATGATGCCCATTGGGCTGCGTATGCGGCGCTGTATCACCGGGTATGCCGAGTGGCGCACCGTATTGACTGCTATGCCGCGGCGGGCCAAACCCGGACGTCGAAGGTACAGGCACGAGTGGTATACTATGCTGCGGCGGGATCGCGGCGAGTTGTGCAGGAGGCAGCCAAAGGAGGTGGCCTTCAGGCGAGACGGCATTCGCGGCCATCATTTCGCCATTCGGGCCCGGGACCATGTACTTTGGGGCGGCGTTGAGTGGTAAGCGCTGGAGTGATGCCAGGGGGTAAGCTTGCATGCCCTGCGCAGGCGACGGCTGCAAGTGTGGTTGTTGCTGATGCGAGTGGGAGTTGGACGGATGATGATGCGGGGCCAGGGGGCGGTCTGGTCGACGCCGCTTGTCCCGGTGCGGACGCTCTGGCGGTGGATCCTGGGCAGACTCAGCGATTGGTTCTCAAGGGCTGGTATGGTGGGTGCTGAAGCGTTTGTGGATGCTGTCGTTGACTCTGAAGCATTTGCGGATGCTGGTGCTGGTGGTGGAGGCGGGAGGAGGGGCTCACCGCTGCAGGTCCCTCGTCCGCGCTCCCTTCGCTGCCGTCGACGTTGACATTCATCCTCTTACTCAGCTGTTCCAAGAGGAAGGCGCGCTCGAGGCGCATCTTCATGATAGCTCGGTCAAGTCGGACGCGCTTGATTTTCGCCTCATCGTTGGCGGCCTCCACCTCGTTGAGCCGGCGCTTGAGCTCGATGCATTTGCGGTAGTAGGCCTTCTCGACGCTGGGTGCCAAGGGCGTGCCTTGCGTTTGGGCGTCTGTGAAGTGGGAACGATGTGTCAGCCCATGCTTCAGCATTGTCATGATGGCCAGTGGACAGCAGACAAGCGGGGGGGACGAGCACGCCGCCCATCACTGGATTGGTGCTCATGTGCAGCTGGCGCAGATGCTGATGGAACGCATGCTGCCGTTGCCATGCTTCTATTCCGGCCATGTTCGCTATCCATGTCCGGGGAGAGGAGGCGTAAACTTTCGAACTTACCTGTGGTTGGCATCGTCGTGGTTCCTGCCTCCAGTGAATGGCAATCGTGTCCAGAGCAACGGTGGTGGGTGCAGAAGAGCCGGGCGCAAGGTCACGGTAGGCGCGAGTCGATGCTGTTGGCTCGGAGAAGCTGGCAAGCTGCCCTGCAGATCCACGTCGGCAGCCGCCGCAGGGCTTCGCGGGCAGGGCCGCCCCGGTACTAGCGTTGGTGATTTTGAGGAAGCTTCAGATTCGGGAACGCGAACCTTAACGCGACGAAACGGTATCAAACAACATTGACCGCACTGCCCTCCAACCTCTGTGCCTACCCTTCTCGGCAAATACATGCGGAGGCAGCGATAGCACATATTCGTCATGTCTCTCGCAATGCCGTCAGCGCCAAATGGCGGCCTGTTCAAAGCCGGCTACAACAGGTTGCGACCCTCCCATGAACCAGGCCAGGCAGTTCACATACTGATATGATCCAGCTACGACGCCGAAGATGGCGCTGTCCTGCGGAACATCGACGCGTGTAGAACGATCGCTAGCACCGTCCAGACCTCCCTGGGACCCTACGGTCGCAACAAGATCGTCATCAACCACCTTCAGAAAATGATCCTCACAAACGATGCCGCCACTATCCTCCGCGAACTCGATGTCGTACACCCGGCCGCCAAGCTGATCGTCATGGCGAGCCAACAACAAGAAGCC
>JAABUP010010253.1_pt1 | contig 11132 bp, 12 predicted proteins | sample 5559201 | NCBI WGS metagenome assembly JAABUP01 (sample SAMN10711887, study PRJNA513373) | rock metagenome | isolation source: Antarctica rocks | place: Antarctica | reverse complement strand
TGCCCGACTTGAACAAGCGTTACGGCCGCGGAGGAAGCATTGATGACGAAATGGTAGAGAATGTTTTGGTAGGTATATACGAGCAAAGAGTCCTGACCCGTAAGTGCAATGCATACAGCTGGTGAAGGAAGCTGTTCTACGTAGAGGAGAGACGAGTAGTCGAGCCCACGTTCTCGCGAGTAGAGCCGTAGCTGCTCTGGTCAGTGACGAATGACCACAAGAGAAATTAAGAGCGCACCTCGTGATACTCGTCCGTGTCAACTGCCGCAATGAGGATATGCTGATACCAGCACATTCCACCTCGGACCACGAAAGCGTTCTCCGCCTGCATGTCGTCGAAAGTCTTCCACCGTCCACTGCTTATACTATAGTGAGCAAGTCCTCTCCGACCAGCAATTGCTACGTATCGCCCATCGGAAGATATTACAGCAGACCGTATTGGCCATTGATTCGCCAGATACATTCGTGGAATTTGCACATGGTGCCAAAGTGATGAATCAGCAGATATCGTGGTCAAGACTGGCAAGTCGTAGCCTCGATACACCATGAGGCTCAAGTTGGTAAGAAGGACCGTTCGAGACACATTGGCAGCACAAAAGCATCCAATGACAGCGCTCTTGGCCATGTCCATAAGCCACATCCGATCATCATTTTGACCTGTGAGAAGTATGCTCGTCCCAGCGCTAAACCAAAATGCTTCCTGCACGCCTTGTAGCCAGCCTTCACCATTGGCCTCGGAGATTTTGCGATCAGCATTGAAGCTACTGGCTTGAAGCTTTCCGTAAACGCTCCACAAGGCCCATCCCTCCTCGTAGCCAGCGAACAGGCAATAGCCGTCTGGAGAGTAGCTCAATGTTGAGATTTGGCCCGTAGTAAGCGGAGGCGCTGGGGTTTCCAGCTTGTGTGAAAGAGATATACTTCCGACGTAGTCTCTAGCTGTGTATACGTATATTTCGGCGTTGACGCATCCAATTGCGAGCAACGAGAATCTAGCGTTTATTGATGCTTTTATACCCACATCGTCCTCTTTCCCTGGATTATGAAATCCATAACCTCTAAATAGTCTCTTGGGTGCGTCCGACTCCTTGGGCTGTGAAGACAATCGTTGGACCGCATAAGCTCTTCCTTCATTCGTGATCCATACGGCAAGACTCATGGCCCTGTCGTACACCATATCTACCACGCAAGTCTTCTTCTGAATCCATGACATGCGACTCAGCAGCTCAGTGCTCGTCTGGTTCCCTGTATTGTCTGGCGCCCACTTGATGCATTGCACAGCTGGGGGCTTTTCTGTAGCCACCACAAGCTCGTCGTCTAGAGCTAGTACATTTCCAATACCAGCATCGACCTTGATCACCATGCGGAAACGTATGTTGACTTCAGAGAACCCTCTACGCTCCTCCTCCACAGCCAGGCGATCCGCATTGCTCTGCTTTCGGCAGTGCCCAGTGTCTCGTAGCTGTTGGTAGACTCGCACGTTTTGGTCCGCGGTAATCGTGTACGTGATTAGGAAGCCAATGGAAGTCTGGACCACTGCAATGGAAGCGTCTGGTCGTAAGAGAACGCCGACATTGTTGCCATAATTTTTGAGTGATTGAATAGACCGTGTGACAGAGGCGAGGACTACCACTGGCTACTGATCAGTCAGAACCAGCCGGCGAAGTAGCAGATCACACGTACAGATGTCTGCCAAACAGTCAAGGCGGTTTCGGTAATCGTGACGAGTAGATGCCCATTTCGCGCGATTCGAAGGCCAAGAATGCTTGTAGCTGCTCCTTCTTCAACATCCTCTGACTCTTCATCCTTGTCATTTGAAGCCGGAGCTTTTCGTTTCCGTCTACTCGCTGCATACACCCTAGGCGCGCCCAACGGCCAATACATGACTAACGGTAGAAAGCGTCAATGGAGGATGAGCGACAAGACTCGAAGCTGTACACTAAGCCTGCTAGCCCTAACGCTAAGCCATGAGCGATCCTCTAGTTCCAGTCTGCATGCCAACTTCAACAATTCATTGCAGACATGACAGTCCTACTGGACGACTGACGATCGCTTAGCAATTTTATAATTCAATCGATATTCATTTTCCATAGCCCATCTCCTAGATAATGCCCAGTATCCATTGCAACCCCCTTCTTCTTCTCCTTCATCTCTTCAGTCCCCATCTTCAGCTGGCCAACAAGACATGCCTCTTCCTTTCCTTCTGCCATTATCACCGCAACACCGCCCTCCTTAAGCTGCTCGACCTCATCGGGTAGCTTGCCCCCGGCAGACGTCAAGCCTGGGGCCATCAGCGCCGCGCCAGACAGCACGAAACGAATAGCCCCCCGGTCTATCCCTATTCGTGAGAAGCATTGTGGGAACTGGTGTACAATGCGGAGGTGTGGAATTATGGGATCGTCCATATGCTGCCAGAAAAGACCATTGTTGTCGAGAGCGTAGAGGGTGACTCGGTCGGGTCTGGCTTGATTAGCCCAGCACCCATGTTGAGCGTACTTGGGAAAGAGTCGTACAGTTTCAGGGAGTCCAATTGCGATTTCTTTGGTATTATTTCGTCGATATGTGGTGCAAGCAGAGGATAGGTTTCGACGATCTTCGTTCGAATGGCCCGTTGTACTGAGGATTTGACCTTGGATTTGGCGCCCGCCGAGATGCTGCGCTCACTAGTCAGCCACATTTATTTGACTGAGGACAGACTAGTTGACTTACTCTTTCTTGAACATGATCTTCGACTTAGATCAAGAAGTGCATTCTCCAATGTTCTGCAATTTCTACCCCACCAGAGAAGTGCTTTAGTGGCGCCGGCGGCCCGAATCTCGGCCCGTGCCTTGATTAAATTAGACAGTCGATTTGTTTCGGCCGAGTTTCACAGATCCTCTTCCTTTACCACTATTAAGCAATCATACAATTTTATCAGTTGTTGGTATCCTCGAACCCCCGAGAAATTGCCTAGGGAACTGCTCCACAGTATCCTAGATAATCTGTCAGAATATGTTCTGCTCAGTCTACGCCTTGTCAGCAAAACATTTGCCAGTGAAAATGCTCCTTTTGTATCTAAAGATATTCCGCTATGGCTCGGTACCCTAAATCTCGGGAGGTTGACCGCTCTTTCCGAACTTCCTAGATTCCGTCGACATGTCAGAAAGATCGTCATCTCGCCATTGAGATTCGTGGGGTTCGCCAGAAGGACTGCTTGATTCAAGGCCTGGAAAGCAAAGGCAGACAGTCGAATCCATATGTACAATACAACCAGATAGATGAATGCCTGGAACTCTAGTCTCGAGTGCTGATCCCTAGGGTCTTACTGTTGAAGCGTTTGGCAAACGCCAGAGGCTTCCCGAGACTGTCTCGAATCAGAAACACTTGCAAAATGATGACTAGGAGGCCGGTATTCTTGCCGAAGCTTTCAAATATTTTCCTTACCTTGAAGTAGTAGACGTTGACAACTACAACAATTAGATCGATATTTTCCAGAGACACAGCCACTCTGCGATAAGTTCACTTCCGCCACGGGTACGGATCACTAGACCCAGAAGATTATTCCGATAGCGGGGATCTTGAGGTACCTACGGATGAAGGCCTTTTGTCCTCGTTCCTCGCAAGGATAAGGAAATTCGACTTCCCGTGACCAATTGCAGTGGCCAGGAGGAGGGATGTAAACTCCAAGACTACGTTACACGTAAAATCGATGTTCCTGTTGGCCGATTGCGTGAGGAATTTCTGCAGGGGACTTACGGCGAAGAGAAGAGGGACAGCGGAGATATGAACAGCGAAATAAGGGGCTGCGAATATTGGAACGGCCAACAGAGGAATCGCGAAGGAAAATGTCACTTTCGTCCGTCTTATCTTGAACGCGCGATTTTTTTCCAATGACGTCCGTAAGACGACGGCTCAAAAGAGGGAGGTATTGGTGCGATAAGTTCGGAAGATGCGGTTTCTAGAATCACAGCTTAGTCCAAATGAATGCTCACAAATGTTCCCGCGTTAGCCACTTCGTACTGCTGTGAGCCCTGCGGCCAGTAGTGCTGCATACAGCAATAGTGCCGAAAGTTCTCGAATCTTTTAGCCATGATGTAAGTATTGCTCAAGCAAGGTCCATCGTGCGTGGATTAGCATGATATCCCAGTCCTGGAACCAACATATAAATGCTGCTAGTATCAGATATCTCTGGCCTGGACCAGACTTTTGTGCCTGTTCAGATAAAAATATTTTACGGGTCCAACATCGAAATTTCAGAGCTAAGTTCCAGCGCTAGTCAGCGAAGCGAGCACTAGCATGATATCTCAGTCCTGGAACCAAGATATAAATTCTGTCTGTATCAGCGATTTTGGATCCGGAGCCAGCCACAATTCCTTTCCGAGGTCATAAATCTTGTGGGTCGAACATGGTCTACTTGACACCTACTCGCCTCGCAATGTAGTGATATCATACCAATACATCTCGTTCTCATATGACATCCTAGTAGCCCCTCAACAGCCCCCATCATCCAGAAAGAGACCCTGTCACACGTCACAACGATTGCGTGGGTATTCAAACAGCCAGTCATCAAACATATCTTTGACCGATACTGTCAAACAACACTACGCCAATACAAATTCTCGCCTAACTACCTTCTAGCACCAGAGATTTGAACAAATTTCCTTTCGTACCTCATCTTGTAAAAAATGCGACGACACGCTCTTCTATCTGGACGGTATACTACTTCGATACCGTGGGTCGAGGCGACGCATCTTCGCATAGCGTTCCTCTTGCTACGTACTTGGTCTCTCAAAGCAAGCCTTGATAGTCACTCTCATCACTGTTCGGAGCCTCAGACCACGCTCAATCACCCGTTCAAAAGAGGCCCAAAAACAATTTCGAAAATGGTATTCACTGCGTTCTATTCGTGTATTTTTTGGTAAAGCCCTCTACAAATCTGGCGGTCGTGTGCCACAAATCATGCGCAATTTGACGCTACACGTCATGTATATACTCAAGTGCACACCTCAGCATTCTGCTCAAGCTATCCAAAAGCTCGATCTGACCTGCTTTTGTTGTAGATCATGCTCATATAAAGCCTATACCACAACATACTGCTCACAGCATAGAAAAGCTCACCGAGACATCCTAGTCAAATGCCACGCTATTACTGTCTTCAACACATGCAATCATCTCCTCGCCACGTATCCCTCCGCTCCATTTTCTCTTTTGACTCAGCAATTGCCACCTCCTATCATAATCCCATAGCTCTTAGAGCTCTTCTAGCCCGGCAAGCTTATACCCATGATACCCGTCACCACCAAAGGACCTCTCACCTTCTTGAGACCAGCCTTCCTTCTTGTCAAGCCAATGGCCGCCCAGAAATTGCCGGATGCAAGTATCATCTGGCTTTTTCTGCGATGACTCAAGGGGGACGAGTCTGTAGAAGTTCTCGTCTATGGAAGTAGGATCGCAGGAGCAGCGATTGGAAGATGAAGGGGGGCAGTGCCTACAGGTTCATGTAATTAGCAATCATTTAGGATGGTGGCAGTAGTCGACGGGAGACTCTTACCGATTGATATCATGTTGATACCCAATGTCCCTGAAGAACCAAATCTCGCTCTTCGGTACAAACATGGCCACACTCAGGGTATGAATCGGCGCATCCCCAAATCTTTCGTAGTAGAATCCGCCTCCGCGATCCAGCCAGTCAAAGTACTTCTCGTTCGCCTGTCCTCGAAAGAAGTTCAAGTCTCCAATCTCGAAATTGGAGAAGAATTGGCAATTGTTGTAGTCACCGCTGTTGTGAGCATCGAGCAGCCAGTCAAGGTCGGCATCGGGGTGAATTAGCTCAGGATGTGCGTTGATGAATGAGCGGGTGCGAGACCAGAGGGATGGGAAGGAGCGAGCATCGTCGAGGATGTTCATGTTGAAGCCGTATTTCATGTTATTATCGCGCATGAATCGGAAGACGTCGTAATCGATGTCGCAGAAGAAGTGGACCTGCAGATTTCTGTTAGCGTTGCGCAGGCCACGGGTTAGGGATCGTACGTCAGGTTCCACACGCCAGTACCAGTCGAAGTCCTTGAGCCTTGGGTGCTTGTAGAAGAAGCCACTGTTCCATCGACACATATGCCTGTAGCTGATCATCCATCCCTTGCCCACGCCAATGGCACCCAAGTACTCGAGACTGTTCATGAATCTCCCTTCGTCGATCCAGTCAGGCAGTGACCAGTGTTCCTTTGGGACGACTTCGTAGTAGCACTTGGCGGACGTGAGATTCTGTGTAGCAGCCTGTTTCCACATCAGCTGATTGTCTTGCGTTATGAGTGGTTCCGTTGGACCTTGAATTCATCACTGAAAGGCTCGTCATTGAAGAAGATCCAAGGATAGTTGTACTTCCGATTCCACTGGAACTCCAACTGTCGCATACTCTGCATCAGTCCTAGCAGCTCGGAATTTCTTACCAGGCTGATAAGCGCAGCCTTTGGCTTAGCAGAATGGTGACCGAGCAATGGTATAGACTTCAGCAGTCCTTGACCAGTGTTTTCGGCGTGCTTGTTATTCGAGTTTCGTTTCAGCCAATTTGTCGGATCCAGTGAATGTATCTTCGCTATAGTCGTTTGCGAATTCGGTCGAAGGAGTTGGTAAGGATTTGCAACAGGTTGCTGGATAGTGATGTGGATGACACGACGGCGCCAGGTAGAAGGGTGAGGGATGCACCACACGAGGAGAGCCAGTAGTAAACACAGGACGACTGCTGCCTGTCTTTTGGAGATGCCATTGCGGACTTTGGATGGTATGTATTTGACTGGCCATCGCGAGAGCGGAGGTGACGTCCAGAACGTCTCCGAGGACGAGAGCGAGCTGTTTGACGAGGAAGCCGAAGAGTCTCCCGACGGCAGGGAGAATATTCGAACCGAGTTTGTGGACGGCGTTGTCAACAATCTGGGCGATTTGTCCCTGAAGGGATCTCTGGCTGGTGTATTGGAGAACCTCCAGGCGAAGCGTTCGAAGAGACTCATCTTCACCTGTGAGAACTTCGTCAGCTCTCAGGGACCGTACTCATACAAGAAAATGTAAGCTCAAAGCCGCACGTGGCGACTGAAGATGATGCTCGTGGCATCAAAGAAGTTGCGAGGTGTGGTGTTTTCAAGCGCGGTGAACGATCGGCAGCTGCCCTTCACTTTGCTCCATCCTGAAATAATTAATGACCTCAAATTTTGGGCAACTACCTCCGTTCAATCCCAACAAAGTCATCATGTTTTAGAGAAAGTATGAATGGTCATGCCTGGATTGCAGATACATCAACTCACGCAACGAGCACAGAGACTGTCAAGGGACCCAACGAATACGCATTTTCATTGGCCAACTCCATCACAGGTAGGCCTTTGTTCAATTCTCAACTCTTATGATTCATTGTGCCAGACCGTGTCCGAAAGCAAGCTCGATGTTAGTATACAAGCAATTCAGACCACTATGTCCCTCGCTCTTTCCATTGGATATCTTGGAACACCGAACGCCTCGCTATGTAATGAACATGCTCGTAATCACAAGACCATCTCATCCTCATTCGCCCCCTCTTGCTCATCGATGACCCCTAAGACCTTCGCATATGGTACAGTAATTCGCTGCAAGTCGCGATTCTTGCCTGACATGTATTAGCACTGCTTCCAAGACCAGGAAGGCCCACCGACTTACCAAGTATCAATATCACGCCTTTCAAGAGCTCTTTTCTTGACCATCCGCATAGAGTATCACTTCTATTGCCCCAATGACGATCCTCAATCATCTGCTTCACTCTCAATTTTGCTTCTTGCCCGTCTCCGGTGTCCTCGAATATACTCCCAAGCAGACCCCGAAGAAGCTCTTCAACCTTCAGCTTCAAGCCTTCTACACCGAGCCTTTTTGCGTACATCAACAAGTACACTTGGAACTCGTCTTTTGCGCCCAGCATCATGGCAGCTGCAATCCGGTTTTCTAGATGAGCGATGGAGACACCTGACTCAAACCCTTCAAACCCTTCTCGAGACAGTAGCTGCTTGACGAGTCTGCTGAGGAATTGAGCTCGTCCTCGAGCGAGGACCTCATTAGTAGTAGTTCGTTCCAGGAAGGGGATGACGCCAGCAGAGACATTCGAACTTGATGTGCCGTTGCCAAGAGCGGAAGTTGACCGGAGATTGCCCACGGAAGAATCCAATGAGTTCCAATACTGACTGCCGACCATCCACCAGAGCTCGGAAAGTCGTTGCCATACGTACATTGTTGGCGAGTAAGCATAGCCCTCGCCGTTTGAGAGGGTGACAATGATGCGACCTTCAGAGTTCAGGCGCGCGCCTGTGATAGCCGGAGCTCTCGTGGGATGATCTTGTAGACTGTGTACTGCAATATCCAGGATTGGCGCAAGTGATACAGGCGGATGGGGTGACGAGAGCGACATCATATCCCATATGTAGCATAGACCCGCAGCCGTTACGCAAAGGAGCCATTGATCTTGACAATCCAGAATGACTGGCTGACTTTCAAGTACCAATGCATTGATTAGACGTCGCCCTACGGGTGTCCATGCGTAGACGCTACCATCTTCACAGGCTACAGACCAAAAGTCCGTATTGCCTGTGACTAGAAGAGCACTTCTGGGTAAGTAATCCTGGAACACTGGCTGGCCACGCTTGGTGACAACAATCCGGCATGGCTCTTGGTCCTGTGCTCTTCCCGTGGTATGAGTTGGATTTCGTGCTTCGATCATGATCTCGGCTTGACTGGCGTGATTGTTAGTCGCACCATAACTGTTTGCGTTGCTACCATCAGTGCCACCGCTGTCCCCAAATGTCCGGACGATATGCGAGCGGATCTTGGGCACCGCCAGTCGAACTTGACCAACTGTCAGGCTAGGATTGGTTACCGCAGGACGAATAAAGTCTGGTGTCGGCTGCTGACCTGCCGGTGCGGTGACAGTCTTTGCAGGAACAAGTCCATGTATGGTGTTTGAGAGGATTGGTATCGCGCCATCTTGGCCGGCAAAAGCAATCTTCTTGTCAATGTGGTCATCTGAGATCCCTTCGAGCTGAGCAAGTCTTCGCTTGTTGCCCAAAAGAAGTGCCGAAAGACCCCCTCTAGGCAAACCATCGAAAGGTTTCGAAAGATCCAAAATTGTCTGTGGCTGGTCAGTTTGGGCTCCTTGTCCAGTACCCGAAGAGGCCATGAGCTGTGGCCGTGGAAGGGAAGATTCATTGCCGGCAGATGATACGAGTAATGGGGCAATGCGCTTCTTCCCGTCTTTAGTGATTGTCACGCGATTCTTGAGCCTCTCCAGCTTCGCCGCGTTGGGATCCTTAGGTGCTTCTTCACTGGCTTTTGTTGCATCTGGCTCATTGCTCTGCCCGTTGGGAAGACCAGATGCCCCATTGGCGCCATTGGTTAGTACTCCAGCAGGCTGTGTAGGGCCGTTGCCATTTGTCAAAGCAGGAGGATGTGGCACGGAATCGCCCATGAGAGCTCCCATTCGGCCTTCTACCCCACGCATTTCACCTTCCTTGCTCTTCTCCTCAAGCAGAAGCCCGTCAGGGCCTTCAATGATACCAGCCCCTTTTCTACCAGCCCCGAACTTAGCCAGCGCCCTCTCATTCTCGTCCAGGGGAGCTTCGTATCCAATTTCGCTGGTCTCGAAAATAACGGCAATTACAGTACCATCCAAGGTCGATAGAAACAGATTTTTGCCATCGGGCGTCCACGCAAGATCTGATATCGACTTCACAGCCATGTCTTGGGCAATCAATAATGGCCTTGGATTGGTCGTGATCCACACGCTTAGAGCTTTGTCCTGACCAGCGCAGGCAATGACCGTGTGTACAGGATTCATTTTGGCATCGAGGTGAGGCTGGTTGGGATCTTGGTTAGTAAATAGCCTAGGCGAAAAAGCGCATACTTCTACGGGTGCCTCATGTCCAATGAGATTGATATCTCCGTCCCATGAGCCGCGATTGATGATGGCTACAGAGCTCACGGGTCCATTGACAGCATTGGCAGCGGCTATATGATTGCCATCTGGTGACCACGAGCATCTTCGGAAGTACGTAGTCAGAGGCGAGGCTACAAAGGGAGCGGTGATCGTTTTTTCCAAAACAAAATTGTTCATCTGATCGTGCGCGGAGGAATGAGGACTGGGGGAGGTGAATCGCCAGATCTTGATAGTCCGGTCATCGCTGGCCGTCGCGAAGTATTTGTTTGCTGGATCGAAAGTTATGCCCTTGACATGGCTTTGATGGCCCACAAGTGTTTTCAGTTTGTCAAACGTGTACCCCGACCACACCACGACTTTTGAATCCAAGCCAACGGAAACCAGGATCGACGAATCGTAAGACCAGCCCAAATCTTGTACATCATTGTCATGCCCTATCAATCGCCTGAAAATCTTCCAGCTCTCGATGGGTGGTAGTTCATTGCTTCCTGTCCGAGTCGTCAGTGTCTCACCAGCATCTCAAGACTATATATTTCAGCATACCAAATACATCAGACTGTGAAGGCGGGTTTGGATCATATTTGTAGATGCACACAACCTTATCGTCTGCCCCGGAAGCCAGATATTGCCCATTACCTGCAAATCGCACGGAGTGTATAGTGCCAGAATGGTAGCTCATCGATGCCAGCTGCCTGGGCTTTGTAAAGTCAAGGTCTGCCGCTTTGTAGATCGCCTCTGTGGACCATATACGGACGAAGCCATCTGTGGAGGTTCTTATTAGCTGCGCTCCCCGATAGGAAATGAGAGATCTTACCTCCGGCAGCTGTGACGAGCCTTTTGCCGTCTGGCGAGACATGGCAGCTGTACACTTCAAAATCTTTCTTCTCCCCACTATGCGTGAGCCATACAGGGCGAATGTAGCGCATGGCAGCAGTGTAAAAGGTTCAGTTCGTGGGGCATACCTCGAAGGAAGTTGTATGGGCAAGGACATAAGATTGTATGCTCTTAGCTGCGAATTTACAACATAAGGTACTTTAAAGTAGGTAAAGCGATTTGAAGGCTTGGCGAGGCTCTCTTGGCGCGTAGCGCGACGGAAGCGTGGGAAGTAGGGTACTTTCAGGGTCCACTTAAGGTTCCTAGCCGCTTTTAGGGTTACACATATCTCAGGTTCGTAAAGGGTGGCACTACAGAGACACCCCCTTTGCCGACAGATGAC
>JAABUP010010252.1_pt1 | contig 11135 bp, 20 predicted proteins | sample 5559201 | NCBI WGS metagenome assembly JAABUP01 (sample SAMN10711887, study PRJNA513373) | rock metagenome | isolation source: Antarctica rocks | place: Antarctica | reverse complement strand
TCTCTCTCTCTCTCTCTCTCTCTCTCTCTCTCTCACACACACACACACACACACACACACACACACACACACACACACACACGCACGCATACACAATCTCTCACTCACACACACACAGAGCAGCTGCAGCAGCAAGGACACTGTCACAGCAATCAATCAGCTTACATGTCTTTGGCTGCTAGCTTGGCTGTTGGCCTCCGCCAGCTGTACATCCTTGTCTGTCCATGCCTCACGCAGCCTCTCAATCTCCTTCTGAGCGTTCTTCAGCTTCACTCCATGCCCCTTCATGGTCCCATTCTCCTTCTTCAGCACCTCGACGGCCTCCTGGGCTTCCTTGGTCTGCCCTTGCTGCTCTGTCAGCTTTGCCTGGACCTACGCAGCATACTCTTCTTCTTTGTTGCTGGCCTTGCCATACTCTTCTTCTTTGCTGCTGGCCTTGCCATACTCTTCTTCTTCGCTGCTGGTCTCTTAATGTTTTGGTTTGACATTCTGGGCCGACCACCCTTTGTAGTTCTTTTTGCTTTTGCCAGGTGAAGACATATCTGATGACTAATTGGTTCCATTCTGTTAGTCTACAAGTGTGAGTTTGCCTTTCGCCAGCTCAGCAACATCCACATCAAGGCACTGCAGCAGTTGTGTGAGCCTCCGCGACCCATACTTGGCAATGACATAGTTACTGCTCTACTATACAGTCAATGATCTTACCTTTGCCAGCTCAGCAGCATCCACACCTAGGCGCTGCTCCAAGCTTGCCACCTGTGCAGTAATGGCAACTTGGAATTCGGCCAACATCTTCTTCGCGGTTGCTGCCTCCATGCCAGCTGTCGCACTGTTGGCTGCTGCTGCCTGCATTGCACCAGTGATTCTTCTTCAGTGAGGCTAGGACAACGCTAAGGCCTGTCACTCTTCTTCAGTGAAGATGGGACACTGCTAGGGCCTGCCACTCTTCTTCAGTGATGGTAGGACACTGCTAGGGCCTGCCACTCTTCTTCAGCATTGTTGTGCCATTCACATTGCATGTGACGACTGCCTCATTGATAGCATGCCCCTGTCTGTCATTGATAGACTGAACTGCTGAAGGAATGCTTTCTCTATGCAGCATCAGCAGGCAGCAACAAACCCATGATCACAGTCTCATCCCAGCTGACATCCACTGCAACTTAGAAATCTCCAGCCTTCTGAGAGCAAAATGCAGAGAGGCAAAAGGCAAGATCAGAAATGAAAGTCGGTAGGGCTGGATAGTGCCAAGGGGCAAACCTCAAGCTGTTGGTCAAAGGCGGCAAGGATGGGCTGCCACTGAGTGATCTGCAGCTGAGTCATCTCCTGTTGCACGGCCGCCACCTCAGCAGCCACTGCATTGTGCTGCTGCCTTGCATCATCCAAACTCCTGGCATGCTGCCTCAGCATCTGCACTCAATGCCTTTGCACTCAATGCATCTGTACTCACAGCATTTGCACTCAATGCATGCTGCCTCAGCATCTGCACTCAATACGATTGCACTCAATGCATCTGCACTCAATACAATTGCACTCAATGCATCTGCACTCAATGCATGCTGCAGTCAGTGCATCTGCACTTGGTGCATCTGCACTCAATGCAGTTGCACTCAATGGATTTGCACTCGATGCATCTGCACTCCGCGCATTCATACTCAACGCATCTGCACTCAATGCAGTTGCACTCAGTGCATCTGCACTCAGTGCATCTGCACTCAGTGCGTCTGCACTCAACGCACCTGCACTCAATGCATGCTGCAGTCAATGCATGTGCAGTCAATGCATGTGCACTCACTGCATGCTGCACTCAATGCATCTGCACTCTGTACATTTGCACTCAATGCCTTTGCACTCAATGCATGTGCACTCAGTGCATCTGCACCCAATGCAAGATATGCAAGCCAACATGGTCTACTGGCAACGCCTGCATGCGCTCATGCGTCTGCTTTCAGCAAACATCGGCAAACATTTGGGGACTGAAATTGTGAGAGACTTCTGCTTTGGCCAGCTATGAGACCCATTACGTTATGTTATGCAATATGATGCTGAGTTTTTCAAGCAACGAGATGCCTGGCTTCACTTGATGATATTGTCGTGTTTGCAGACCTTATAGGGATGCACAAGACAGGCTGCTCTGGAGAGAGGCAAGACTTGTCCTGCACGTACCTAGCTCATTATGAGCTGGAAAGCGTTGTTATTATTGTTGTTGTGATTATTATTATCATTATGATTATTATTTCTATTATTGTTACTATTATTATTAGTATTATTAGTAATCTAATACTATGGTATGCGGCCACACAGCTCACCTTATGCTGGTCCTCTATCTGTGAGTCCAGCTCAAGCGTGTGAGCATGCTCAGCACCGAGTTGCTGCAGGCAGGACTCATGCTTGGCTGCTGCTGCCTTGCTGCGGTCCTCAGCCTCTTGCACCTAAGACAGCCACAGCACGTGACACCACTGCTTGCTGTGATGCTGGTCTTTGACAATCAGGGCTCATCACAAATCTGGTTGTGGCTGTAGATAACAGTTCTCTGACTTGGAACAGTATGCTGCTCACCAGAAAACTGGCTGTGGCTGTGAACGCTAAAACTCTGACTTGCAACAATACGCTGTTCACCAGAACACTGGCTGTGGCTGTGAACGCTAAATCTCTGGAAGTTATGCTACAGAGTAGGCTGCTGAGCCTCTACAGGACGAGCGCAGCAAGCATTTCCAAAAGGGAAGCAGTCCAAGACACCAGTGATACAGGAAAAAGTCTAAAATTTGATCAGTAAGGGAAAGGACTGTGTACCTGCTGTTCCAGGTCTACAATGGTTCTCTGCAGCTTTGCAGCAGCCGCTTGGCCATCCTGAAGCTGGCCATTCAGCTGAGCTGAGGTTGCCTGCTCCTCTTGCAGTCTTGCTCCCAGGGCAGAGTGTGCCTGAATCCACCAAGACAGACACATGTATGGGGTTCATATTTCAGGGAATGATGTTGTGATGCCCCTTCCTGAATGGTGCAGACGTTGCATGCCAGCACTGAGTACAAAATGAGCTCTGGCCAAAGCACCTGGTCGTCCATAACGGTCCTTGTCACATGTTGAACCCCTCAGATTTGAGTTTTGGCGGCTCAAGTGTGTTCTGTTAGCAAATGCTCAGCATGCAGTGGTGCGTGCAGTGTAGCGTGCATCTGCACGGCATAGCACAATACCATCAACCCCTTGCCATTGACTTGGGCAATTGGCTGATTCAATCCTTAAAGTGGTGCTTTGCATCTAACAACTGTGCCACATCAGCAACTCATGCATGTTTGGGGTGACAGGCTGCAACAGCCATCAATAAACATACACAACACATCACATCTGCATGTTGAAACTGATTGTCAGCCCATATACAAAAAGTCCATGTGGCACGGGGTTTGAGACATGCTCAAATCCTGGGCGAAGCTACCATTTCTCTGCAATACAACCACTCCTAACGCAATCAGCACACAAATGCAAACACACATGTTGCGTCAAGCACCTGTGCAGCTTGTTATTGATGAGTCTCACCTGGTCAAGCTTCCCATGCTCTTCCAAGTGCTGACTCAGCTTGTCCTCTGTCCTGGCCTTGTCAGCAGCCACAGCGTCAGTGGACACCTTGGCTGCCTGTGTCTCTGCTCTTGACGCATCCAAAGTTCTGCTCACTTGAGCTGCGTCCTGCCTTGCACTCTCCAGCTGTGACAGTATCTCGCTGTACCTCAACACCTATGGCAGCACTTACGACATATGACTTATGACTTATGGCACCTATGGCAGCACTTGTGACATATGACTTATGGCACCTACGGCAGCACTTGTGACATATGACTTATGACTTATGGCACCTATGGGCAGCAGCAGAATGCATCAGCAGGCATGTTGGTGAATACACGGCCTGCTCGTTGGGTGTCTGAATACATAGCACGCACAAGTTGTTGCAATGTGCTCAACTTTGAGAGACACGAGACGTGTAATGAGCAGAGTCTTGTTTTGTGGCTGAGCCTGGCTGCAACATTTTTGCTGAGCAGCACTCTTGCAACTCTGAATCTGACAAACCAACTGCAATGCATGCATGCATGCAAGTTTGAAGAGCATAGATGACTCAGGCAAGCCGAGTCTGCAATGGTTGGTCTTTGCCATTTGATAGGTGTTCTGCAGTCATGAATCACCTGAGCTGCCAGCTCAGCCTCTGCCTCCTCCCTCTTCTTCGCCGTCCAGTCAGAGTTCTGCTGCTCTTCTGCCAGCTGGCGCTCCACACTCCTGCCATGCTCCTCAGCACTCACAGCTCGCTCGCGCTCATTGCTCAGCTGAGTCTCCAACTCAGTGGTTCTCTGGCTAGCAGCACCAACCTTGTCTTGCAGCGCCTGTACAAAAAGACTCGTCCTTTGTATCAAGATCAAACTAATTGCAAAAAGCCAAATACATAACAACTTATCACAGAAAATACATGTGTACACCTGACAATCGTGTATGAACATCTGGTTGCTAATGAGTCTTGGCGTCGTCATGTTGTGCAGCCATCCAGCTGGACCAGATCAATAAATTGACTTGTACATTCATGCGCAGTATGCATGGGACTCTTATGAACCCAGATGTTTGCTCTAGATTCGCAATGGCCAGCTGAGCCCCAAGCTCTGCTCTCAGTCGCACAAAACAAAATCCAGTGTTGTACATTACCAATACGGCAATGTGCCAAAAACAGCGTATTCACCTGGATCTGAACACCTGACTCCTGAAGTTGGGTGGTGAGATTAGCCACTCGCTCCTGGTGTGCTGTCAGCTGCACCTCCATGCCTGTCCTGGCCACCTCTGCTGCGCTGGCTCTGTCAAACTCGCTCTGCCTCTCCTTGCCCAGAACATCATGACGCTCCTGCACACAAATTGCATGACACATGCGTCAATTGACAATCATCCCCATGGCAGAGCAACAGACATGCATTGTGACATTATTGCTGAACCCTCCGGACATCAGTAACTTGACAGTCACAACTTGGGTGTTACATGTCACATCATGTCATAACAGCGCATCATCATGTCCAGAGCACCTCATGAGACAACCTGAGACAAATGAGCCGCATGTGTAGATCTTTGATGGTTTTGAGCTGAAGAGCCTACCTGCAACTCCAGCATTGCTTGGTCATGCCTCTGCTGCACAAGACTAGCCTCCTTGGCAGCAGCTTCCTTCCCATCTGCCATGGCAGCCTCATGCCTGTTGTCACACCCACAGCATGCTCAGCACGCCTAGCATGGCTGGCTGACAACACCAAAAGCATGCTCAGCATGACTGGCTGACAACACCAAAAGCATGCTCAGCACGCCTAGCATGACTGGCTGACACCACCAACAGCATGATCAGCACGCCTAGCATGACTGGCTGACAACGCCCAAAGCATGCTCCGCAAGCTTAGCATGACTGGCTGACACATCTAGATACCCTACTAGGTCAGTTTCTATCCACATAATATTGATGCAGGTACTTGAACTGCGGTCTCTTCCTTGCAATTTCACCACACTCAGCAATTCTGGCAGACTGCACAGCTCAAAAGATCTCAAGGTCTGATATACCAGACTGATTCAAATGTGCAGCGCAGTGCTTGTCAGCTGCATTTGCTGCAGGGAGGGCTGAAGTGGTGAAATTCATAAACATACTTTTCACGAATGAAAAACAAACCGTAACTTGTCTAGCCCTGGGATGGTCACAAATGCCCTCATCTGCACAGGCAACACTGGCTGCCAGTGCTAGCTAGAGCGCCTTGCAGCGCTCCGTTCTTCCTTGCTGACAGTCCCAGAGTAAAGTCAGAACAGACGTACTCAAGCCCAGGTGCCCACTCACCTGTTCTGCAGAGCTGCTGCTTCTGCCAAGGCACGCTGAAGCTCCTCTTGCAGCCTCTCAGCATGTGCTGCATCCTTCCCAGCCTAGACCAGACAGCACCAAGGATCAACATGGAGAACAGGGGAAAAAAGGACTATGCCTTTTGGCGTCAAACTAATGAGAAGCCAAGTATTATACCGGGATCAGCATGGATATGTTTCCATGCACCCTCAAAACTTTCCAATCAGGCCTCGGGCTGGCAAACAATGAAGTTCAGGACAGCAAGATGCTCACCCACTGTTCAACTGAGGTCACACTTTGTATCATTTTTCATCTCATATGCGTTTTCCCTCCAAAGTTCAAAATCTTCTGCTATTTGCATCAGTGTCTGTGCATTTGTTACGCTTGCTTGTACAGCTGTACAGCATACAACAGAAGTGACATAATGGTGTCACATCTCAGTGCAGACGAATTTGAGTAATAAAGAGTAGGCTTTGCTGCAAAAGCAACAAGGCGCTGGGTGGGCAAAGGCTCACTGCAAATACAACTATAAACTATAAAATCATGTGCCACCTGAGCTCGAGCCAGGCCCTCCTCATTCTGTGCATCTCTAAGGCCCTTGTTACGGTCTTGTACCTCCACCTGTAGCCGGGCCATCTCAGCTTCCAGAGCCGGCACTCGGGGCCTCAGCAACTCAGCCTCCTGTACAGTCAGCACATCACACTCCTCAGCAACTCAGCCTCCTGTACAGTCAGTCATCACATCAAACTCTTCACTTGGCTGCATTGGAACCTCACCACACTCAGGGTCTCAGCAACTTAGCCTCCTGTACAGTCAGCATGTCACACTCTTCAGCTGTGAGCATTTGAACCTCACAACACTTGGGGCCTCAGGAACTCAGCCTCCTGTACAGTCAGCACTCCTCAGCTGTGCACATTGGAACCTCACAACACTCGGCCTGCTATGCAGTTTGAACAGCACGCTCCTCAGCTGAAAACTGACATCTCACGGCTACTTGAGGCAGTTCTTGCGTTTCTGATGTCTTGGCTGAAAGCCGCATCCAGCTGCTGTTGTGAAGGCCTTTGCCTGTTTCACAGCCTTCGGCACTTCATTCCCAGCAGTGCTTGATCAATCATGAAGTCAAACCCATAATCTCTTGTTGCCTTAGCAGCAAACAGTAGATCTACCAAGGACGCACTTGTACGTGACAAATGTGTGTTGGCAGCATACTTCTGGGGCCTACTTTGGACGCAGAGAGAAGATGCAGAATCCTGGCTGCGCGACACTTTGGCACAACCTTGATGATGATCTGGCTTGTGCGGCAGCTCAACGGTGAAGAGTTCAATCATGTCAGGACATCTGTGGCATCTACAGCTAACCAGCTTCAGGCCCAAGACCAGGGGCATGTGTCCTGGACCAGAGCTGTTAAAAACCAGACGGAGATACAATGCTTGCATCCATAACAAGCCTTGAGCTTACATGTTGCTCACCTGTTTTGCAGACCTCACTGTCTCAATGCAATGCTTTCACAGAAAAAAAACAAGCCATGGCTTACATATTGCTCACCTGTTTTGCATATCTGACTGTCTCAATGCAATGCTTTCACAGAAAAAAAACAAGCCATGGCTTACATATTGCTCACCTGTTTTGCAGTCCTGACTGTCTCAATCTCAGCAGCGCGCTCAGCCTGCACGTTCTGCTGCCACAGCTGCAGCATTGACGCCTCACCTCTCAGCTTCTGCAGCTGCTCATTGGCAGTTCGGCCGTTGTTGACTGCCACATCTAGCTCAGCCGTGCACTGCTGCATGCTGACAGTCAGCTCTTGCACCTGCATTGCAACGCATAACTGGGTTAAGTTTACAGTATCGCCCTGCATGATGACACTTGGCTCTTGCACCTGCATTGCAATGCATACATAGGTTCAGCCTCCAGCATTGCCCAGCATGTTGACAATCAGCTCTTGCACCTGTCTTTAGACCAGTTTTTTGGTATATAGTGGATATGAACAGAACTGTTCACCAAGCTTCATCCTCTGCATGTACACTCTGAGATGCAACCTCTGCAAGTCTGCAATTTGACTGCTGCCTTGGCTACAATGGTGCAATGAGTCTGATGCAGCAATGCCTCTGGAAAGCCATGTCTGCGGCAGCAGTTGTTTGTCTGAGTGAGGTGCCCTACCTGAGTCTGAAGCCCCTCAGCCTGAGTGGACGCCTGAATAGCCTTCTCATTGAACTCAGCGCTCTCAGCATGGGCCACAGCCAGCTGCTGCTTCAGGTCCCCGCCACTCATCCTCAGCTGCTCCACCTACAGGTACAAGAGTCCGTCATGAGCCATTATACACATGCTGAGCAAAGAACATTCTTGGACAGTATCTTTGGAACCTCGTAAGTTAGTGAGCAGTAGAATAAGACTCCATGCAGTTGGTTCTTTGAATTGCACTGTCAGCATGAGCCATAGCCTGCCGCTACTTCAATGTCCCGACAGTCATCTTCACACACGCGTAACATCAGAAGCCATTACATTCGTCTTGACGCCAGAATGGCTTTGTGGCCCTCTTGTGATACACGGTTAGTACACGGTTACAGTGGCGCCATGTGGCTACTAGTTGACGAAGGGTGCTCAGGGCTGCACATTGACTGAAGCATGCTGAGGGCATTTACAGCCTGTACACAAAGCTATATTCCTCACGCTGTAATTGACAGGCTACAACCTGGGCAGAGCATCTGCAGTACATACGCTGTTCAAGGATTGCAACTACTTGGGTTGAATTTAGTTGCTGCTCTGCATGATCTTTTGATCCACGTTTGCAGTTGACCATCTCAGTCTCAACAGCTATAATGACGAGCTCTGACATGTCATCCTGTCAAGCATGTTTGCATTCTAGATCTTGTAGCATGGCAGCTCCATGTTACATATCAGCAAATCCACATTGAGTCAAGCCCTGATGCAAAGGGGTGCAGGATCACCTCTTGCGCAGCTCTGTCTGCCCTGTCAGACTCAGCCTTATGCAAGGCAGTCAACCTGGCGTACTCAGCACCCTGCTCAGCTATGTTCTGCCTGCTGCCTGCCAGCTCTGTTGCAGCCTGCATGTTGCAGAGAAGATCATTAAAAGCGCTTGCTGAACATCGATTCACACACAAGCTTTTGTTTAGATTGGTGTATGCTGTGCCCCAAAGCACTTTGTACATGCTGTGAGTGTGGGCAAGCAACAGATGCTAACATTGGCGCCTCCTTGTGTATCAGTGTGAATGTACTCTTGCATGTGCAGCTTGCACAAGAGGATGGAGCCAGCACATCAAGTGCATCTTGTAAAATGCGCCCTGTCATGTAGTCTGTCATTGGGATATTGACAACTTGCAGGTCATACCAACACAGGTGCACCTCCGGTGTTTGAGCACATTGTCGGCAAACAAGCTTTCCCACATGGCCAAAGTTGATGGCTCTACTACCTTTGCGCTCTTTTCCGCCTCAGACTGCTTCTCTAAGGTCATGACATGCAGCTGCTGCTGCAGCACTGCAGATGACTCACGCAGCTGGCTCAGCTCACGAGATGTCGACTCGTTCTGCTTGAGTGCAGCATCCCTCTCAGCCACTGTGGGTACACAGAGCATTGTAGAGCAATCTTGAAGCAACAGCTTGATCTAGTAAAATGGAGTAATGAAGACCACAAGCTTGGTAACAACATGCAGGGGATTGAAGGCAGTGAGGCGAGTGAATGTACGGCGGCATACACTATGGTGTCAACCGCAAACGTAAGTACGTGCCATGAGAGGTGACAGAGATGTCTCAATATCAGCGTGCTTGGCTGAGTGCTAGCAATATGCAGTCCCCACAATATGCAGCTGTCAAGCGATCACACATACTATACAAATACCAAAAGGTTGCGGATGTTTCATGTCAAGACAAGCAGCAGCAGGTGTGATGGGCAAGAGCCTTCAGCTAGTCGCATGAGTCTGTCCACGGGCTGAGTCACCTGTTTGATAGTGCTGTTGCTGCAGTTGAGTCAGCCCTGCTTCATGCGCAGTCAGCTTCTCTTGCACCTGCTTGTGCTGCTCCCTGCTGTTGTCAAGCTGCACCTGACTCGTACTCAGATCTCGCTGCATCTGACTCAGCTCAGCAGTGTGAATTGTCCCTGCCTGAGTCAGCCTGTCTCGCTCAGCACTTATTGAGCTCAGCTCAGCCTGCTGAGTTGCATGTCGAGTCTGCAGAGCAGTGAGCTCAGAAGACGAGGCAGCAAGGCGTTGCTCAGCAGCTGCTTGAGCAGCAAGTGCTGAGTCATGCTGAGCCTTGAGTGTTGAGTACGCACTTTGAAGTGAGGCCAGATTGCTTTGAGCTGAAGTGGCCTGCTGCTCTTGGACCTGGTACTTCTCCTGCAACAAGTCAATCACTGTCGTCAGCAACCGTGTGATGCAAAGTTTGTGCTGTTGAGCAATTTGCTGATGGTAGTCAGACTGGAAAGAAAAAGAATGCTGCGTGCTTGGTGGGACTATTGCTGCCTTGTGGCATGAGTGCACACTTTCTGCTTTTACACAGGCAGGTTAGGCAAGAATCCAGAACATGGGCAATACATGACATTCTAAAACGGCTTAGCTGCCACGCAGCTGACAAGTGCGGCTTAAGCTATCAGGTGGGCTTTGCCAAATGTGCGTCGCACACTTTGAACGCATTCAGTTCTGGCATGCAAGTTGTCTGTAACTACCAGGCTTGCAGTACAAGCTATGCAAGGAGCAATCCAACACACCTGAAGGCCTGCATTTTGCCTTGTCAAAGCCTCGTGATTCCCCTTCAGCATATTCAGACTACTTACTGCCTCTGCATGCTGCCTCTGCAGCTCAGTACTCTGAGTCATCAGCGCTGCATGCTGAGTTTGAAGACTTCCTTGTGCAGACTCATGGTCAGCAATGCGTTTTGCATGTGCCTTGTCTAGTGTCTCCTGCTGTGTCTGCAGCTCAGCATGCTGAGAAGTGAGCATTGAGTGCTGAGCCTGTAGGGCTGACAGGCCACTCAGGGCTGCTTGATGCTGCCCCTGCAGGTCTGCCAATGCCTGCTGTGAGGTGGACGACTGCGCTTGAAGCTGAGCCAGCTGCTGAGACATGAGCTGGTTTTGTTGCTGCAGCTGGATGACCATTTGTTGTTGTTCTTGGTTCACGGTGCTTGCTGGGCCCTGAGTAAGCAGCACACAAAAACTTTATTGATCTGTCAGTGAGAGACTCTCACACAACAGCTCATCCTCAGAGCTGCCGCAGTCTGACTAACACAAATCTGGCTGACATGGTCACTGCAACTGTGTGCCAGTCACCCACAAGGGGGAGGAGAAGGAGAAGGG
>JAABUP010010251.1_pt1 | contig 11137 bp, 12 predicted proteins | sample 5559201 | NCBI WGS metagenome assembly JAABUP01 (sample SAMN10711887, study PRJNA513373) | rock metagenome | isolation source: Antarctica rocks | place: Antarctica | reverse complement strand
GTTGTCAGATTCACAGATCGAAGTCCAGGTTTCAGGATACTAACACGAAGGATCCTCAGCCTTCGCTTCCTTCCACCAAACGAAGTGCCAGCAAGCCGTAAGCGGACAACGCGGTGACGCTGTTCCTCCGACCTCCGATCCCTCTATATTTACTTGAGGCCACCAGTCTCTCAATCAGCTGTGTGACTCCTCGACGACCCAGTCATCAATCCTAATTAATACCCCACCTCTCTCCCACCTCTTCTCCACTCCACCAAAAATTTCCGACAACCTCACCACCAAGATCAACCTCGATATCTTGACCTCTCAATCTCAACCGCTACAATGGGCTCCGGCGGCCCTCAACCCACGGTGCTCCCAGCAACCAGGCAAACCACTCAGAACTGCACAGACATCAGCATCTTCTGTCCCGTCGACCAGACCATCTATGGCTACTTCCCCATCCTGGGCGCCAACGTCTTCTTCTGCGCCTTCTTCGGCATCTGTGCTGCCATCCAACTCTTCGCAGGCTTCCGATACAAGTCGTGGACATACTTCACCGCTCTCTTCTGGGGCTGCGTTGCAGAATGCCTGGGTAAGGACTTCCCACTCTACCTGGTATGACTATGACTGACCTCGTCCTCAGGCTACATCGGCCGTATCATGCTCCACAGCAACCCATGGTCAAGCGTCGGCTTTGAGATCCAAATCTGCTGCTTGATCATCGCCCCCGCCTTCCTCGCCGCCGGCGTCTACCTCACCCTCAAGCACAGCATCCTCGAAATCGGCCCCAGCTTCTCCCGCCTCCAGCCCAAATACTACACCTGGATCTTCATCATGTGCGATCTCCTCTCCCTCGTCCTCCAAGGCGCCGGAGGAGGCACCGCCGCCACAGCCAACCCGGGATCCTCAATGCAAAACACCGGCAACGACCTCATGATGGCCGGTATCGTCTGGCAAGTCTTCACCCTCCTCGCCTTCGGCACCCTCGTCACCGACTACACCCTCCGCGCCCGCTCCCGCAGCGCGGAATTCACCCCCTCCGCGACCAAAGTCCTCGGCGACCCCAAATTCAAGATCTTCGTCGCAGGCCTCTGCCTCGCCTACATCACCATCTTCACCCGTTGCGTCTTCCGTATCGGCGAGATGGCGGGCGGCTGGAGCAATTCCATCATGCAGGATGAGACCGACTTTATCGTCCTTGATGGCGTCATGATCACCATCGCTACCATCTGTCTAACTGGCTTCCACCCTGGCTGGATGTTCCCGCCGATGCAGCAGCACGGCAAGACGAGCCCCATTGGCGAGTTTCAGACCGCCGATGCGGAGAAGGTCGCTGGCATGAGCCCTTCCCCGAGCGGGAGCATGGACTCGCCCGCCCGCGCCAAGCAGCCGAAGTGGAAGTCGATGTTCAGACGATCATGAGTGTTGCTAGCAGACAAAGTTGGAACAAAGAGACGAGATCATTGTTGATACGCACTATGCGATAGATCTCCTTTTAGGGAGACTTCGGGAGTTTTTGACGAAACATGGGGGCTTCTGTGGTGTGACGGAAGCGAACGATAAAGACATCTTTTGGTGCGAGGGTCAGAAAGGCTCGCGTGTCGTTACATAGTATTGATACCAATGAAGCTTGTATAACATCTCCTACTTTGAATCGTCTCGCACGTGGTTAGCACGTTTTTGCGGAGAGTTTAATCACATCCAGCCACGGATTTTTACCCTATTATCCCACGGTCCCACAGTTCATTCTCAGCATGCCCTCCACGTGCTCGCTGAAATTGATGCTGCTCCACCCACCCTCCACTCCCCCCCTCTCCACCCCCCACAAAAACCCCCCGAGAACCGTTTTCCCATGCCCCACGTAGCCCATTCCCACCACCCCCCATCTCCAACACCTCATATCCTCACCATTCAAAGGTAGCGTTTCATTTAGAGTCCAACACGCAAACCAGCACACTTCCTCGGCTGCGGCAGTGAGCGGTGATCTGTAGTAAAAATACTCCTGTTTGAAGAAAGTGTATTGTATTGTATCCTCAGCGCTCTCGTCTGAGTTTCGTGCACCGGATTCAACGAGATGGATGGGTTTTCCGCGTAGCTTGCTACATACACATCACTCATCTCGATTTCTGTCGCGGCTGCTGGGATGCAGGGGGTTGGCATGGGCTGGGCGTGAGGAACAATTGTGATTGCTTTTTCATCTCTATATACAATGCTAGGGAGACACTTCACAAAAATCCAATTTACATCGTCGCAATTCTATCGAATTGGATAGAAACTGTCGAATTCTTTTTCCCGATGGACGTACACCGCCAAATCGCTCCCAACGCACCTCCAAAGTTTGACGGGCGGAAAAGGAACTCCATTGGAGTGCAGCCTCATTCCAAATCTCGCTTCACCAACGCAACTGGCGGGATATAAACGTGGCGCGCAAACGCGAAATAATACCCCGTCGCGAAGATGATGATGCTGCTGTAGATGACGATACTCCAATTCATGGTGCTGGCGACGACGGGCGTCGCGAGCGGGAAGAAGGAAAAGACGAAGATGGGAGCGAGGAACATGAGCGCGAGGGCGTTGACGGCGCCGCCCCAGCGGCCGAGGGACCAGCGGCGGTAGGGGAGCGGTTCGCCGCGGATGCGCTTCAGGAGGAGGCAGCTGATGGTGATGGTGTAGGAGGAGACGAGGGAGGAGATGGTGAGGGTGATGATGGCTTGGAGGGCGACGCTGGAGCCGATGTTGATGAGGGAGAGGAGGATGGTGACGACGAGGGAGACGAGGACGGCGTTGAGGGGGATGTTCCAGCCTGGGGTGACCTGGTGAGAAGAGGAGGGTCAGTTTGTTTATGACTCTAGGGGTATGGGTGGAAACTTACGTATGACAGGAAACCGGAGAAGGGTAGGCCGTTGTCTCGGGCGAAGGACCAGATCTGTCGAGAAGCGGTGGCGACTTCGCTGATGGCGCTGGAGGTGAGGGTCACGATGAGGATGGTGACCATGACATTTGTTGCGCTGTAGCTTTGGGTGCTATTGTAGAAGACCTGGATGAAGGGGAAACCAGTCGGGGTCGTCACGATTTGAGTGGCGTCGCCAAGCGTAAAACACAAGGTGACGACCATTATGAAGCCCAAGACGCTGTTCAAGATCACGGCCCAGCTGATGGCCCGTGGTAGTGTTTCTGAAGCGTCCTTGATTTCTTCGGCTATTGGTCCTCACTTGGTCAGTAATCCATCGAGGAATCCTGCCGCACATAGTTCACTCACACATATGCACGCCACAATCAAACCCCAGCATGGAGACAATCGAGGTGGATAGACCGACCATGACTGAAGTGCCGGTGGAATTCCAACCACCTCCATTCGAAAATTCGAGGAAGACGGAGTGCGCCGTGTTTCTTGGGGAGAGCACCCACAAGGGGATGACAATGGCGAACAGGCCCACGATATGGATGATCAAGATCAAGCCTTCGATCATAGGCAATTTCTTGGCCAAGAAGGTATTGAAGAGAATGGCGAAAGTGGTGATGGCAATGACAAGCATGGTTCCGTGCCAGCGCTCGAAGACGTAGTCTGGTTGATTCAAAACCAAAAGACCTTGGATGATTGTCCCAGCAAGAAAAGCGATAGAGCAGATAGCGCACTGCCATCCCGTGGCACAGAGCCAACCTGCGCTTCGCTGTTAGTTCGCTTGCCCGGGTCGTCATTTATGCTGATATGTGAAGAGGCCATACCAGTAATGAAACTTAGGAATTTCTGTCCACTTTTCGGTGCGAACTCGGACACCCAATGGTATTGTCCCCCCGACGTAGGTGCCATCGAAGCCATCTCGGCCAAACTCGCGTAGACAAGCCAAAAGCCAATACATATTATTATGTAGCCCCATACCAGGCCTGCGGTGCCTCCGTCGATCAAGACAAAGGTAAGTAATCTATGCACTCGATCAGCGTCTTGACTTCAGGAGATGCCGCAGTCCTGCCTTGGGGCGAACTTACGTTAAGATGATTTCCCATGTGCTGATGAGCGTGCACCCGAACCCTACGATTGAGATGAATCGAAAGTTGCGCTGTATATCACATCATCAGCAGGGAAGATACTCGCAATGCAGTATCGTGCGTGCTCACCCGCAATACCTGATCCCTTCCCAAAACACTCATGTCACGCTGGTCGGCGGCCGTCCCCTGATACTTGCCCTCAACGAGAGCCTTCTTCCCCGGGCCGAACTCCTCATCCTTGACGTAGGAGCCCTGGACAACGCCATTGGCATTGTCAGCGCCCTTGATGTCGTCCAGTCGAATTCCTTTCTGATCCATTTGCGCGCAACGACTGTGATGTCCAAAGAGAGGAAGAGAAGTCGGACAAATTTTGCGCAAGCTACAGAAGGGAGGCTCATTCTAGCCAAGGACACACAGACCCAGGGATGCACATCGCTTGTTTACGCTCGCGCCATGCCTCCACGCGAGCTGCATGGTTGCATCTCCACGGGAGAGCTACAGACGGGCTAGAGGGTGCATCAGTGGAACCGGCCAAAGCATGAACAGATTTGCTGTCTCGGCCATGGCAAGAAATACTTGAGAAAGGGGTAGGAGCGGGGAAACAGAGACTATTGCCAGACCAGCAGGCTGATCAGTGATATTCTGTGTGTCAGAAGTCCCCTGGCCAAGCGTGACTGGTGGACCTTGGTCTTCGACGCCCATCGCTGCTCGACATCGTGATGTCCTCCATCGACCCCAGACCCACAAGAAAGCGGACCAGCCCCCGTGTCTAGAATCCTCCCTTGCGGACCTGCGCTCGCCGCCCGATTGCAAAGGACGACGTCGGCGCTAGATTGGTGATATTGACGAGATAGCGCTGAGCGCTCTATGTCGGTTTGGGGCAAGCGCGCACCCATGTCAAGCCGAGTCAGCGTGGGGGAAATTGAGACACTGCCAGACATCGGTCTTGTTCTAGCAGTGTGGCCAGCGAACCAATCCAACGCCGACGGCTCGCCCCTATCCGGGGAAGCCTTCTAGTCCTTCCGATCCTACCGAATTTCTTGCTTATTCGGACTCCCCAAGCAACGAGCAAGCGACGTCCTTAGGCTGTACGCCAATCATACTCGTCTTTGTCTTTCGTTCATGTCATTCGATTTGCATCTGGGCCGTGCTCCGATGAACGAAGGGAAAGTCGTGTGATTGTTGTCTGCCGTTTCTCATTTCTTCCTCTCATCGTCTGCCGCCACTGGATCCCTCTGTACTCCGCATATGTTTCCTACTTTATTCGATGGAATCCCTTTTGGCGGCAGCAGAGGTGGCGATTGAGTTTGCGCTTATTAGAGTCGAGACTCCTGCCGTTGATTTAAGGGTGCTCTTAGCGGGCCGGAGGCGTAACTTCCCTGGTCAGGCCTTCAAGACAGCGGGCGGTTGGAGGGTCGCCTGAAGTCTAAAATCACACTGGTCTGATCGGAACATCACACAGATATGGTGGCATTTGGTAGCATCTGGTAGACCACGCCACCACGCCCGGCTCTTATCTGGGGCCAATCACCACCACCTCGTCGGAAATGACATGGAAACAATCCTGCTCAGGAGCCGGTACGAAGGGGCTGAAGATGGAATGGCTGGAACGGCATCCCTTCGACTGCCTGTGATACACGAGGGCCCGGACCATTCACGGATCGGGGATCCTCGCCGCTTCATCGCTTCATCGTGCCTGCGTCTCTAGCGTCTGATCACGGGAAAGATGTCACTATCAAACTACAAGGTAATATCGAGATCTGTCAACCATCTGTACCTGCTACCGCAATCTTCCCCCAACCGGCGGATGTCTTGCCAAGTGAGCACGAGACAGAACACATCTCGTCGTTGCCATGTGCCGAACATGACTCTCCTTTTCACCCAGCGTCCTCCCATCCTTTCTTTCGAGTGATCGGTAGGAATGTCGTCTGCCCCCGTTCCCACAGGTCAGTCGGCGCCCGTGGAAATCACCGACGCAACGCACCATGGTGCCTGGGTGGTGATTGCCACCGCCCTGGGACTGGTCTTGGGATTCGCCTGTCTTCTCATACGTCTCTACGTGAGAGTCATCATCACACCTCCATTCGCACGAGATGACTATATACATGCCGCCTCGACCGTCCGTACCGTCCTTCGAGGGAGCAACCGTCTTTCAGAGCTGACAGTGTTTAGGCATTTGCCTTTGTTCAGTCCATTGTCGTCTTCTGGGAAGTCTCTCAAGGTTTTGGCGAATCCATTGAATTGGTCGACCCATTGAGTCTCGCACGGATACAACAGGTAAATGATTCGACAGAGGGGAAGCCTCAGATTGTCTCTGATCGTGCTACAGGCATGGGTTGCAAGTGACATACTGTTTCTAACCGGCCTTTACCTCTCGAAAGCTAGTCTGATATTCTTGTTCCTCCGCTTGACACCAAACAAACTCCAGAACAAGGCCGCTTGGGCGACCCTGGGGCTGTCCACTGTCTGGGTGATCGTGTCATCTTTTATGATAGCAACGAATTGCGAACTCAATCACCCATGGGCAAATATTGCTGGCCAATGCACACATATGGTAAGAAACCCCATTTGAGCAACCTTCATTGCGCTGACTTTCTTGCAGCTCGTGCGCTGGGAGATCGTTCACATAATTGATATCATCATCGAGGGTTTGATTGTCGTCTTGGCCGCAGTCCTGGTGTATGACCTCAAAATGCCACTTTCGAGGAAGGCAGTGGTGGTCATAGCTTTCTTCTTCCGCCTACCGTACGTGCATAGTCCCCGGGGTCTTCCTACAGAAAGTTTATTGATCCTGATTAGGCTCGTTGCGATGGCAATCCTTCGATTGCACTATCTCGGCAGAGGAATCCATTCCCTGAATCCTACCCTTGGCCTAGTAGGCGCGGTCGTGTGGGCGCAAATCGAGCTTCACTACAGCAACGTCTCCGGCACGATCCCATGTCTACGACCCTTCATGATGGCCGTGAGCACAGACTACGGAACTACGGATCCTCGCACCGCAGTGGGCAGCAAGGCCCACGGGTCATCCAGTGGCTCTGGTAATCGCAAAGGCAGCAGCTTCGCCCTCAACTCGATGGGCTCTGGAAACGGGAGAATGAACTCGGAAAACAACCCGAGCATGTTCCTGAAAGCTAGGATGGGGGCTTCCCGGATGACGTCGACCAGTAGTGTATTTTCTCGCGCGGATCGTTCGAACAACAAGAGCGTCATCACCTCGCACGGAGGGGCCCACGACTCGAACAGCATCGAGAGCAACGACAGCAGGCGGATGATCATCAAGAAAGAGGTTGACATCCGAGTCGAGCGTGCCGCAGCAGGGCTCGGGGATGAGGAAATGGGAAATGAGAATCAGACGAACGGGCACCGAGGGATCTAAAAGTTTGGGCGGGGTTCTTGTCCCTTTTAAATTTTGCAATACCCATTTGAGCGGAGGCTGGTTATTTGGATGTATGGACTGTAAATTAAAGGAAGCCCCAGGTGTATAAAGGCGTAGTTATAATCGTATGTACACAATGATATTGAGCTTCCCCTGGGCTCACGCAACGACGATTTCGGATGGCCCGGCACCTGTTCCCGCTGCCAGCGTGCCAACCCAGAGTTCTGATTCCACCCACGCTATCACCTTGGCCCATCCGGGCTACTCCTGCGCCTAAATTAGCGACGGTTTAGCCCCCCACGTGGCGCGCACTAGGTTGATAACAGTTCGTCCACCAGAAGTTTTGCACAACCGACACAACCTGCTACTCTGAGCCATGCAGTAGTAAACATGCAAAGGCATGAATCGGTCAGGGCTAATTCATCGTGATCGAACCTTTTCCACGTGCCGGAGGCTCTTTTATGTAGGTCATGAAAGGCGGTGAGGGATGTGGGGAAGGTAAGTGGTTTGGTGGTTGTTTGGTCAAGTGATGGCATCGAGATGGTTGAAAGTCTCGAGGGAGGGTAGGTAGGTGGTCAAATTCCGTCTCTTCTCTCAACAACCGTTCTCTTTCTCTCTTGCCAGCATCTTTTCCATCTGTGGATCAATTGTGCCTGAAAAACACCCACAACATGGCTTCTCTCACCCTCCTGGGTCTCTCCCTCCTCCTCTTGCTCCTCGTCTACAAGTACATCATAGTCCCAGCCTTCCTCTCCCCCCTATCAAAAATCCCAAACGCCCACTTCACCTCCCCCCTCTCCACCCTTTGGATCGCCTCCCACCGCCGCAACGACGCAGCCGGCACCCGCGCCATCTACGCTGCCCACCAAAAACACGGCCCCGCCATCCGTCTCGGCCCCAATGAACTTAGCATCTGCACCCCCGGTGCCCTGCGAACGATCTACATCGGCGGGTTCGAGAAGGACCGCTGGTATCTGGATGCGTTTGTCAATTTCGGGAAGCAGAACATGGTGAGTATGCTGGAGCATAAGTCGCATTCGGTGCAGAAACGCATGGTGTCGAATCTTTATTCGAAGTCGTATTTGCAGAGTTCCGAGGATTTGCAGACGGTTTCGAATGATGTTGTTTTGAAGCGGTTCTTGCCGATTATGAAATCTGTGGCGGATAATGGGTTTGAGATGGACGTGTTGGATTTCTTGCAGGCTGTGGGGATGGATTTCACGTCGGCGTATCTGTTTGGCCTGTCCAATGGAACGGACTTCATGAACGATGTCAAGTATCGCCAATACTGGATCAACGACTACCAGAAATTCAAAACCCAACTCCCTGCCGAGCGAGCAGGCGGCGAGGTCGAACGCTCATGCCTGGCAATGTGCGAAGCAGCCGAACGATTCATGAACAACAGCAACAGCAACTCCGAAAACCCCACCAACGACCCAAACCACCCACCAACAACGCACCCAGTCGTCTACTCCCGCCTGCACTCCTCCCTCTCCACCCTCCACTCCCAACACACCAAACCCTCCCCCGGTACCACAACCCTAACCGCCGCCTCCGAAATGCTCGACCACCTGATCGCCGGCCACGAAACCTCCGGCATAACGCTCTCCTACCTCCTCCACCACCTCGCCCAGCGCCCCGACCTGCAATCCCGCCTCCGCACCGAACTCCTCACGCTCTCGCCCCCGCCCCTCCTCGCTCAAATCAACACCACCGCCGACAGCAACATTCCCACAACAAGCCTCCCTTCCCCCCGCGCAATCGACTCCCTCCCCCTCCTCGACGCCCTCCTGTCCGAGACCCTCCGCCTCCATGCCGCGGCCCCGGCGCAACAACCCCGTCTCACCCCCTCTTCCCCAACTGGCACCACAATCGAAGGATATGCAAATATCCCGGCGGGGGTCAGGGTGAGCGCGAATGCGTATACGTTGCATAGGGAGCCGAGCGTGTTTCCGGATCCTGAAAAATGGATCCCGGAGCGCTGGGTCGAGGCGAGCGCGGGCAAGAGGGAGGAGATGAAGAAGTGGTTTTGGGCGTTTGGGAGTGGGGGGCGGATGTGTTTGGGGAGTCATTTTGCGTTGCAGAGTACGTTGCGCCTCTCTCTTTCCCTTCTTCCCTCCACCCTTTTCTTTCCCTTTTCTTTCTCTTCTGGTCATTTGACTGCGCTGAGGAGGCTAACTGGGTGGGTGTAGATATGAAACTCGTGATCGCAGCTGTCTACACGAATTTCACGACCGAGATTGTGGATGGGGGGGATGAGGCGGGGATCGAGCAGGCGGATACGTATATTTCGGGGCCGGTGGGGGGGAAGGTCGTGTTGCGGTTTGGGCATGTGAGGTAGGGTGGTGCGTTGGGACGTGGGCGGGAAAACAGAGGGACATTGCTGGATGGCATGGGTGATAGGTATGAGGGATAAACGGTCAGAGTAATGACGATGATGGTTTCGGAATGGATGTACATAACCAAACCCTTATACGCAACTGGATTGGATTCCCCTGTCGATAATCAGCGTCTGCCCCGCCATATATGTGATCGCTCCCCCCTATCCGCCACATCCGCCGGCACACTGACCCTCCCCATCACTATCCCCCCGCTATATGTCCCCAACGTGTCCCCCCTCGCCGCGCCCCCATCTTCGCGTCACTCTCATCCCACATCGCCGTGCCCGACTATTCCGGGCGCGTAGGCGTTGCACGTGATGGCGCGGGGGGCATGTTCGGCTAGCCGGCAGCTATCGAACACCCCGCAGAAATCCACATGCACATGCATCATCCGTCGCATATCCTCCTCCGTCAGCTCCAGCACCAGCGCGACGCCGGTGTTCGCGACCAGGGGCCCGAGAGAGCAGGCTTCTCGGTTGACCTTCCCTTTTCAGCTCCACCACTCTGGACATCCGAAAGGCGCCTCCGAGGTCCAAAACATTTTGCAAGCCACATTCGATATATCTCTGTTACACGCCGTCTTGAGAGTCTAACATTCCGCACAGGACAGGTGAAAGCACTGCTTGATTTGAGACTGACTACTATGTAGTTGTCATCATACCAAAGCCGTGGAACCTAGTCACATCAGACTCCTATGCATCGGATGAGAACGGAATCCAGAATAGCAGGGAACATGCTGCTTTGCTCAAGATCTGACATGCAGTGCGCATGAAACGAGACTCAGATCGACCTTGTTTTTAAACTAAAAATCCGGAGGACGTGTGGGAGCGAGAGATCATCCAGTATCAAAACTACTAGGATGATTGGGTATCAGACAGTAATCAAATGAACATGTCTCCCTGAGCATGGGGAGTCAAGCAAATGAGAAGGGCTTGTCGAGTCATGAGAGAATCATAGCTCACGAAACCCAAAGTATTGTCCTCTTACGGTTGAACAACGCCAACGGCAATGTTCGGATTCCAAATTGTCCTTCAAGATGGCGATTAGATGAAACAAGCCGAACACAACACAGGGCAATGACCAGATCGATGGTGGTCGTTGTGTGACCTGGTCTCCATTTTCGGTGCCAACGACGATGGTGGCTGGTCAAAGTCGAACCGTAGGAGAAGGAAGAGGTTGCAACCACGAGCACGAGTCGTTTGGAAGGTGGTTCAGCGCTGCTGTCAAGCGATCGAGTAATGCCGACCAAAGAATCGACCGCGAGTCATGAGATTGCCCACCAACGGATCGCGAGGAGATGGGATAATTTCAAGTGATGGAGACGGGTTGCAAAAGTCGACCAGGATAACAAGTTTCATCACGTCCATTCATATCGATACCAATTCTCTGGAAAAGCGGACCATGCCATTGG
>JAABUP010010250.1_pt1 | contig 11138 bp, 11 predicted proteins | sample 5559201 | NCBI WGS metagenome assembly JAABUP01 (sample SAMN10711887, study PRJNA513373) | rock metagenome | isolation source: Antarctica rocks | place: Antarctica | reverse complement strand
CTCGAAGCATTCTTACCCCCGGCCTCATCTGTCACGTCAGTCGTCCCCTTAGTCCTCGCCTTCTTACCACGTCGCACTTGCTCCTTCTCTTCTTCAGTCAGCGGCAACACTAAGGTCTTGTTCTCCGTGTCGTGTCCGCCATTCGTACCCCCATCCACAGTAGCAGCGCCCTCATCGTCAATCTCCCCATCCTCAAGCTCCTCATGCGTCCTCTTCCTGATCCCAACGTTCTTGAATTGAGTCCTCAAGCTCTCATGTCGCTCGTCCTCCTCCTCTGGATTGGCATCGTATTTGATCTCATCTTCGTCAGGATGTGTTTCGAGGTCTGATTCGGTATTGCGCTCATCGTCTGCGTCTTCGTCCTCTCCATCGTTGGTTTGTCTTTGAGCCAATGAGGATGGGCGGTATTCCTTCATGGAAGGAGTATTGAGCTTGGCGACATTTTGCCTGCTGAGAGCAGGAGAGGAGTCTTGCTCTGCTGTAGAATTCATTGCTGTTGCAAGGAAAATCGATCCTTTGGATGTTGATGTAGTGTTCTCACTAGGGCCCGAACGGGGCGTGGTCCGATTACGGGGATCACGACTTGCTATGTAGAAGGAGGTGTTGACGGTTGCCGCGAAGGAAGATTTCAGGATGTCAGTGTCCTTTAGGACATATTTCCTTGCTTTCTCTATGTCAAGCTGTGTGACTGTAGCTCTAGATGTTGACGCTAGAGTAGGGACAACTTTGGAATCTAGAGGAGGTAAGCCGGGAAGATTGACTTCCCTCTTTGGACCGACTTTGGGCGCCTTCGGGATGAGGAAGGGCAATCCAGTAGAGGGAGACTTGTGGACTTCCTCGGCTTCGAGCTCGTCATCTGCGGACGCATCACGATAGTCGGAACCAAAGTTGGGCTTAAGTAGGTCATTCTCTGACTTGAAAGTCTTCTTGTTCACCTTTTCCTCGTAGCTATCCCCATCCTGTTTTCGCTTCTTAGGCTTTTGGGATGTCGGATGTGTTATACTCAAGGGTGTGAGGCTGGCCATGCAAGCATTCAGAGCTCTTCCAGTCTTTGCTGGCCTTACAGCAGGCTGAAAATCTCTAAAGCCGAAGCTTTGAAGCTTTTCTGCGAGACAGTGTCAGTAGATGACACTGGAATCATTGCCGTTGATCCTCCTGTATGTGCTCTAGGGCACGGTAGCAATTGCAGTATTCATCATTCCGAACATACCTGCACTCCGGTAGAAAAATTGGAAAGTGGCCCAAGGCCCCTCTTCTGGCTTGTAGACCGAATAATCAACCACGCGAAGTGGTGACGGAGCAATTGTGCTCCTATAAGAAAGCCCGGTTGCATGTGTTACATCGGCCTTCGTATCATCCATGTTAATGTCCTCGTCCTGACCCTCCTGATGTTTTGAACGATAATGGTTATCGTAGGATTTCTCTCCCAGAATGACTCTGAAGATATCGACGATAATCTGCCCTACACCACCTTGCTTCATTTTAAACTCTTCTTCAATTCCGAATCCTGAAGATCGCATAGCTTCAATGATGTTATTTTCATCACGGCCCTCGGATCGTGCTTGACTGCTATTTATCATTAATCGATCGAAGACTGTCTCGATTGCTTTTTCCTTAAACACCCAGGCATGCTCTGTCATACTCCCGTCACTTGCCTGGACCCAGCGATGTTTGAAAGACACTTTGCCGTCCGGGAGATTAAAGTCGCTATCGGCAGGATCAAGATAAATGATAACTTTTCGCTCGGGTTTTGACCGCCCATCAAGGAAGAGGGCGCCAAGAAACGAGAACTTAGGATGCTTGCTGCATTCTTCTGGCTGGCGGATTGGAGACGAGAGGGTCGCTTTTGCACTAGGGTGTTTCTTTCGATTGTGCTCCGACCTAGAACGTAGATGTGAGGAATTGCGACGCCGACGACTGCTTGGTCCTGTAAATTGTCAGCATACCTCGCTAGTGAGTTTTCAATTTCTTTATACCGGCCTCAGCCTCAGACTCAGACTCAGGATTATCCGCATCGATAAACGGAATTCTCGGCTGAACGGAGACCTGAAACTGGACGTCGGTCTGTACGCATTGCTGGGTCAACATCCATACGTTTGATGATACATTGTCATGGACTTTAATTGAACCCAGAGCCAAGACAATATACTCAGACTCCGAATTGGATCTCAACAAGAGTGAAAGTCCCAGAAATGTACATACCTTTGATTGAATGTAAGCAGAGACCTTTGGACCTCTCACACCTAGTCGAAGGTGCTGGACGCCATATTCAGGAAGGTCGTTTCCCTCTTTATCTGTGACACGAACAGTGACACCACGAAGGCACGGCATGTTGGAAAGTGCTGAGAATAGCAAGGGCGGAGCTTCCTAGCTGTTCGAATTATCAATATAGAAATTGTATGCCAGTCGCTACAACACAGGAGACACTTGTGGACTTACTTATGGTCTAAAGCGAAGCCATCGCGGTAGCTGTGTAAGCTTCGATACGAGGTATCCAAACAATCTAGCGAACGCAGTGTGCGAAAGCAAAGTGACCAATGATGGTAAGTCTGATGGTTGTAAGCGGGATCTGAGAGCTTGAGCTAAGGGGAAAACAAAGTGTTGGTCAATGGAAGGCACCACCGCTTTCTCGGGTCTACAACTATCGCCGCCTGAACGCAGGTAAGGCCGTTAGAAGATCATCACGATTGAAACAATATGATAAAGAAAGTTTCCTTGTCTCAGACGAATTGAAAACAGTCGTGATCAAATTGAGCCTTGTACTCCCCTTTCTATGCAGCGTGAAATCATGGGTATCTCGCGATCTAAATGAAAAGTCCCAACTCCTGTGTTACCGCAGTCGGCGCTCAAATCCCCGTCCCAAACACAAACGCCCTATTTTGGTACTACAATCTCATAACCCAACAACACTTCGGTAGTGCTTCCTTCCCATCCTCTATTTCCAGCTGCAGATATCATATATCGGCAGGTTGGGTCCATGTAAAGACTCGCTACAACGCCCGTGCGATGCCCCGGAACTATCAAAAAAGGCACTGTAGCATGCTTGAAAATCTGCTGTTGCTGTAAGTCGTACAATCGAAGTATATCATAAGATGCGCTGCTAAACGTCAGTGGTGGTTTAAAAGCCGGCTTGAAGACATACCAGATAAGATGGCGCCCATTAGGCATAGCTCGTAAGGCGCTGACTGGCCCACTGTTGTTAGGCAATTTGAAACTCCTCTCGGCGCCTCGTAAACCCTTGTGCAAGCTGTATTCATCGACCGTTCCATTGCGTCTCCCGGCATAGACGAAATTTCCATCCGGTGACCACGTGGCATTCATGCACCATGGAGGGACATTCGGAGGGATCATCTTCGCAATAGCTCTCTCCTGACGCTTGTCCCAGATGCGAAGACTTCCGTCAATCGAAGCAGCTAGGAAAGTGGAATGAGACGTTGGAGGCAAGTCTCCTGCGTCGTGTAAAGTATTGTTATCAGCCTCACCACGAGCCTCGCTTCTCGAGTTAGGCTCGATATCTTGCGGAAGGCCATTTGTTAAAGTCGCACTTGATGAAAGGCCCTCTTGGCTAATGGACTGCTGATCTGGAGTCTCGGGTTTCGCAACCTCTTCAGACTCTGGCACTTTGTCGGCGGTTGCTGTCGCTGGCTGATCGCCAACGTCATACATGGGTACATCACCTTCAGCGTCGGTGTTCAACTTCTCCCTATCCGCCTCCGCTGCCTCTGCTTGCTCCCGCATACCATCTGCAATGGCTTGGGAGAATTCATCATCTTGATCGTCAACAAAATTACCTCCCGAAGGTGCCGCTGTCTCGGTATCGTTGTCACCGAACAACGAATCGACGTCATTGCCTCCGAAAAGAGAATCAGCAGGAGAGCCAGCATCACCATTGACAGCCTGTTCGCCGAATAGGGGTTCTAATCTCGAATCATGATCGAGACTATCTGTCAAAGATCCATTAACGCGTGGCTTGTTCTCGCTATCGGTCGTCAATGTCCCATTGGTGATAGGAATATCTCCGGAAGCTTCTGGAACGGGCAGACTCGAGAGCGGGCGAGTCTCTATCGCTGAGATTTGCCCGCCGCTACCCTCAAACTTGCGAATGGTCTTTCCAGAGTTCAAATCCCAGTCAATGACGGTCTTATCCCAGCTGCCCGACAAGGCTGATGCCTGGTCTTCAGCCAGATTTAAGACAGATACAGCTGAAGTGTGTCCTTGAAGCCTCGCTATACGCTTGCCCTCATCAACTCTAACAGACTGTAGGTTGATGCCGCCAGATTCCAATCCGGACAACAGCCACAGGCCCTCTCGGTGAACAGCAAGCGAATACACCGACGATATGTATGGATTATTCTCAGAAGATTTCCCTGTTGAAAATCAATGATTAGTGGATGATTCCGAGAACTTGGTGGGGAGAGTTACCGCTAGATTCCTCATTGTTCTCCCAATAGCTCATGAGAACTCCAGCCTTTGTCACGCTATCTACAAAAGGGTGTCGTTGAGCAACAGTCAGCATGGATTTACCATTGGCTGTCTCCAACCAATTGAACTTCCTTATGTACCCATCCGCACCGCCAGTGAAGACCCAGCGTAGATCTGGAGTTGCCGTTATTGAATTTATAGAAGTGCTGTGAGGCGCAGCAATGGTAGGTACTATGTCATACACGGAAGCTGTCAAGACTTCGGGGCGAAGCTTAGGGAGTTCAACGCCTAGATTTGTTGAAGCAGTGGATTCCTGTGTTGGGGATGGAGAGGTGAGGAGCATGTCTGGAATTGGGTGTGAAGTTGGCGCTGGGCCGTTTGCAACCTGCATTGATTCGGAGACATTACTCTGCAAGGACGCTTGAGACGCTCGAGCAAGCTTCTGCCCGGAGTATTGGGAATCAACCTGGTCTTGCTCATCGTCGTCGTCCTCATTTTCTTCGTCATTATCACCGCCGCCATCCACATCTGCTTCAGCATCTTGTTCACCATTTACATCCATATCGTCGTCGTCTCGGTCATCCATTGGGCCATCTTGCTCATTGTCCGAGCTCCCCTCTGGAGAGCCTCCACTTTCCCGATCGTCCTCCTCCCCGCCAAAAGAGTCCATTGTGGTTTCCGCGCACTCCTGAATTTTTCCGCCACTAGCGGTGCCGTCTATCGTCACCCGAGCGTGGATAGAGGAGGCCTTCGCGCCTATATTCGTCTCTCCATGCCGCCTCGGACTGGTTTGATGCCAGCTTTTTGGCTGTAAGTACAATCCAAGTCTATAAATGCCGAGCTTTGACACCTAGAAGTGCTGTCATATGTGCATTCTAGAATCGGTAGGGTGAAATTCTGTATATTTGTAGATTCCGACGTCAATCTATGAGTGGACCAACAATCAACGCTTTATAGAAGTCGGGACTGGGCATTGGTGTCCGAGGCTTGGCAGGAAGGCTTGGCATCTCCAAAGTCTCTTTTCTTTTTTTTGACAGTGGTCAAACCTAATAAACTCATTGTCTACTTGTGATTCATTGCCAGCAAAGATAGCACACGGGCTATTGTCTACCGTAGTGCCCAGGAACGATGTGACTCAATTGTTGCTCAAGGCTCCAAGTTCACATGCAAGCTGCCGTTTGTTTTCTTTACATTATATGCACATGGCCGCGCGTTAGCCCTGACTTCCATCAATAGCTTTCCCCTATTCTGACGGTCACTCTGAGGGATACTCCATTCACGAGTCGAGCCTCTATGGACTTTTGGGTAGATTCACTTCATTTTGCCTGTAGTAGATTTTGCCATAACACTCACTTGAGACGAAGACCGTGGCAGAATCTTCGTCGTTTAGTGCTCCAAGTGCCTCTTGAAGTTCTTCATTACAGAGACTCGTCATCCCCAAGCCCTCTCCCTTATTCAGAAAAGCCCTCGGTCCAGCCAGTAGGAGCTGACTGTTCTCAAGCTGTCCCTTCTTTTACATGAAGCCCTCAAAGTGAATCCACAGCCGTCTTCTGAGCAAGAAACACCTCGCGCACTTCTAGAGCGGATCCATTCCTGGCCTTAGCCGCGTTGACTTTAGCATTTCAAGATTCGATCTCTTACATGACAAATTGTCAACAATGCCTTGACTTTGATTGCTTCAACCTTTCTTCGTCTACACGTCCTGTTTCGATTGCTACCACAGAGTAATAGCAGGTATCATGGGCAAATCGAGGAATCGGTTTGTTCCGCTCGCAAATCTTTCTAACAAGCAAACAAACATTGAGTCTACGAGTGGCCATGCAGCAGACCGATCGGTACCTTACACAGGCCAACGTCGGCGGAAACCTACCTACAGCGAAGCCGTGACTTCTTCTCAAGGTTGGAGCCTCCTATACAAGCAAACTTCAAGTTGAAGCCAGCTTACCGTAATATCACAGCCTCCTTCCCTCCACTGGTGGCTCCCGCCATAGAGAGCATGCGGCCAGGCAATGCATCAGCAAACATGCGAGGCGGCAAAATGTCCAGCGCTCGAGGAGCCAGAGGCCATCCCCGAGGATCTAGAGCTGACTATCGAGAAAATCGAGGAAGCTTTCGTGGGAGTCCATCGCGCAATGCTAGTTTCATCAGTACCAGCGCTCGACCCGATAATACGGGTAGCCGCCTAGGTGAGGCAAACATTCTCCAAAGTACGCGGCAGAATCTCACAATTGCTGCAAAGATACCTATCTCGCACGAAGCCCACTATCTATCTACACGCGTCCGACTCTCGCTGTGACGCGTCGTCCATCATGCTGATCAAAATCTATCCATAGACATGAATGAGGATCTCACAGGGCGATTCGGTCGTGGAAATGCCTTCCGACAAAGCAACACACCTCCTCCACCATCACGGCCACCAATGGTGGTCAATCAAAGTATTCGGCAATATGTCAAAACATTCGACAGACCAGTCAATCTGCTACATTGGACTGGATATCGAGACATTCCTTCAGCAGAGGAGATCTTCGATTCGGGGAATCGAAATCTCAAAGAGGACGTCCTTGTGCCAGACAACACAGTCGTTGGTCCGTACGAATCGAGAGAGGATTACCTTGAACGCCATTATGCATTACTCCGAGAAGACGCAGTCGCACCACTTAGATCTGTGGTCTCCGAAGTGCAAGAGTATCCCCTTCTAGAGGAGAGAGAATCGGATTGCAACGCCAACATTTACGAGAAGGTAGGAATCCATTTCAGTAATGTTCTGCCACAGGTGTTCACCATGCACAGGTTTTCATTACGGGCCTTACCTTGGCAAACAGTGGGATCGCGGCTCGTCTCACTTTCTCCCTAAGACGAGTAGGGAAAAAGGTGAATTGGGAGCAATCGAAACGGTTACTGACAGGGACAATCGTTGCGTTGACCCCAGCAAATGACATGTTCAGGTCGACCTGCCACGTTGCTGTTATTGCAGCGCGACCTCTGGCTGGCTTAGAGCAGAACCCACCGGAGATCGACATCTTCTTTGGAGCGCCAGATGAGATAGAAATTGACCCCCAACAGGAGTGGCTGATGGTCGAGTCTCGGAACAGCTTTTACGAAGGGTACCGTCACACCCTACAAAGCCTCCAGATGCTGGCAAAAGAAGAGTCAAAATCCCCTTTCTCCGCCTATGGCGTCCAAGCTGACGTGTACTAGATTTCCCTTGTCGGAGCACATCGTTGATATAGTGCGAGATGTTCGGCCACCTGCCTATGTCGAAGCACGGCCGCAGAAAGATCTCTCAACTCTCTTTCAATCAGGAGGCAAAGATGTTCTCAATGTAGACATTTTAGCAGAATGGCCAAATCATTTACCTAGTCAGCTAGACGTATCACAGATGGAGGCTCTACGGCGTATCATTGCGAAACGACTTGCCATCGTTCAAGGTCCGCCTGGAACCGGAAAAACCCACGTATCAGTCATCGCCATCAAGCTTCTACTCGAGAACATGGCCGTTGAAGATCCGCCAATTCTAGTCGCTGCCCATACGAATCATGCCCTGGATCAGCTGCTTCGCCACATTGCGGTATTCGAGCCTAGATTCATTCGTCTCGGCGGGTGGACCAAAGATCTAGAAACTATCAAGCCTCGAACTCTGTACGAAGTCAAGAGTGCTACCAGGAACAGTAACCCTGTTGGTAGCTTAAGACTACCAGCGTTGACTAAGATAAAACAGCTCACGAGGGACATCAGGTCGCTGTTAGCCCCACTAACAGAGGGCGATGAGCTCCTATCAGCAGCCGTTCTGTATGAGTATGGTGTTATCTCGGACGTTCAATGTGAATCTCTTGTCAGGGGCGCAAAAGAGTGGGTGAGAGCTGGGGCTGCCGATAAGGTCCCCGGGGAGATTGCTATATGGCTAGGTGACGAGCGCATAGAGGCTAAACAACGAACTTTGCCTGAAGACTTTGGCATCGAGATTGAAGAGGCAGATCTGGAGTTTGAGCAATTGAAAGAGCTCGAAGCTGAGAGCAAGCTCGTGGATGAAGAAGACCACGATACTTTGAGGGGCCCTCGAATAGTCTTTTCTGAGCCATACACAGGGCACAAGACTATAGGTGTGACGGAGGAGGCGGTACAGGATGAATTGAAGAAGCAAGACCTGTGGGATATCTCTCCCGAATTTCGTGGACCTGCGTACCGTTACATGCAAAAGTCAGTGAAGGACGCTATACGAACAAAGTTGCGCGCCATCGCACATGGATACTCGAAAGCCTCTCAGGAGGCCAAGATCGGTGGTTGGGAGCTAGATTACAATTTCTTGAAGGAAGCGCGGGTAATAGGCATGACAACTACTGGTCTCAGTAAGTATAGAGGTCTTCTTCAGGCCCTGGACCCTAGAGTTGTCATCATTGAAGAAGCAGCCGAGACGCTAGAGGCTCCCATTGCAGTGGCATGTTTCAAAACGCTGGAGCATCTCATACTCGTTGGTGACCACCAACAGCTCCGAGCTCACTGCAACGAAGAGGAGCTGGCTGGAAACCCATACTACCTTGGAGTCTCAATGTTCGAGCGCCTGGTCCGGAACAAAGTCGAGTTTACTCAGCTCAAACGTCAGCGCCGAATGATACCTGAAATCCGACGGGCTTTGGGCCCAATCTATGAAGATTTGGAAGATCATCCATCGGTGCTTGACAGGCTTCCGGTCCCTGGGATGGGAGGTGTGAACACGTACTTTTTCACGCACAAATGGCGTGAAACAAAGGACACTCAAATGTCAACCATGAATGTTGGCGAAGCAGACTTGATCGTTTGTTTCTTCAAATACCTTGTTCAAAATGGCATGGAGCCAAGCCAAATTACCATCCTGACATTCTATAACGGACAGCGAAAACTGATCTTGAGGAAACTGCGCGAAAATCGCCTAATACCAGATTTCTACTACAAAGTCGTTACTGTAGATTCATACCAGGGCGAGGAGAATGCTATCGTCCTCCTGTCCTTGGTCCGCAGCAATGAGGATGGGAAAATCGGATTTCTAGAGGTCGAAAACCGTGTGTGTGTCGCTTTATCTCGTGCTCAACGTGGTTTCTACATGTTTGGTGATGCCCCGAATCTTTGTATGTCGAGCATGCTGTGGTGGCATGTTGTTGGAATCATGGGCAGGAAGCCATCTCGAGTGGGGTTTTACTTACCCTTAACGTGTCAGAATCATCAGCAGACAACATTCATCAAAGGTGGGTTGACCTACTAATGATCTAATTGATAGGCTAATACCAACGTAGAACCATATGACATGTTGGGCTTGGACGGCGGTTGCACGAGATCTTGTCAAGAGCTGCTAGGCTGTGGACACACCTGCGCCCTCAATTGCCATCCGTAAGCCGCATTTCTCGCGCTTGATATCATTGTCACTAAAGAACTGTAGATTTCCCCACAATCAGGTTGCCTGCCAGAAGCATTGCTCACGTCTTCTCGAATGCGGCCATCCATGCACTCAGCTCTGCAACGCCGAATGCAAATCTGACTGCATATGTTGTGCGGTAGATGAGCTTGATACTCCTGTCAAGGCCATTACATTGTCCCCCAAGAAGAAGCTTGGCCGCTCCGAATCATCCCCGTCGACAAAGCAGAAGCAACCACGTACCTCCTCCCAACACGATCGACTTGCCTTAGAGGATCTCCATGAGTTGTGTCGAAATTCCGCTCCAGCTTCCCAAGATCTGCATCAGAATATTGGGCCATTCCGTGACTACGCTGCAGGTGGCCATGTGGATTCTGATAACAGTTTTGCAATGATTGCCGAAAACGAATCATTGGAAGCTCGCCAAAAACGATTGGATGATGAAACTTTTGCTGCGCTTTTTGGCGAAACCGATGCTCCAGGACTCGCCAAGAGCAAAGACAATGTGAGCCTCGTTCGTACAAAGCAAGACGGTGAGGGGGGAACTCGAGGGATTTGGAAGGGTACTTTTGAGGTACCCCAAGCGAATTCTATCCGTCCGAAGGACGAAATGAGTCTGCTAGATTTACTATGAAAATTGGGGGCAGAATCAGTCTATCATATCAGGAATCGATCACCATCATAGCACTACAGGGTGTCTTGAATTCTGTAGGAAAGCGATTGCGCTACAGGCTCATAAAGAGAGGGAGGCTTAAACTTGCTCGACCTGAATGCATGATTTCAGTAGCAAAGGATTAGGCACATAGCAGTGAAATTCACATCATCCAAAAGCAATCGATCCGTGATAAGAAGCGATAGCGACGTGTTTATAGAATTCATGACTGAGACCCCCAGATTTAGATCGAGATTGATGCTGAAGACAATGATTCATGGAATGGTAAAAAGTGAAATTAAGAAGGTAACTGTGCCTTTGCTACTCTAATTGCATCTTATCCAGATTGCAGCTATTTCGAGTCAGGGTGATAATCCAGAGATTTCTTCAATAGAAAGAGACGTCACTACATGGTGTGATTCCACTGACGGCGGGTATTTTGTCTTCTCATCAGATCCAGTGCAATTTTGGTGAAAACTCAGTGAATAGAAATGCTACATTGCAAGGGACAACGCAGCTAGTTGACGTGGCTATGGTGTGCATTGATCCTGCAATCTTCGTGCTGGGTCCATATTCATCATTTGGGGAAGGTTGACACGACAGGTCGATAGAGCAGGTTTCTCCACTTGATTTTGGCAAGTCATACAGGATCTCCGCTTGAGTTTTTTGCCGAATCAA
>JAABUP010010246.1_pt1 | contig 11141 bp, 6 predicted proteins | sample 5559201 | NCBI WGS metagenome assembly JAABUP01 (sample SAMN10711887, study PRJNA513373) | rock metagenome | isolation source: Antarctica rocks | place: Antarctica | reverse complement strand
GCGGAAAGCCGTTCGTGATGATTAATGTTAACAGGATAAGTACCTTGGCCGTTGGCTACTAATGTGGGATCGTATGGAGCAAGACTTGTAATCACTATTCGCTGTATAGATTATCCCATCTTGATAGACGAAATCCAGTGCTTCTTCCTCTTCCTCCTTCTCCCCTCTTTTTGCTCTATGAGGCGGCTCAATTCCTTCCTTTGGTGAATCTGGATCCAAAGCCTTACAGCCTTCCTGTTTGCTTGCAAAGATAGTGACCTCAGGCGCGTCTCATTTTACCACAATCCTGGTGAAGAATATCTGACAAAGCAGTCCACCTTCGTTGCTGGGGGCAAGAATACCAAGCGTCTTGAACTACACAAATTTCCTGTTCTCTCGAATATGCCTTGGAGCATGGTACTTCAAGAAAACTTTTGGGTTACGCTTCATATTCGTCGATTGCTGATCTTTACAACTTTTCACTCTTACCTGCTTACCATCCAATTCAAAGCAAGGATCCTGCACCTGAGTAGTCTACATCCAGCCTGGAAAAGCAGCCAATCCTCGCTGTGGATCCTCACCTCGGCGTCCCTTATGTATTGAGGCAAATCATTCGCGAGCGACGCTCGAGTCAAATGCGGTAGGAGTTGCACCAGTCATCGATTTTCTGTCTGACTCTGACCCAGACCCAGACTATGGCGAAGCTAATGCTGAGATGAGTTTTCGCCAATTGTTCTTCTGTTCTGATGACGAGAGTGCCGATCACGGTTCCGAGGCTTGCAGCATGGTCTTGGAATTTTGAGAAAGAGGAGAATACAATTACCATCGATAGACCAGCATGGGTGAAAGGGTACCGCATTCTTTCGAAGACACGGCCATGTAGTTTAGGAATTAGATTTGAATCGATTGCATAGATGAGCACTATCACGCCGAATAATCTTTTACGATATGACATCTGAAAGCCTGAGGCAGGTTTTGGCGTCAGATACTTGTTAATGCAGACTAGGCTTATCTGGGTGGAAGTGATCATCGTGGAGTCACTTACATCCGTTCACATTCAATGCCAGGATGTATTATGTACTAGTACCCGCGTAATCAAGTGTCGGATTTACGCGTTTTTTCGCGTTTTGCCCCACCATCCATCCTATAACTATTTAATAAAATGGAACCCTATATCGCTAATAAGCATTTGACTACTCCACAACGCAAGCATGTTATCGATCTATATGCTATGGATGGATAGTCAGTTCCTCAGATTCATAATGACACTCAAATCCCCTCACCTACCATCCGAAGAACTATCAAATCTAGAGTCCCCCGTAGTACAAAAAACTCCACCTTAGGCCGAAAGCGAAAGGTCAGCGCATAAGACCTTCGACGACTTATTAGAGTAGTTACTTAATTAGGAGATAGAAGGCGATAATCCTACGTGGTTTTAGCGAAAGAGCTAGGTATATAGGCCGGTGAAACGGCCTTACGTATTGCACTACAAAAGGTAGGCTTTAGGAGGTGTATCGTATATCCTAAACTACTCCTCTTATAGATTAATCGAAAGAAACGGCTCCGGTGGGCCCGGGAATATCTACACTAGACTATAGAAGACTAGATAAGAGTTATCTTCACCGATAAGAGCTCTTTCGAAACGGGGTAGCGAAATCGGATTTTCGTAACCCGTAGGCCTAATAAACGTTATTACGCTAATTACCTATAATATTTTAAATATTTAGGCCGAGAATCTATTATAGTATAGGGTGGGATTATAGGTAATTAGGCTACCGAGCTTTACCTACTCCTAGGGAGTGTTAAGGCTATATAGAGGGGGCTAAATAAGGGTTATATACGGAAATCTATTACTAGTAAGGACTATATCGACTAGATCCTTAGGCCCTTCCTAGAGCCTTAGTATCGCGCACTCGAGGAGTAAGGCCTTAGGCCGATATTTATATAAGATAGGGCTAGGATCTATAGCTCTAAGGAGACGTTATCGTGGTTACGAGAGCATAATATCGAGATATTAGTTTAGCTACTAAGTAGCCCCGATTTAAACCTAGATAAGTATATATGGCGGGGGATAAAGCAGAAAATTCGTAGCTACCGACGAATAATAACTACTAAGAAGGATATATAGCTAGCAGCAAAGAAAGAATAGCTATAATTAGTAGAGGAATCGGCCTATATTAAGTGGGTGGAGAGTATACCCTAGAGGTGTAAGGATGTAATTAAGAATCGTAGATTCTCGACTAAATGGTGACTCTATAATTTCACGATTTTGCTAGAGCATAGCTATTATGTATGGCCTCAATTATTCTACATCTAGGATTAATTAATTAAGTGGTGCGTGGGTCAGGTTTCTAATTGGCAGGTTACGCATATAAATTTTGGTGGGGGATCTGCCGAATCCGTCACTTGATTACGCGGGTACCAGTACAAAATCTTAAAAAAAAACAGCATACAGCGCATCCTCCTCCACCAGATCATCCTCCATCCAAATACACGCTCGGTCCAACCCAATTCGGCCAGTCATAAGACCACGCAACTGCCTTCCCACTAATTCTGTAAAAGATGTCCACCCCTCATGATCGTTGACTGGATCCTCCAAACCGAAAGTCTTTTCAGGTTTTACGCGCAGATACACCAATCGAAGCAGTAGCCCACAGTACATCTGGGAACCCTGGGAACTAGAGCGGGGCCGGCTTCTGGGACTGGAACGGGGTTGGCATGGATCATAGTGACGCAGACCGTGGCTGCGGCGAAGACGAGGCTTGAGAATCGCATGATTGTGAGGGGGCAGGCGGTTGGAGATAGGATTGGTCGGTTGGGATTTGGTGTGGAGGTGATTTGTAGGAGATGAATTAGCCCTGGGAGTAATGTTGATTCTCGGGGATCATTGACTGATGCTGGGGTCAAGGAAGAGTGAAGAGCCACAGGAGAGAGCATCCGCCTTTTGTATCTATCTCCTGGGCTTCCCAGGGGCTTTCCAGGACTGTTTTTACCATGGCCGAATTTCCAGTACTTTATACGTCGTCGCCTACTTTTTCGATTTGAATTCCGTAATCCAGGCCCGGTCAAAGGTCAATGCACTCAGCACTACGGATACAGATGCTTTTTCCCACTCTCCATCACGTGAAAGAGAATTGCTGTCTGACTGTAGTGGGATTTGTTAGTTGCTCAGAAGAGATTTGCCAAATCCAAGGGAAAAATGTGGTAAACTTGCGATTGTGTGGTACACGCGAGATGGGGAGTGGCGAGATCTGGACTTCGTGGATCCGAGCTAGCCATCAGGAAGTCGCAAAGTTTGGAGCCCCACACTGATCCTATGGCATCGTGCGGTCGAGCGGAGAATTAATTTGGCGCTTCACCATGGCCGGTGCTCGATAGCCTGAGACATACTTTAGCGGCGTCATGGGCGTCATGCATGGCGGTTGCGTCTAGCTGGATGTTTTGCCCCATCTTGCGGATGCTGTATTACCGAACAGAGAGACAGCAATAGGGAAAGACGGTCGTTCGGATGGTAGCCGACTGCGAGCATCTTGGAAGTCGCAGCCGTCAATTCTTCAGCGCAGGACCGGGAACAAAGTCATTGATTTGGTTGAGGTGTAGTTCTAGGCCTGTGCCAAGCATTGTTATCTAATCAGATCAAGGTCATGATATCGATTTCTATGCTCGTGCACTAATTACTAGTTATATTTGCTTTCACATCTTTCTTCGCAGGCCTCGTGACTCAAGTATGTTTAGCTGATCGCTATCGCTTCCGAGCACTGTCTCGTGCCGACTTCAGGACGCGGAAGATAGGTACATCTTGCCATACCCACGGCCTCGCAAAGACCTGCTAGTCACACCATCCACAACCCTCCATCGATCAATGTCTGAGCAGCTCCTGAATGAATCCTGTGTTGCCAACGGTCATTACGGTGTCGGTCATCCTAAGAAATACTTTGGGGCGTCGGACAACCCCACAGAAAAAGCCTTACCAAGCACCATTACCAGGGTGGCGGGGCGGGCAGAAGATGAGGACGATACCATATGAAGCCTGGTACCTTTGAAAGAGGGCAAAGACCTCTCATTAGATATGGGGTACCATGAATAGTCACGAGCATATATAAAGGTCACTCGGCGGGAGGCGATGCAAGCTCCTCACCAAGATTCGAGGATGGTTTCTCTCGGTCAAGACGAGCGCGTTATCAAAAACCAGGAGTAAAAGACGCAGGGATCCATGCATAGGAGAAGGGCTTGAAGATCGATCTTCTCAGTCCCTCACTAAAGGTGACAATATACCCTCCATCAACCGACTTTATCCTTACGATAGTCTGACGCCTTTGATACTTGGATGCCACTGTTTGATTCTTGCCAATGTTTTCTTGAGTAACAATATGCATTCTCCGTTGTGTATTACGTCTGCAACCCGCACTTCTCTTCTAGAAAGTCTATCAATTTCAATTCTCTACTCCTGTCAATGAAATTAGGTACTTGAGGTGGTGGTAACGCAACGATTGGATACTATCTGCGTTCTGCGTACTACCTACTACTCGGGACAATTTTTCGCAAGCTTTTAAAAAGTTTAAGACTTGATATTCGGTCCCTCGGATCCATCTTCAAGCAGGCCATCATGGTCCGATTGAGAAGACTTGAGTAGGTGCGCGATAGAGGTCTAGGATTTCTGGCCTCGTAGCGCTCCATCCAATCATACACGCCTCCAGGCCAATTACGAGGCATGTCATCCACAGGCGCACGACCGTGTGCCATCTTATGGATAGTCGCTCCCAGGGACCACACGTCGCCTGCCTTACTGGCCTCAAACTCGGGGGGTTGATACGCAAGAGCTCCGCCTACTTCACGGATTGGTTTTAGAGTTGCAAAGCCAAAGTCGCCGAGAACAACATCAGGATATGGATTGTCCGAAGTGCAAGGGTTTCCGAGGAACATATTATCGGGCTTCAAATCGCGGTGGATAACTGGCTGCCAGTTGTTTGGTAGCCGGTTTTTTTCCGGTGCATTCTGCTTGTAGCCATAATGGAGATACGCAAGTGCTTCTGCCATTTGTAAGAAGACATGCCATAAAAATTGTTCTTTTGTCTTGCCGCTCTCATACCGACTGAGATCTCCACCACTGCAGTAATTGAAAAACATGACTAGGTTTGCACGAGGGGTGATGCCCCGATCGACCTTTAATTTGTATCCTTTCATGTTGATAATTCTGGGATGCTTACCTAGTGTGTCCTTCAGTATCTTTACTTCAAGTGGGATGTCATCAACCATATTGAATTTGTGAGCCGTTTTGCGTACCAGTAACTCGCCTGTATTATCGGTTCGGCAGAGGTGAGTCGTCCCTTGATGACCTTTGCCTATCTCCTTTATCACCTCGCAGTGTTGCATTGCAGGCATTGTGACTTGGTTAAAGGATGTCACAGATGGCGTTATCTGTGTGGATGGGAGCTTGAGGATCCTCGTCGTTGAAGCGTAGGGATTACCACACGTGAATGAGATACTGCTGGCTTCAGTCAATGGGAATTTGAACAAGAGACTCTACAGGCGCAGAAAGTAGAGTAATTGACCGAAGAAGTACCTGCAAACCCGCAAAAGGGTACGGCGTGGGGGAAATCCCCTGGAAATAAGATCAGCTCGTTCAAGAACCACGGACTCTCAGACAATAGACTTGTGACTTTTGTTCGCACAACGCTCCGTAGTCTCGAAGACAAGATCCTTTCTTAGGACCTCTGGCCAACGAACAAAGGGCGTGGACCTCCACTCTAATCGTTCTCTTTGTAATGACCAGTCAGCTGCCTCTCATGGAACCAACCTTCAGAATTAGGCACTGGTCTCTAGGAGTTGTAATATCAGAGGGAATATACAAGTACAGCCACATGACGGCGTTCACAATCGAGAACCGCTTGGGTCTCAGCTAAAGCGCAGGTCCAGAATGAAACTCCTGTTACAACTGCATCGTGATCATTGCTTAATGTCGTTATTGGCCTTTTCTTGTCATGGCTGTCATTGAAAAGCATCAATAGATATTGACATCAAGGGACTAGGCTTATCTCGGAGCCTCTGCAAATGCGTTCTGCGCTCCAAAGACTCGACTATACGCATGCACCGAAATAATGACAGACTCCGGCAAGGCATTGCCCGCGAAAAATTGCAGAAAAAGTTTAGAACGATTCTCAAAAGCTTCATACAACTTGCGTGATGATTCCTGTATGCGCGAACGGATTTTAAGTGGACGTGGGCTTGATTACGAAAATCGCATCGCAAGGGTCGGGATCTTCTCGAGCCAATTCAGTCCTAGGTAAAGGTATCGCAATCATACTTTTGATGGAGCCTTCGATAATTTATCATGCTATGTTAGATCGATTAGAGCCTCCATTGACCGTTCAGCTATCGCGTCAGCCTCAAAAGCTGAAAGATGAGGCGCTATGCCGCTTTGAGCTATCATGTTGCGAACTTGCGCGTCGCCACCGAGGTACTCATGAGCAAGCTGAAACCTCCATCACTCGGAAGAACCAGCCTCCAAAATCTCTTAGCCTTTGATTGGTGACGAGTCGGTGGCGAAGTAACATTCAAATTAAAAACTAAAAAAAAAAAAAAACTAGAAGAAAGCTCAATCTTACAAGTATACAGTTGGTCGCGGGGTGAATCGATCACCAATTTAGTATGTTGAATGATATGTCAACATTATTTCAAGAAGCAGCAGTGCAAGGATTATAAAGGCTGACATGTTCTCCTCGGCGGGAACAGACAAGAATATTACCCCAGCAACTCCTTCGATCTCCCATTCTCTGTCAATCTCCAAGCTCATAGAATTCAGTCAACATGATCCCACCTCGCTCTGCTCTGGCTGGCCGGTTGTCCATACTCGCCGTATCCTTTGCTGGTCTTGCAAGCGCATTGAATCATACTGTCGCCCCAGCACCCACCTCAGTCTTGTTTACCGCAAACATTGAAGTAGGAAAACCTTTGCAGCCAATACCTATCCCTGGTGGAGTACGCGAAGGTGAGGTTGCCGAAATTCTTTTCTTCTCCTTCGATCTCACGCAATTGTCTCTGCTCTTGTTGTCCTACACCGATGGCATAATCCGCTGACTTAGCGCCACTAGTCGAGCCCATCACAGGTGGTTTCGTAACAGGCTCTACGATCAATGCCAGTGTTGACGGAGGCCTTGCATACCCGAGCGTCCTTAAGAATGGCACAGTGGAGGATGCGGAAATCATCCTGTACGGGACCACTACGGAAAAGACCTCCTACCTCATCCAGATATCAGGCATTGGGACCACAAAGGGACAAGTGGCAAGAATCGTGAGTGATTATCGGACCTCCGCGAGGACTCACTGATAATGAATGGGCTTGGGGAGGCTGACAAAAGTTGCTTAAGCAATTCGAGATTGGTGGAAGATATTCGGCCCTAGCGAATGCCTTCATCCTGGCCTCAATCGATCCAAGCATAGACCACACCACGGTAAAGGTAGAGGGATACGAGGTGAAGCAAAGCTGATTGGCTGGAGGTAAGGTTTCCCGCGAGAGACAGACTAGGTGTGGGAGGGGCTCGTTTGAGCTTCAGCAGGTGCAGAGCGATCAGCAAAAGTAAGCGAAAGTTGCAGTAATAATCGAGGTTGATTGGGGTGAGATTCTGGGTGGGGCGGCTCCGATTTCAGTAATTAGCTTTTCCTTCTTCCCTGCCAATCATACGATTGATATTGATCGAATCCTGCAAGGCACATCATCATTGCAATCGTGGGGTTGATTCAATTGAGATAGCTATCAGCAGAATACACTACTCTCAAGGAAGTGCAGAAGCGGGGTGGAGATGCTGGATTCCTTGGCATTTTAGGCAGCTGTCCCCTCTGTAGTCAAAAAAAAAATCAAAAATCGATTATAATCGATTTCAAATCGATTATTAATTTCGATTTCGATTATGAGGTCATAAAATCGATTTCTAATTATAAGAAGATAAAATCGATTTTTGTAGGGTATTTTATTAATTAATAATTAGTAGTTTCTTATTCATTTATATTATATATTCTCTATTGTTCCTAGGTAAATCTAGCTATAGTAATCTATAATATAGTCTATCTATATTATAATTAAGTATCTAATATAAAATTCTTACTTATTCTTATTTTTTACTTAATTATAAGTATTTAATAGAAAAATCTACATAAAATAACTAATATTTTTGGGAGAATAGTTAATATTCTATTTTACTATATAAAGATATATTAAATATCTATTTTAAGTACACCTAAACTCCTAAACTCCTAGGGAATAAAAGAAATCCTACTCTTCCTCTCGAAACTCTATCGAGTCCTCAATAGCTCCCTAGTTCTTTAAGACTAACATTAGTCTAAAAGTCTCGTCCGAAAGTCGAGTTCTCTTCTTCGTAATAATATCTCCGGCTATAGAGAAGATCGATTCCGAAGGAGCTGAACTAGCCGGAATAGCTAGATATCTCCTAGCTAATATAGCTAGCGTAGGAAAATCTATAGCCTTAGCTTTCTAGTAGTCGAGAGGGTTATACTATAATTAAATAAAAATTAGTATATTATTAAATAATTAGATCAAAAATTAAAGAAAAATAGATAGATACCCTTCGTTTCGTAACGATATCTTCTTAAAGATATCGATCTAGCTCTGAAAAATCCTCGATATTTAACCTAGAAGTTCGAGTAGGTAAAATATCGTCGGAATCGGAGTCCGATACTCCGTAGAGGTCTTCCTCGGGTGGGCTACTAGAAGTAGCTAGATCGTCTCGAGTTCTAGATAAGTTAATTAAATAAAATAACTAATAAAAAGATAAATAAAATAGAATATAACTTACTTCTCGAAAACTACTCGAAATTCGGCTACGATAGCCCTAGAATCCGAGAGAGAAATCTCGTAATCGGTAAAGACAGTGTCTTTAAACCTAGGATCGAGAATAAGAGCGAAGAAGATATTAATATAATAAGCTTTCTAGCTTATTATATTAAACTCCGGAAGCTACTTCTCGAGTTTTTCTAGACCTCTAGCGCAGGAATTCCGGTGAATCGTAGGCTAGATTTATTAGTTATTTAATTAATAAATAAATAATAAAGATAAGAGTACTTACTAGAGTGAGGTCGTCTCTTTTAGCCTTAAGCTTTCTCCTTATCTAATTAATATAAGCGTAAATTAGGCTAAAAGTAACGTACTTTTGCCCCTAAAGGATTTCCGAAGGTTTCGTAAAGACCTTAAATATATCGAGAGTATCTCGGATATATTTAAGTTCTCTATCGTTTAGTAGATACTCTTCCCGATTAGGAAAAGTCTTCGAAAGTTAAATCGTAGCTTAAATAGCTAGCTAGAGATAAAGAAAATCCGATAGAAGATGAAACGTACTATTCCACCGAACACCGTAATCTAATAAATAATTAGAATAGAATAATAGAATAATAATAATAGAATAATAGTAAAGTAATTTTAATTTTAATAAAGAGATAAGAAGAAATAAGAAGAAAAATAGAAGAAAAATAGAAGAAAAATTAATAGAAAAATGATAAATAATAAAGACTTACCTAGATTTATCGTACTAGCCCCCTTTAGATCTAGTGCCCTAACCTAAAAGTCGAGAGCTCTCGTGTATTCGTGTTGATATTTGAAAATCGAAGCGAGTTTTCGAATTTTCCGAATAGGATATAGAGCTAAAAAAATAATTAATTAAATATTAAATAATAAAGAAGTTAGTACTAACCTCGAGTAGTTAACTCGTCTTCGACCTCTCCTTCTTCGTCGATTTAGTCCGGATTAATAGCGTTAGCTATTATCCTTTAATCCTTCTCCTTCGGAAGTAGCTAGTTTAATACGTCTCCGACGACGTTATTTAGCGTATAAGCTAGATATCCCTAAGTAAATATAACCGAGTTATACTTTACTCTATAGCTCTCTCGAAAGATCTTTAAGAGAGCTAAGTTTACTAAGGCTTTATCCGTAGTAAATCTATTAAATAATTAGTTAAAAATCTAAAAATAATAATAAAAAATAAGAACTTACGAGAATACCCGACTTTCGATAGTCCACCTTTCTAGAACCCTATCGAGAACTTCTAGAAGATATCTAGCTGAGTGCTTATTCTCTAGTGGAACTATATCTAGAAGTCTAGATATAAGTTTCCACTCCTTATTTACGTAGTGAATAGTAATAGCTATAAATTTACTCTAATTTTCAGCTATCTAGTAGTCGAAAGTGAATGAAAAATAAGTACTAAACGTAGTACTTAAATCCTGAAGCTCGGCTAGAACGATTTTGAAATTCGAGGAGAAAAGAATTCCGAGCTATTTTCGAATTTTATCGTAGTAGAGAGCTAGAATATTACTATATAAATTAGTTAGTTAAATTAATAAATAGATAGATAATAGATAAAACTTACTCTCGATAGTAGTAAAGTAAATCGTAAAAGGATTTACTTCGAATAGCCTAAAAAGGAAGGCTATTTTCGAGTAGAAATCGAAGTACTCTATCGATTAGACCTTCCGGAGTATAGTGCTGACTAAGCCCTATATCCGAAGGTCTTTTTCGAAGAGTAGTAATCATCGAGAAAGCGTCTAGGGTAGACTAATTCGAAGAAGGGCCCGGAGAAGATTCTTTTAAAAATTAAAAAGAAATTAAGATAAATAATAAATAGAAGTACTTACCTTCGTCCTCATCTTCTCGAAGAAGACTAGCCGTTTTTAACGGTACCGTAGGATAGTGTTTCTTATAATAAGTGAAGAAGTTACTAGTCTAAAGAGGTAGAGGAGAAAAAGACGAGTATTTACAGTTTCGAGCTAAACATCGAACGTCTACCTATAATTAGATAATTAGCTAATTATTAATAAATAAGACTAGACTAATTACCTTTCTCGGCTTATCTTCTTCGGGAGGAGCGAGAATCTAAACGAATTTCTTAGTCTTAAAAAGATAAGACTAACGTTCAACTGTAGGAAGAACGTAATTTTCGTCGAATTTACTACTCGAAGGAGCTATCTTTCCTATTTAGGAAGACATAGAAAGAGTATATCTAGCCCATCTTAAATTTTCAATTTTCGTGAAATTCGGGTAGATATTAAGGAAGTTAGGAGGAGAAGGGGTAAGAGGAGATATCTTATCTTACTTAGCGTCGATTATTACTTACTAATAACCTTAAATATAAAATTTTATATAATATATATTATTA
>JAABUP010010245.1_pt1 | contig 11142 bp, 7 predicted proteins | sample 5559201 | NCBI WGS metagenome assembly JAABUP01 (sample SAMN10711887, study PRJNA513373) | rock metagenome | isolation source: Antarctica rocks | place: Antarctica | reverse complement strand
GAATACGCACGAAGACTTCGGTCATCAAGACCGCAGAACCAGAACGGGTACTTCATGCCTCCTTCTATAGTTGAAAGCTTACGCGGCGCATTTGAGTTGCTGTGCGGCGCCTGAGTAACCACCATGGAGGCATTCGAGCCCGAGGCACCGTAATTATTGATGAGAGCGGCTCGAAAATCCACATCCCATGGTTGCAGGCTCCTCGGGATACTCATGTTGTCTGCAGGAGAACTATGAATGGCTGGATTCAGTGTGTTGAAGCTTGCCTGAGGTGGTATGGCACCGTTTCGAATCATAAGAAGAATCTTGATCAGGGAGGCAAGGCCCGAAGTACACTCAATGTGACCGACGAGACCTTTGACAGAGCTTAGCATCAGAGGTGCGGACCGAATTGGCCCTCCCAATACTTGGCGAATACTCTCATACTCGGCTGGATCGCCCACAGGCGTTCCGGTCCCATGGGCTTCTACAACGGTGATTTGTTGAGGTTTGAGGCGGGCTTGACGGGTGACAACGCGGAAGAGATCGGACAGAGACGGCGCGTTGGGTACGAAGATGGGCGTGCAGTTTTCGTTTTGCTGGACAGCAGTACTTGCTATAGTTCCGAGTATCTGATCACCGTCTGCAATGGCTGCAGACATCCTCTTCAAGAACACCGCTGCAACACCTTCACCTCTGCAGTAGCCATCAGCTTTAGCATCGAACGGTTTGCATTGTCCAGTGGGACTCAGAAACGATGCCCCTGCAAGGTTCTGGTACCAGGTTGGATTGGTCATAATATGAGTACCGCCCGCGAGTGCGGCGTTGCACTCCCCACTGAGTATGGCCCTGCATGCTTGGTGCACGGCAACGGCAGATGAGGAGCAAGCTGTGTCAATTGTGAGTCCAGGCCCGGTCCAACCAAAATAGTGGCTAACTTTGCCTGCAATAAACCCTTTCAGGTTGCCCGTTGCCGAGAAAGCATTGGGGGCATGGCATGCGATATTCGCTTCGTAATCAACGGCACAAACCCCAACGAAGCAACCCACACGTTTGTCTGAGACCGGTGAGTGGAAGTAACCAGACTGCTCGACTGCTTGGTAGGCGATCTGCAGTAAATGCCGCTGCTGCGGATCCGTCGAAGCGATTTCTCGGGGACTCTTCTTGAAGAATTTGTGATCGAACATATCATGGTCGTCGATAAAATTGCCGTACCACTTCCTCTTTGGATCATTATCGCGCCACGCGGACTCGAATCCGAAGCGTTCACTGGGAACTTCTTTGTGCTGTGACTTTCCCTCACAAAGCAGTTTCCAGTACTCTTCAAGATTGTCTGCGCCAGCAACTTTGCAAGACATGCCTACAACCGCAACATCGGTGTCCGAGTATATTCTTTGATCTTTCAAAGATACCTCCGGTCTGCCACTCGCCTGGTCGAGGTCTGCCATGTGAACCACTTGTGGGCTTAATTCTCGCATAATCGAAGGGGGCACGCATCGCTCTGGACCAAACGAGACTACAAGTGACTCCTTGTCCTTTAGACTGGAAGCACGCACTTTAGCAAATGTCTGGTACCACTGGGGCGATTCCACCAGTATAGAGCGCAAGGCTTCGTGATGAAGTCTCCCTTTGGTGATAGAGTCTCCTCCGGAATTGGATCGAGTTGGCATCAACAATGCTGATGCATCAGGAAATTGGAACTCTGCGTGTGAATCGCAGAAGGCAATCAGAGTCTCTATATCGTCACGGTGGCGTTCCCAATGGAAGCGCCCGCGAAGACCGACCTCTGCTACAATAACGCCAACTGCCCTCAGCTGTTGCTGCATTGTTGAGCCGGTCTTGGTAGAAGTGGTCACAGTGGCTCGATTCTCATCATAGTGGACAGAGATATATGCCTGCAAATTCGATCAGACCCGTGCACAGTTATCGAGGTTTGGGACTGCTGTTTTACCTCAGGAAATTTCTTCAGTATCCGGCCCATCTCTTCACCTGACTCGACTGAGTTCCACACTGTTGCGAAAGACACCGACTCTCCTGTGTCTGCCGATGCGTCCTGAGCATCCACAACCATCCCAATGAGCATACCTATACGTAATGCTACTGCTCCATACTTCTGGAATTGCGCCCGGTCCGCGCTACTGGACACAGCCAGTGCACTTAAAAGCCCTGTGCAAAAGCCAAGCGTTTCTCTGTCATGCTTGGAAGAAGCATACAGATCATCGCCTATTTCGCGTTTTTGATTAGCGAGTTCGAGATATTTGGAATACTGGGTCAATTGCGTTATGATCACGAGAGGATTGAGAAGAATATTGGGCAGGGTAAAGGGCGCCTGCGAGAGCCTGCCATTCTTGAACCAGCTGTTCAACTCTTCGAGCAACTTCAGCCCAGGCCCGGTCTGGAGACTGGGACATTCTTTGGACATAGTGTTTAGCCATTTGGGAAGCTCTGCGATGGTGTCGAGAATCCAACGGTAGTCTTCTGTCTCCAAAACCGTAGATCGGATCTGATGAAAGGAATCTTCACCGAAGGAAAGAGCCTGTGGGCCAAATAACAGGACTGTATGCCCTGATATGGGACGAGCAATACGGTCGACCATCGCGCATAGAAAACAAGATGGTGTGATTATGAAGCTATTGGAAAGGGTTTGACATCGTTTGCTCAGATCAACAAGACGCCCAGCTTGGGCGAGATCATATCGAGACTTGTAGGCGATCAAGAAGTAAATCAAGGTGCAGAAAGGCTACATGCCGAGGTTCAGAGGATGGGGCAATGTACAGCATTGAGTAAGCCAAGGGCCGGGCATCTCGGCCATCTACGCCCACGTTGAAGCCACAGCCCAGCTCAATGATTTCAGCTTGTTAACAAAACCAAGCCCCTTCAAAGATTGTCCGAGCAATAGAGTCAATTCAGAGATACGACCAGAAGGGCCCACTGTGACTCAGGGCCCGCTTGAATCGATGTCTGAGCGGCACATCAACAAATGGTTCCAAGCAAAGTCTACCTTGCAGGACTTCCATCTTACGGAAGCCACAAGTAGGACTGTCAGAATCCCAAACTCGATTGATTTTGCCGCTCATACTCATGGTGATAAAGCGTCCACGATCCTCATGGGAAAAGTACCCGTTCCGTATGCTTTTCAAGGGTAGAGTTCCGACTGCGGACAAAGTCGAGACGTTTTGAATTGCAACAAGTATCACGATCTAGTGCTTAGGAAGCTCCTGTACCATGCTGTTCCATGTTTATGAGATATCATAAGAGTTCAAGATCATCTCGGAGTTGCGCGCGGAGTTTCTCTCAGGAGTTTTTCTGGGTCCGTATCGGCCCGACTATAATCCCGAACAAGCGTCTGGTCGAAATGCCATCTAATTTTTACGCACTACTGGTTGCTGAGGTAATTTACGACTTCGTGGGCTCCGATATGCGGCTTTAACTTAATGTCGACATCATGCGTCCGAGGATATCAAACTGGAGGTCAAGATAGAGATATATATGCTGTTAGAGAGATCCACTGGAATAAACTTGGAGAAGTAGGCTGTCTTCACCAGCTACGAGCTTGCCAGGTCGATGTAATAGATGTTTACAGTCGTGTCTATATTATCAAAATATAGCAAATGAACGGAACGGGTGGATCCTTCCATGTCGAAGGGCAATCATTGGACCAAGCCTCGCTTCTTCGCCCCAAAACAGCTAGAATCTCGACAAGCCACCAACACCGTCCAACAATTGTAGTGGTGTTGCATCTGCCTGATTATCCATCATCCCACATCAGCATATCGACAGCACGGGCGAATCCCAAATGCCATGTGTCAGAATACTAAACATGGGCTTACTACGGAGGACCTGATTGGACCAAGGCTAGCTTCGCTTCCTTTAACCCGCTAGTGTTTTTGAAAATCTTCGATAAGGCTAGGTGTCCTGTCCAAGGGCTGCACGGATCTGGTAACGATACCAACGGCCGGGACGGGAATTCTTCAAGAGCAAAGCTAACGTTCTGCCGGTAGCTGCCGTCCCACGTTCACAACGGCTGGCCTACAGCGGCCTCAGTCACGGGGGACTTGTTTTACGCTTGTTGCAGGACGGAATGATACGCGAGGCGACATTTACGTTAACGGGTTTGTCTAACCTCCTATGTTGATTAGTTGAGTCTATGGGTCTCTGGATGATGTCTGGAAAGATATGGATAAAGTCGAACAAGATGAGGCCTGCCAAGCTCACCATTTTAGCTCCATATCCTAGCGGGCTGGCGGTTCTAGATCGATTGGACAGACTTTCGAACGTGGATATCGTGAATCATTTCGAGTTTCCGTTAAGACAAATAATCTTGAGCGAGATTGTTGACGCTTTTGAGGTCTCTCAATGCCTCTAATATCTCCTGAACTTGCATATCGACCGACTCATCAAGATAGCGATGGGAATTGAAGAAATCTGCGCACAAGACAAGGGGAAGTGGTGTGAAAGGATGGACCTATTTTTTTTGAAATCAGGATGATGCGTAAGCCGAAGCGAAAAGATAAGGACTCACTTTGAAATAACTCAGGTTTGCCAGCGATCTCGTCAAATGGACAATTTCCTGGGCTGCCAGCAATGATCGCTGTTTGAACTCTTGAATGGTGTTTCGATACTCGTCCGTCTCCCAGGACATGGACTCCATAACCTTACAAAGGTACAACACAGTTGTTTGCGCTACCATATTCGTGAATAGTAGCATGCAATCAGCATGTTGTGACGACGGAGGATAGTTCAGTAGTAGAATATCAGCTCTCGTTCTCAAGATAGTGTCGAGCCACACGTGACGATCCCAGAAATGCTGGGGCACGTTGCTGTAGACATGCTCGACTGCGGATTGTTGTCTGTGGGAGAGCGCTCGGCCACATATTGTAGCTAGAAAAATTGACTCAGTGAAGGGGGAAAGTCCCATTGGGTCGACTGATGTCATCGCTTCTGATAAGAAGCCCATTTGTACACATTGACCGCTTTGAAACATCTCTTCTGGAGCAGGCAGACGGGTGGTGATCTGAGTTGCATGAGCCATTTGCACATAGAGTTACCGAAAGATGTAACACTTACAACCTGTTCATTCAACGTCAATGGCCACTCATGACGTATGCTGATAAATCGATCAAGAGTGTAGGCCATCCAGAATGTACGTCTTTTTTCTTCTGTTTTAATCCAGCTTTCTGGTTCTTTTGCATTGTTCCGGTCAGGTGCATCGATTTCGTAAAGTCTCATCAGCTGTAGCAGCCGAAAACAGCGTCCTGCACTCATCCATCCACGTTGATGGTTCGTCCGCATAAAGTCATAGATCAGTAGCAAAACTCTTGCTTGAACATGCTCAATGTCCGTGAACTCCGTATTGTTGTCCTTCGACTCTAATGACTCCAGCATTCTTCGCGTGGATTCGTACAGTGAATCTCGGATATGCTGCAGTTGTGCCGACAGGGATGCTGCTAGAGTCCACATTGCATTTTGAAGACAGGCCTGTGATTCCGTTTTGGTCGGCTGTCTAGCCCAGGAAAAGTACTGACGTTGATGCAGGATTGGTACGAATGGATGTGCTCTATCAAAGTACAATTGATCCCTGTACGCTGTCAGTCACATGCATTGGAGCATCGCTGGAGCACTAACAAATCGGCACGTAATAGATCCGAGATATAAATGCTTGTTGGACTTTCTAGCGATTTAGCTATGATCGCATCAGAAGAAATCCTCTGTAGCATTGGATGGGTCTCAGAGTTCGAATCCGATAGGCTAGACGGTGCAGTTGAATGTGCAGTTGGCTGATCCACATCGAGAACAGTGTCGATAGTAGGTCCTTCCATGAGATTGATGCATTGCACATTAGGAACGGTTCCGTTCTGCTGCTGTTCAAGAAGGCGCTGCTCAAGCGTAGCTGCAAACGATGGTGTTAGCTTGACGATGCAAGACCCGATAAGATGACTCAATATATGTACCCATCCTGGTCTGGAGAGCTTTCAAGTGACCCCTCTTTGGTCCCCTCTGTGGATGAGTCGAGACGGTAACGCATTGAACACCAGCTTCGAAGCAAGCCTCGCATTGCGGTTGCTTTCCATCACAGCGCAATTTTCGTCTTCGGCACTCTTCACAAGCTGAGCCAGGCCGTTGTCGTGGCTGTGGTGTCCTCTTCTCACCTGGACTTGGTGGAGAATTCATTTTTGAGTTGCTGCTATTTTCTGGCCGTGTATACAGAGGATCCACTTTTCGAAGATCAATTTATCTGAGGTTTGCGACAGAGCACTGTGTGAGCATTTGCCTAATCCTGGCTGGCCTTGTCAGAGAATCTCCAGTTCAAGTCATCATATTCAGCTCAGTGCTTATGCAAGTCCCTTGGCCACAGCCGCTGCTGTTTATGGAATGTAGGACCGGATATGGTATAGGCACTGCTTGTGGACTTTGATACGTTGAAAGATAACATGCGCACCACTGAGATTGTTGCTTCAATCCTAGAGCTTCAGGGAGATCGAGGCGATCTGGTCTGTTTTGCAGGTGGCTGTCTCTACTTAGGTGCGTAGATCTCCACTATTCATTCTTCAGCCGTACTAGCGTGGTCAGGTAAGGGTGGGTGGTAATGTGTACGCGGGGTGATGAAGATGTGTAAGACGGTAGGGATATTGGTGGAACACGATGCAGCAATTGCATGTTCGGCTTCACAGATTGGTGGGCCTGAGGGTTTCAATGTTACCCAAGAAAGTATACACACGTGTGTACCCGTCCACACCTACTTGTCCTCGAGATTCAGCGATGGATGGATCCCACAGGGAGGAAGAAACCCTTGTCGCACGCGGTGACTTTCGTCGGTGACTTCTGTCGACCGTCTCGTACCCGTCGTAAGCATAGCCTCTTTCAGTAGGAAGTCAATGCACGGCACAGCTCTATGGCGAGTAGCATTGCCAATCCTTATCAAGGAGATCCTACCGTAACAGGGAAGGGTTCGCTGCAGTCAGCGCTGAGCAAATTATTGGCAAATAGGAAGGAAAGAGGCAGTCGAGATGGAAGGAACAGAGGCTAGTCGGATAGCGACATGACTTAGGGCCGAAAACTAGCGACGAACGAGAATGAACCACAGAAAGATTTGTTGGTCCTCCAGGCACCAACCTAATTTGCGGCTGAAGAGTCAATCGTTGAGAATTGGAGTTGAGCGTCTGAGCCTCGAAGGACTGGGCATGTACAAAAATTGTGTCAAGCCAGACTCGGAACACGCCGCTTAGTCAACAAGGCTTGCAGGATCTAGACAGAGCGGACGATTCCTCCTGTCGTGTCAGTATACTAGACAGGAGGTACGGAATGCGATTCGGTCAATTTCTCGCTTCGCTGCCTCTGGAACGGCTAGTGTGCCATGTGCTAGAAGATCTTCGACCAGGGTCCACCCGCGCTGTCAGCATGCAGTACTTACACACTTACACACGCTTACCAGAGATGGTCTTCAAACTCCTGTAATCCTCCGGAACGGACAACGGTCTGACCCGCTTCCCACCAGTAACGTACACTCGATTCCGCCGCCATGGTTGGCACAAGGTTTAGCAACGGCGACCCACAAAGATCTGGGTGCTCTCGAGCAGCTGGTCCCTAGCAATACTGACTTGCCCCGTAAATGATCTGAGTAAGATGACCACGCAGGCTTGCTTGAAAATACGAGTTCGCCCACGCGCTCAGGCAGGAGCTGACCTACATACGGACTACTACTTCGGCCTCTCCAACATTGGAGCGCCACGTCATGTTAAGAACGGGATTCAATGAGGGCCCCAGGGCTAGCCCAGAGCCTACCCGGGAGATCCTCCTACTAGCGCCTAAAACCACTCCCGGCGGGCGTTTGAGGGCTCGCTTAGCGGCCTCGCTTAGGGGACTCGCTTAGGAGGCCTCTCATTGAATTTTGTTTTTCAACATGACGTCACCAACGTGAAAGCCAAAATCTACCAAGCTTTGATTGGCGAAGCGGGCCGATCGGACTGTCAGCAGAGATTGATGGCGCAATCCGCAGTGCAACCCTTACGTTGTATTTCAAGTTCAGCATGGGTTCAGCTAGACACGAGACTAAGCCTCGCGGGGCTATGTCGGAAGCGGTCCACCAGCCCCACAGTCGATACTGCATTTTACCAGGAAATGAAGTCTAATGACGACATAGCATCTACGGTACTTTATATATACCCGATTGGGCTAAGCGTGAAATACAGGTCGACTATTGTCCTTATATGCTAAACTCTTAACACCCCCGTGTCATTGGCCATGGATAGTACCTCTTCCACAATGACAGTGACATCTTTCGTCTTGATTGGTACTCTGTGATCACCGTCCCACTCAATCAGCTTCGCGTGTCTTTCGTCGCAGTACTGATACAGCTTTCTGTGTAGCTCAAGACCCGGATCTCGCATCCCGTGGACATGAATCGTTGGCAGGCTCAGAAGGTGCTCCATTGTTGTAAAGGTCTGCTCTTCAGGGTAGCTTGAGACCGAGATGCACGATGCATCCACCAGCCCTGGCGTCACGACGAGCTCTGGATCCAGCGAGACCAAAGGTCCTCGTCCAGCTAGCAGTACCGCGAATCTGAAATTTGGCGCGACTCTGCGTCTCCCAAACCTTTCTGAGCGGATCTGTTGCGAGAATAGTAGGCTTGCGCACATCTTCGCACCTTGGCTAAATCCGAGTAATGCTACCCATTCGCCCGTCGCGCCCTTCCGGTCGTCCTCCGCCATTGCATTCCTGAGAGAATCTTCGATCTGTTCGACAGCGCTCTTGGCGTCCCTTTCTGGATCTTCTGGTTGCCAGCGGAGCCAGGCCCGGAAAGGGCCGAAGTCGCTATAGACAGAAGTCACATCCGAGCCAGCCTGAGAGGTGAAAGGTGCTTGTGCGAAGCATAGCCTGAATGTGGGTCGAAGCGCTCTCTCGAGAACGCGGCATTGAGCACGAAAAATCTTTGCGTTTGTTCCGCCGCCATGGAGGCATAGTATACGGGGCAGATGTAATGTTGAATCATCTGCTGCTCGATTCTCAACAACCATATTGGAAGGACAAATCCAGTGTGATGGAAACAATAGTTGTCGTTCGCTGAAGGGCAAACGATGGGCAGAACAATAATGTTCGAGCCAACAAGTAGGTGCAAACTACCTTGAGCTATGAATGATCCAGCCTAGCAGTGCGGGAGCGATAAGGCTCGTATAAATTTCACAATATGATTTAAAAGGAATAACACCTCCGTTATGAATTTTCGAGCCACCTCGAGATAAATAGCTTGACCAGAATTAATTACGAATTCTGCGGCTTGTCCAGTGCAAGAAACGGTCGCTGCTTTATAGGACTCCTGGGAAATATGTGGAGGTTGATGTACAGAGACTACCCCTAACAGCATGACTATTCAAGAAAAGCATCCTCAACCTCGGTCTAAAATCATGATAATGCAGTCTCTCTTTACTCCGCCAAGTTGCCATGGCATGTGGCCAAGCTACAGCCTTAGACTTAGCTAAAGAGATGGGGACCTTACTTGCCACTTGTACGCCATTTGACTGCAGCTCATAAAAAGATCCATACCAACAATACTACAGACATCGGCGACACAAGTTTCAAGACGCGTTGTAAGTAAGTTACAGCTGAGGCTGTACCAAGGAGTATCTGATCTCAGGATCGGAGACTGGAAAGGCACCCCAATCTAGTCCTATCGGTGATAAGGCTATTTGTAGTAACACTGGAATTGGTGCCGGAGTTTCTTGTCGGAGTTTCTGCTGTCCTCAATGCTGTTTAATAAAGCCCATTCAGGAACAAACTACTCCTATTTCCCAGCCAATAAGCGTATTACGGCAACTAGTATCGCCAGCCTCTCTGCAGTCAATGGGTTGTTGCATTCTAACGAGCACCATTTGAGTGCAAGGCCACCTTTTGACGGTGTTACTGTGGAGGTCACCCTAATCCAAGTCGAAACCGAATCCTCCATGGCCCCGAAGGACAGATACGGCAGACGGCTCGGAGCTTATGGCAACATCAGCATATGACTTGCAGCGATAAGTAAATCTTGTCCTGCGAGCACTAGAGTGGGTAGAGCTGAATTATCGATTTAGGAGCAACAAGGTACAATGAGTCAGATCATGGTCGATAAAAGAACTCGATGATTCTGCATAAGCGAATCCTCCCGAGTCAAGCAACTAAAGGATGAGATCCCGCATTACTGCTGACAATTTTGACGCCTGCTCGCATTCAGGACTTCCGTTGCAACCAACAACTGCCAACGTAGACATGCATTGTCCTCCCCAACCGGCCGGTTGGGTTACAATCCAGAGGTGCCGCTAATGCAGGGCGTAGCAATGATTACGTCATCGCTTTGCTATGTGGCCGACAAGTCTGTAACAGCGCTAGCTTCATGAGTTTGCCCGTCTTTGTTCTCCGTCAGCAATAAAGACTAAATACTCTTTTTCAGTTTACCTGTTTCGCTGCTTTAAACCCCCTTGCCGCCTCGTCCACCAAAGCACCATGCCTTCCAACCAAGCGGTATGGATAACCGCCAAATCAGCTAAACCCCTCGAATTCAAGTCCGCTTCCTACATTTCACCAGTCGAGAGCGAGATAGTCGTCAAGAATGGCGCCACCGCCATCAATCCACTTGATCGGTTCAAATAGATCGCCGGCGACATGATGTTCCGATGGATCAAATATCCCTTCATCATGAGCAGCGATCTCGCCCGCGAGGTCGTCGAGGTGGGGAACGGCGTCACGCGCTTCAAGTTTGGCGACAGTAGTCGTAGGTCATGCCCCTCCAGGGCATACTGTCCCTAGATAGCGTGTTCTTAGGGTACCGATAAGATGCGTCGTCTCTTCGGTTGCTAGTTTATTCGCAGTGCCGTAACGTGGAGACTTTAGGGGCTTAGTACCTCGTGAATCCTACGCTGGTTCTGGCCTTTCCTGGGAAGGATACCTCTAACTAGAGTAGGATACTCCGAGCGAACTAAATAATTACGATTAAACGAAATCTACTTAATCGCGATAGAAACCCTTTACCGCCGAAGGGTAGCGTATTATAGGCGTTATTATTAGGTAGTATTCGTATATACCGCTCCTTAGCGTTAAAATTTTTACTACGGGGATTTAAATAGTTAAATAGGATTAAAGATTATTAACCCGTTAAATAATATATTTTAAAAAGTCTTCGCTTAAAATATAAAA
>JAABUP010010244.1_pt1 | contig 11142 bp, 7 predicted proteins | sample 5559201 | NCBI WGS metagenome assembly JAABUP01 (sample SAMN10711887, study PRJNA513373) | rock metagenome | isolation source: Antarctica rocks | place: Antarctica | reverse complement strand
AGACATTCACTGACGTATGATAGCATTGCCAATCTCGCAAGCACCGCAAGTTCGCAACATCGCCGGACAACTGGAAGGAGCTTGATGTGCTTCTCAGCCAGCTTAAGAGGCCGCACAAGGCTCCCTGCTAGGTCACCGCATCGCAAAGATTCATACGAAGGGCTTGCACTCCGCCTTTTCAATGAACCATCGCATCTTACGTCTCCCTCGAATCCACCGCTTTCTCCGGACACACATACGAAGCACGCACTGTCACGACGGCAGCATACTGTCTCCTCACTACTGGCCGGCATTTCGCATCGTCTATAACTCTCGGCATTCTCGCTTTTCCTTCATGATACATTTATATGCATAGCAGTGTGGCGCTTCTGACTTGGACCCTTGGCATGACTAGGCGGCATGAGATACGTTGTGGTTGCGCGTCTGCTTGCGAGCTTGGCGCTGGCGGGTATGGGTGGTGATTGTGGCATTGGCAGGAGCATGTGTATGGTTTTGTGGCAGTAGTGTGAGAGCAGAGTAGTTGAGTATGTGGAATTGATTGATGAAAGTCTACTTTTCCTCTTGTCGCCGTTGCCTGCGTACCTATTGAAGACTGGTGTGTATCTCCGGTCCAGTGTACCAGTACATGCAGTTGTACTCGTCCTCGGCGGGCTGGCAGAGTATTGCCACTCGTAGGAGAAGTAAGCAGTAGTGGCCACTACGTTTGCGATTTCCGCATGCTCAAGGCGAACTCTGCTGTGATCTCTGCGCTGGGTATATGTACGATGTGCACCGGATTGTGATTACGCCCGCTGATAGATGGCTTTGCAGTACGGAGAGCACGCATTCCATGTTCAAGCTCTGCAATCATCTCCGCAATACCAAACGAGTTTGTGCAATGTTACTCGGCGCCGGTGTGCCTAAGGTTCGCGCACGAGAAACGGGGAATCAAAAATCTCGTGCTTTTGCTATCTTACGCCGCAGATTTTAAAGTACATTAAAAGACCAAACCACGCGCTTCCATCTGCTTTCTCACCTCGCTCGCCACCTTGGCAGCACTCGGACGCTTCAACGGGTCCGGATTCATGCAGAGTGTGACCAAGTCGTTCAGCTCCTTGCTGTAATGACGCCCGCACGCCCTCCCTCTCATCACAAAGCTCATGTCCGGCACCAGTATCAGCCGGCATATAGCCTGGGCCACAGCGCCCATCTGCCAGACGTCGGTCGGGATACCATAATCTCCGTCCCACCCACCCTCACTCGAGGCGTGGCACTCGGGCGGAAACCAGCCGGGCGTACCGCGTAGCTGGAGAGTCCGCTTCGCTGTTCCGTCCTGGATATCTCGCCAGGTCGTTGCGCAGCCGAAATCGCCCAGCACGAGCCTTGGGATCCCATTCTTGCTGCCGTCGTGGGTGAAGAAGACATTGACGGGCTTCAGGTCAAGATGGCAGAGAGTGTTCCAGTCTTGCGGCGGCGGCAGGTCAAAGCGATCGACATCGATGCCTGTGTGGCAGAAGTGCAGAGCTTTGGACAGACCAGCAAGCGTGTGCCAGATCAACGCTTCTTTGGGTTGCTGTCGTTCGAGGGTCTTGCGTTGGATCAAGTCGTAGACCGTTCCGGCTTCGCAGTACTCGAGGATGATGCTTCCGAACGCGGCGCCGGGCTCGAGAAAGCTCTCTAGCATTTGGTTTATGTACTTCGGTGCGCCGGCGAGCGTCAGTTGTGTCAGAGCGTCAATCTCCGCGATCGCACGAGCTTGCTGGATGGGTGTGGAGACTGGTACAAGCTTCTCGATGTACAGAACACCATCGCTCTGGCGCCGAATGAGGTTGACGCCTGCCCCTTTACCTGCGGCGACAGCCTCGTCGCTGTCCGCATAGATTGCTTTAATCGTCTTGAATGTAAAAGTGCCCGTGCTGAAGATGCGCTCAGGCTTTGTGGCCGGAGAAGAGCCGGCCATCCTCGTCGGAGCGGAAGCTTTACCGGACACTGGCTTTGCGCGGCCTAGCAGATCCGCTGACCGCAATCCAGGAACGTGGCGACCCGAGCCTACGCGAGTCGCCGTTTTCTTCGCCTCTAGTTCTGAGCCGCGTTGTCCTGTAAGGTACATTAGTCATACAGGCTTCGAAGGGTGGAGGGAAAACATACCACGCTCTCCTGCCCCCAGGTAACCCATCGTGAATTCGAATCCGTCCATACTGCAGCAGTAATCTCGTCTCGGTTTTAAATTTGTCGTGTCGGGAAATTCGAGGTTGTAAGTACGCAAAAGCAGAGCCCAGAAACGCCTGACGCCGGATTGTGTGGAAGTCGCCGGAAAAGAGGTGGTCGGATCAGTCCGGCTTGTTTATGTGAGCTGAAGACGCCGGCTTACGAAAGCCAGGGTATTGAGGGGGTAGGGAGAAAGCCACTCGTGTCGATGCTCTTGCTGATTGCAAGCTCATGTATCAGAGAGACCGTTGCTCCAGAGCGGATGTGTTGTTTGTAGGTAGAGGTGTCGGAGTGAATACCAACGACCGATGATTAGAGTGTAACGTCACAGTCTGAGCAAGGGAACTTAGGTCTCTTCGTTCGTGGGATGAGAAGGTGATGTTCGAAGCTGAAACACTCGAAGCAGCGGCTCTCGCTAGGAGACCAACTCCGATTTGTTCGACGCCGTGGCGAGCGAAGTGGTATATGTCTGTGTAGATGTGAGTGGGTGTGATTGGTGTATGAAGGAAGGGCAGGGAAGAAGATGAGAGAGGTTGATGGTGTGGAGAAGAAGGTTGTGTGCAGAAAGACAGCTTCTATAGTCGCCGCAAACTTCTCTTCACCGGTCAGTGCTCCGCTTCCGTTGAGTCGCGTGCCTTCCGCAATATTCAGGTTTGCTCAGTTGACTGCTCACTCCACGTGGCTCTGCGACAACAATGAAACCAAGGTCCCCTCAACGCTTCGACAGTGACATGTGGCAAGCTCGGGCAGCGCTCCTCGACGAGCAGCTTCACCTATTGGCGATGAATGAGTGACTGGACTTGTCCTGTGGTGGAAGCTTACTCTATTGCACTGATGTATGTACCTTACATGTACGAGATAACATGGAGTGAGGTCGTCGAGCCTGCCACATCATACATGTGATGTGCGTTTGCTAGCGGCGGCAAGGCCCGTTGCTCCCCGGCTCTTGGCACGCGTCTCAGATGGACAAGAAGGCGCATCTTCTTCACTTTCATCGAGCTTCGGATCATCGCCAAGGCTACTGCCATCTCCTCGCCACTCCGTAAAACACTCCCGTCCACAATCCGCGTCACTCCACGACTCCACCGAGCAGCGCCCTCGTCGTTCTTGCCATCTTCGCGCAGTCAGGCAGCCGCCGACAGACCCCCGAGCTCCGTTCACGTACCCCAGAAAGTCTGCGTCTCACAGATTCCCCATGGCTGTACGTGCGCCGCAACAATTCACGACTCTTTCCGAGAGCACATACTAACTCGATATGCAGCAACAGCAGCAAGCACCAACGCAGCCTCGCGCCTACTCCCAAGCGTACCAGCAACCCAACGGCCAACCGAACGCCAGCGGGCCTGCACCGGGAGCTCGCCCGCTCGACCCGAACCAGGGTCGCGTGCAGCAGATCGGTCACGCGAGAGTGCTTTGTATAGCCGATGTTAGAGGTATGACCACCTCGGGATGATAACAGAAGCTTGACAAAGGCTGATGGTGAAGTTCAGGCAACCTCAGACAGCTCAACGACCATGCCCGCAACGCCAATGCGGACTACATCATCCACACCGGTGACTTCGGCTTCTACGACAATGCCTCGCTGGACCGGATAGCGGAAAAGTAAGCTCAAGACACGCCACAGAGACGTTCCGGGAAGCTAACGATTGCTAGGACCCTCAAGCACGTCGCCCAGTACTCGCCCCTTCTCTCCGAACCCGTCAAAGGCGACATCGCACGCTCCGGACCACAACAATCTATCAAAGAGCGCTTCCAACGAGAGCGTCTTCCTCTGTCCGAGCTTCCTCAATTCCTCAACAAGACGTACACGCTTGATGTTCCCGTCTACAGCGTGTGGGGCGCTTGTGAAGATGTGTCGGTGCTGGAAAAGCTGCGGTCCGGCGAGTACAAGGTCGACAACCTTCACGTGATAGACGAATCGCACTCGCGGGTGCTGGATATTGGTGGAGTGAAGTTGCGCTTGCTAGGTCTGGGTGGCGCGGTCGTCATGCACAAGATGTTCGACAACGGTGAGGGTCGGACAACAATCGCTGGTGGGCAAGGCACGATGTGGACAACGCTTCTCCAGATTGGTGAGCTCATTGATACCGCGAATCGCGTCTACGACCCGACCGAGACACGCGTCCTCATTACGCACGCTTCGCCTGCGAGAGAAGGTCTCCTAAATCAGCTCTCGGTCACTCTCAAGGCGGACTTCTCCGTCTCGGCAGGCTTGCACTTCAGATACGGCAGCTCATACAACGAGTTCTCGGTCAATCCATCCTTGGATCACTACCGCGGCAAGCTTTCGGCATCGAAGGCGCAGTTCAACGATGTGTGGGAGACTGTCAAGCATGAAGTGGAGCCCGCCGTTTCGGAGAACGAAGCCCAGAACAAGCTCCTGCACTTGGCACTCGAGCTTGTCAGCAAGATGCCCGCCACTGCATCCGGCGGCAATCCTTTCGGTGGTGGACCACCCAATGGTCAGGTCGACGAGTCTGCATTCAAGAACATGTGGAACTTCAATCTCGCGGACGCTGCGTTCGGCTGGCTTGTCCTCGACATTGACCAAGGCCGAATCGGAACCGAGATGCGTGCGCAAGGCTTCAACTTCTCCCATAGAAGCGGGAAGACGCAGCAGCAGCGGCCACAAGCTATCCCTTCAGGGCCGTCTGACGCTGGCATGGCGCCCACAGGTGGCAACCTCCCTACGCCTAACCAGCAGCCGCCGTCGATGGCTCAAGCGCAGGTCAAGCAGCCTCCGCAGGGTCCGTCGGCCGAGAAGAACCCTATCCACCAGCCACCGCCTCAGCAGAATGCACAGCAACCTCTTGCGCAGAGGCAATTCGAGCAAGCAACGCAGCCCAAGCCTGCTCCACCTCAACAAGTCATCTCATCAAAGCCTGCCGCTCCATCTCCACAGCCGAGTGCGCCACCTTCCACAACTAACGGTACCCCAGCGCCCACTGTCAACATGCCTCCCACAAACGGCACCCCTGCAGAAGCGCCAAAGCCATCTCAGACACCGGTGCAGAACAAGCAGTCGAACGTGCAGTCTTCGCCTCATCAGGAACAATCGAAGGCGATCTTCATCATCGGTCTGGTCGACCTGACACCCGACGATGTCAAGGCTCAGATCTTCGCTCCCGAGGATGCCAAAAAGATCACAAGGATGGAAAAAGTAGGCGCTGCCGGCCGCTATGTGGCACACTTCGGCGATGCGCAGACGATGAAGGAGGTGATGGCTCGCAGCCCGCCTCAGGAAGCGAAGGAGAAGTTCAAGGGTCTACGTCTATCAGAATACAGGCCGGGACCTCGTGGGAACTTCAATGATAGAGGCCGTGGTGGTGGGTACGGTAACCGCGGCGGGCCGGCTCAGCGTGGTGGTGCAGGTCCGGAGAGAGGCGGCTACCAGTCTGCTGGCGGCGCGACAACAGGTAGTGATAGCGAGTCTGGCCGTGGTGGACGCGGCGGTTGGGGCAGAGGTGGTGGCGGTTTTGGGGGTCGAGGCGGCGATCGGGGCGATAGAGGGCGTGGCAAGGGCGGCCGTGGTGGCGACAGAGGAGGTGCTGGTGCCGGTGCCGGTGCTGGTGCTAGCGCTGGTGCTGCTGCTGGAACTGCGGGAAGTCCTGCGCCGGCTCAGGCCGCAAGCGGGGGTGATTCTTAGAGGGATGGAGCCCAGCCGCAGCGGAAGGGCCAGCGTGGGAGCGGTCGACCGTACCAGGGTCAGCAGAACGGAGAAGCGCCGCACCCGAATCAGCAGAACGATCCGACGCCGAACGGGCACACGAGGGAGATGGAGCAGACGAAGAGAGTCGGAGAGAGCACCTCCGCTTGAGAGTCTGCCGGACACGACAGGCTCGCTTGGTAGGTGCAAGCAGTGGCACCTGATTGCATCTGCGCAGCGCTTGACTTGGGCGAGGCTCGTATCGGAAGCAAACTAGCATTGCGTAGGATGCTATACTATGGGAAAGGATGTCGCGGTGCCGATGCGGTGCTCATGCATCTACCAACGCATAGCTGCAGCGACTTAGGCGGAGGACGATGCGTGAGCGAGTCGGCAGGGTAAAGTGTATCTTTCATGTAATTGTAGTAGAAGATAATCTTATGCTGGATCTGCTGCGCATACTGCTGCTCCATCTTGTCCAAGTCGACGCATTGGACATGAAGGCGATCGTATCGTGTATTGCTCACGCGAGTCATACCAAAGTGGTGTTCTAGTGCGGCTCGGCGGATGCGGAGAAAGCTCAGCCACTCACGCAGGAACGGGTGGCAGGACGTTTCATCATGTTTGCCTCAGAGCGTCGCGGCGGCAGTGACGTTGGTCTGTCGACTGAGAGCTCCTTCTAGGCGGCAAGCATTCTCCATCTCATCAGCTCCAACCTTGCGACCTGTTATACTACACACACAACCACGGACACCTGGAGCGTAGGAGGGAGCATAGCACCCATTGCGCAAGTACGAGACGGAGCAAGAAGCAGCTTGGAAGGCGACAACAATACTCCGACTGCTCGTCCGAGCAGCGCAGTCGGCAACGATGAAAGCGCAGAGTTTGGCCTCATGGCTCGCCATACCCTCCCTGGCCCTCGCCGCCAGTAGCGGCCCCGATCTCACCACCAAACACGAAGCTGGCCGGTGTGCCATCCGCGGCCACTGCGGCTCCCAATCCTTCTTTGGGTCACAACTGCCGTGCCCCGACAACGGCCTCGCCTCCACTCCTCCCCCCGAGCTCCGCGACCACATTGTTTCTGTCTGCGGCTCAGCATGGCAGGACAGCGATGTCTGTTGCACGGAAGAGCAGGTGGAGACATTGGAGAGTAATCTGAAGAAAGCGCAGAATATCATCTCGGCCTGTCCGGCGTGCAAGACGAACTTCTTCGACCTCTTCTGTACATTCAGTTGCTCGCCGGATCAAAGTCTGTTCATCAATGTTACCCAGACGGTACCTAAGGGTGACAAGTTTCTCGTCACGGAGCTGGACCATTTGATTAGCGATGATTTCGGGGCTGGGTTTTACGATAGTTGCAAGGACGTCAAGTTCGGCGCTACGGGTGGACGGGCTATGGAGTTCATTGGCGGTGGAGCGAAGAATTTCACGTCTTTCCTCAAGTTCCTGGGAGACAAGAAGCCCTTCCTTGGATCGCCGTTCCAGATCGACTTCCCTCGCCCGAACAGCAAGGACTTCGGCGATATGGAGACTATTCTCACCGACGCCAAGCCATGCAACAGTACCGACGAGCAATACAAGTGCGCCTGCGTCGACTGCGAAGCAAGCTGTCCCGCTCTCGAGCCTCTGGAAGAAACGCCAGAATGCCACGTCGGACTGCTCCCCTGTCTCAGCTTTACCGTCCTGATCATCTACTCGGTCTTCATCACTCTCCTCGTCCTCGCCGTCTCTGGTCACGTGGCAGCCGCCAAACACCGCCAATCCAAGAACGAACGCCTGCAGCTCCTCCAGGACTCCGGCGCACACGACGATGACGAAGACGACAACCACGATATGCTCGGTCGTAACGCGGGAGGTTATCCAGCCGATCGGATGCCGACGCAGCAGTACGTGCTAAACACGTACATTGATCGCTTCTTCAGCAAGCTGGCACGAACCTGTGCTCGATTTCCCGGCATCACGATATCCGCTTCCTTCTTCGTCGTTGTGCTGCTTAGTCTGGGGTGGATGCGCTTCGCGATCGAGACTGATCCTGTCAAACTCTGGGTTGCTCCGGACTCGGACGCCGCACAGGAGAAGCGCTTTTTCGATACCAACTTCGGGCCGTTCTTCCGAGCTGAGCAGGCGTTCCTCGTGAACGATACTCTGCCTTCAGGTCCGGGACCAGTCTTGAGCTACGAGACGTTGAGGTGGTGGTTTGACGTGGAAGCCAGAGTAGCGGGTTTGAAGACCGAAGAGAACGGTATCACGCTGCATGATGTCTGTTACAGACCTACAGGCGAGTCGTGTGTCATCCAATCCGTAACGCAGTATTTCGATGGCGAGTTCGATAACTTGGAGAAGGAGGGCTGGGCCGGGCAGATTCAGGACTGTGTGGATACTCCCGTGAACTGTCTTCCGCCGTTCGGACAGCCACTGGCTATTCAGCGGCTACTCGGAGGCTACAATTACAGTTCGGAGCCCATCACGGAGGCGAAGGCTCTGGTAGTGACGTGGGTGGTCAAGAATCACAACCCGAGTGAAGCGGAGGCTTTGAGGAAGGCCGAGGAGTGGGAGGCATCTGCGGAAGTCCTGCTGCTCCAGGTCATGGATGAGGCGCGCGAGCGTGGCCTCCGCCTCTCCTTCAACACCGAGATCTCGCTCGAGCAGGAACTGAACAAGAACACCAATACCGACGCCAAGATCGTGGTCATCAGCTACATCGTCATGTTCATCTACGCCTCGCTCGCCCTGGGCTCTACGACCGTCACGGCGAGTATGGTGCTCCGGAACCCGAAGCAAGCCCTTGTGCAGAGCAAGTTCTCCTTGGGCGTCGTCGGCATCTTGATTGTGCTCATGAGCGTCGCGGCTTCCGTCGGCTTGTTCAGTGCGATGGGCGTCAAAGCCACACTGATCATCGCGGAAGTCATCCCCTTCCTGGTGTTGGCCGTGGGCGTGGACAACATTTTCCTCATCGTCCACGAATTCGAGCGAGTTAACATCTCCCTCGCGGACGAGGCAGTGCCGGAGAGAGTGGCGAGGGCGCTGGGTCGCATGGGTCCGTCGATCTTACTGAGCGGATTGACTGAGACCGTCGCTTTCGCTCTGGGCGCCGCGGTCGGTATGCCTGCCGTCCGGAACTTCGCGGCGTACGCGGCGGGCGCGGTGTTCATCAACGCGCTCCTGCAGGTGACCATGTTCGTCGCCGTGCTAGCTGTGAATCAAGAACGTGTCGAGAGCGGGCGGATGGACTGCGTGCCGTGCGTTCGGCTCGACAAGAAAGGCGGGATGGACTCTAATGGGATGCCGAATGGTTTCGGCAGCGCTCCGTTCTCCGGCGTAGAAGAGGAAGGTTGGCTCAGCCGCTTCGTGCGCGAGCGGTACGCGCCTGCGCTCTTGGGCAACAAGATGAGGGTAGCGGTCATGACGCTCTTTCTCGGTTTCTTCGCCGTGGGGATCGCGCTGCTGCCGGAAGTGCAGCTGGGCTTGGATCAGCGGATCGCGATCCCGACGGGTTCATACTTGATTGATTACTTCAACGACTTGTACGCGTACTTTGGTGCCGGGCCACCCGTGTATTTCGTGACGAAGGGAGTGAATGCGACGAGTCGGCACGCGCAGCAAGAATTGTGTGGGCGGTTCAGCACGTGCGAGGCTTTCTCTTTGGCGAACATACTGGAGCAGGAACGCAAGAGGCCGGAGCAGAGCTTTATTGCGGATGCGACGGCGAGCTGGATTGATGACTACTTCCACTGGCTCAATCCGGAATTGGAGGAGTGCTGTGATGATGGCAAGACGACATGTTTCGCCGACCGCGACCCGAGCTGGAACATCTCCTTGGCCGGGATGCCCGAAGGCGAGGAATTCGTGCAATACATGCTCCGCTGGCTCGACTCGCCAACTACCCAGGACTGCCCTCTCGCAGGACAGGCCACATATGGAGACGCGGTGGTCGTAGACAAGCAAGCCCTAACGATCCCAGCCAGCCACTTCCGGACTGCGCACACCCCGCTCCGCAGCCAGGAAGACTTCATCGCAGCCTACGCCGCCGCCCGCCGCATCGCCACCGAGATCTCCGACAAAAACGAAGGCATCAGCGTATTCCCCTACTCGAAATTCTACATCTTCTTCGACCAATACGCCTCCATCGTCCGTCTGGCCTCGACCCTCGTCGGCACAGCACTGGCTTTCATCCTCGTAATCGCCACCACCCTCCTCGGCTCCCTGACCACGGGTATTGTCGTCACCGTCACCGTCGCAATGATTGTAGTCGATATCGCAGGCACCATGGCCCTCGCGGGCGTCTCGCTCAACGCGGTGAGTCTTGTCAATATCGTCATCTGTGTCGGCATCGGCGTGGAATTCTGCGCGCATATCGCTCGCGCTTTCACGATCCCGTCGCCTTCGATTCTCGAGCGTGCGCCGAGTTCGCTGAGGGGGAAGGAGGCGAGGGCTTGGGCGGCGTTGGTGAATGTGGGCGGGAGCGTGTTTAGTGGGATTACGGTTACGAAGTTGTTGGGGGTGTTTGTGCTGGCTTTTACGCAGAGTAAGATTTTCGAGGTGTACTATTTTAGGGTGTGGTTGGCGCTGGTGGTGTGGGCGGCGCTGCATGCGTTGGTTTTCTTGCCTGTGGCGCTGAGTATGTTTGGTGGGAGAGGTATGTTGTGAAGAAGCTTGTTCTGAGGTGAGATCGAACGCTGACTGTGATGTGTAGGGTATATTGACCCTGAGAGCGACGGCGGACTGGAGCAGGATCTGGCGGGGAGGAGGTATCGGTCGCTTCTGCCGGAGGAGGAGGAGTACGATAGCGAGGACTACTAGACGGTGAGGACTCGATAGGTAAGTATCGAGCATGGGAGCATAGCACAACACAGCGTAGCATAACAATGACATAATAGTGATCGATGCAGTCTGACAGTCGTGAGACTTGATCGGCACGCTTGCGATTCTCCGCGAGAGCGCAATGGCCGTCTTCAACGTCACGCGAAAAGCGTACCATCATTACGGACCGCCGCTCTATGAACACGCAGGCGACGCCGGATTCAACAGCACCGCTCATCCCCGCCGTTAGGCGCTCCTGAAACTCTGCGGCATTGCGTACTCCCGCTCGTTGTCTCTCTAGGCGTGATGCGCGGTGGATCTTCGTCACTGCTTAGAACGCCCTCCAGATCCTCTCCAGCACGAGACTTTCTAACACAGCCGAGGACCCTCGGGTCGCGTTGACACCGTCTGGAAGCGGTAGGAGGAAGACGAGCCGGATGTCCGTTCGTGGATTGTTGTGCTTCCGAGCGGGCTGGCAGGTCTGCTTTGAGAAGTCGTCACGAGTCTAC
>JAABUP010010242.1_pt1 | contig 11144 bp, 8 predicted proteins | sample 5559201 | NCBI WGS metagenome assembly JAABUP01 (sample SAMN10711887, study PRJNA513373) | rock metagenome | isolation source: Antarctica rocks | place: Antarctica | reverse complement strand
ATATCCGAGTAGCGGCGATTCTTGAGAAGGCTTTAAAGGAATCAGCAGAGACTTTATAAGCGTCAGAATCACAAAGAGATAGTATACTTTTCAAGACTTTCTAGAGGTTGTCCGGAGTTCTTACCAGGTGTAGTCTCTGAGATATCGAATCTTGTAATCCGAGCCGGCATAGTTAGTACCATCTGATTCTGTTCTGCTATTACGAATGTTAAGGAGGATGGAATGATTATAAACACATGGGTCCTCCATACTTATACCTCTGTCAAATCCACGAGTGTCTAATTATGGCTCCCGAAGAACCTTTCTTAGTTCCTACACTCACCCTTTCTAGTAACATCACTATTTCCTGTACCCTCATGATGTACTCGCCATGAGTCTCGGCGGCGTGTATCTTCGTCTCCGACTGAGCAATACGGTGTCGTTGCTATCGCTGGATTTAGACAATGCGTAGTTTTGCCATTCACTTTTGAGAGTACAAGTAGGGTCACTTCGAGAGGACGGACTCTGACTTATAAAGTCTCGAGACAGTCTATGTCCACCCTACCACCCCGCCAGTCCATGCAAATTTGAGCTCAGCCTGCGAATGCAGCAACCCAACCGCCATCTCCAATGCCGCCGCCCTTGGCATGTACGAGTTCTGCTCGACAGCCGACATCGCGACAGCCCAAAAAGTCAGTAAGGCCATCTGTCTGGCATACTCTACCGCGAGCGCATCGGCAGCATCAGCATCAGGAGCTTCAACAGTCAACCTTCCTGGTCAGAAGGTCACTATTTCCCTGCATGTATCTCACGCCGCCACTAGTCCTCAAGAATCCCCTCTGCAACGGCGCGTAAAGTAAACAATCCTCACACGATATCCAGAACCAAGATAAAAGATCAATGGCTTGGTGAAATGGTAGAGCATCCCACTTCGGTGATCGATCCTCTTTAAGCACTTGAATGATATTAGACATCCACCACTGTTTCCTCTTGATTTGAAGGATGAGCTCCCAGGCTTACTAGAAAAAGATCCTCCGGTATACTATCATAATGGCAAAACTCAAAGATAGTCAAGAGGTTAAGAGCATTCCCTGCATTGGCACTGACCCTTTGCAGCACCCCTGCTTTCCCTCTGGCGCCCCTGCTGATAGCGTCTGCATAGACATTCCATGTCGCGTAGACCGTGTACTTATAGTCTGCACTAGCTTGGATATCTTGAAAATACAATAGCTCCTTTCGACGATCCGTGAACGCCTCACAATACTTTTCATTTGTGTAAAGTTGTTGTCTTATAGCAGCACCCGCGTGAATGATTGCGAGGGGAATGTGTCTATGAAGGTGTGCCATAGGCTGTGCTTGGTCTCTGGATGGTTGATCGTTTTTATTTGCACCACTAGCCTTCAGAAGTAGGTTGGTCGCTTCATCGAAGTCCATCTTGTCTACTGGAGTTGATCCAACGGTATTATGGAATGTGCATTGCGGGTTACAAGTGGTGATAATGATAGTCCCTCTAGCTCCTCTGGGAATGTAAAGGGAGATGTTAAGCCACGGGTCGTCAGCATTAACAAGAACGAGAAGACAATGCTGGTTACTGTTAGTAAGCCCCGTTTGAATGCTTCTGTGTTGCCGCCAACCTGACAAGAACGAGTCAATTCTGAGAAGGCTTGCTCCGCTGTGCCTGTGCTGCTGACATCTACAAAGAAAATGCCTCAGAAACTAGACGGAATTAGCAGCTATGAGGCCAGGTTCACTAAGATACTCAGAAGTGGACACGCGCTAGTACAAAAAAGCTAAATTCGGAGAGACATAGAAGATAGAGTGTAAGGCGTCGAAGAAGCATATAAAGCTAATTCAAATACCTTTCTCGATGGTCTTGGGCAAAACTTAGGCACTGATTCCAGACTTGGAAGCGGCGTGGTTGTGATAGGGCTGCAGCTCGGATGCGACGAACTGCAGCGCGAGGCATGTGATAGTCGGTTGCACGGCCAATAAGATGTGGCTGTATTGGAGATCTTCAGCTGCGTTGTTCCGTCGCCGCAATACCTTCTTGGTTCAAAATACAAGTCTGTGAGCTCTGCATATCGAGTGTAAATTGCAAGGGAGAGTTTTAGGCAACGAGCCTCAACACACTGGTTCCTCACCATCAAAAGACACACACAAGCCCCTTTTCGGATCCAATAGAGGAACGTACATTGAAATCTGACCTCACGTTGAGTAGGTGCCCACAACGTCTAGCATTGTAAGATCAATGGTAGACACTAGCCCGACCCGTTGGGGGAGAGCCAGCTATTACTTTCGTCACGTCCTCAAGGCTCCACCATGCCATGCACTCAAATACCAAGCTTCTCACTCGCAATCTTAGCGCCCTCAATTCTCGCCTTGATCTTCTGCATAGCCACATCTCTCGCAAAATCTGGGCTGCCATGCTTCGGCTTGACATCAATACTGAAAGGACTGAATCCACAATCATCTGTTGCACCTAGCTGATCTTTGGCAATATATCTCGCAGCCTCAACCAGATCACCCGCCACGTCCTCTTTACTCTCCACCTTTGGATCCAAGGGGTTGGTCACCCCAATGAACGCCACTTGTTTTACGCCCTCAGCATCTCGTCGAATCGACTGCCCAATTTGTTTGTAGATGGACGTCTTGTCCTTCTCAGACGCAAGCTGGATCAGGAAGTATCCCGCATTCATCGCAAACAGACTCGGCAATAGCGCACTATACGGAACCTCACCACTGTGTACGGAATCACAATCGCCGCCAGGACAGGTATGGATACCAATATTCGCACGCTCCGCTGGCGAAAAGTGGGCGAGGACTTTATTGTTGAGGTCGACGAAAGTTTGGAGGAGGTCAGAGCCTGTCCATGGATTCCTGGGGTCTTTCTTTGAAGCCAGTCTTCCCTCAGTAAAATCGATTGAGACCCTCTTCGCGCCCACTTCAAAGCAGCCGCGGATATCCTTCTCGCATTCATTCACCAGATCCTCCACGAATTGTTCCTTCGGATAGCCTTCCACCGTACCATTGAGAGGGTAGAGTAGATATAGCATACTCGGCGCAATAACCGCGCTCTTCATCCCATGGCCCGTTCCCTTCGAGTATCCCACTGATTTCTCAAAATTCTCGTATGCATATGTTTTGTACTTGAGTGGTCCACTCGTAAGCCTGGGCAACTGCCTGTGGTGCCCGTCGTCGAAGATGGCGAAGTACTGCCCATCGGCTGCCAGGTTGCTGGCCAATCCGGCACCACCCAATGTATCAATGATGGGGTATGTGGCGAACGAGGAAGCACGTTGCTCGCCGTCTGTGAGGAGGGTTTCGCCGGTCCGGGACATCTTTTGGACGGAATCTTCGGCGGCTTTGTCTTGGGCAGAGACGAGGTCGGAGAGTTTGATGGTGCCGGCATCGTAGTCTGCGTAGGCTTTTTGAAGGTCTGTGGTGTATTAGAAGGCAGAAGTTCGGATAGGCGAAGCGAGCGGAGGTTGTGAGAGACATAGAGAATAAGAAGAAAGCGAAGAGGACGAACATTGAGGGCGTGGCAGAGAGCCTACGACTTCGGTTGGGATAGGCATTGTGGAATCTGGGAAGAGGAATTGAACGAAGAGGGACGCTTCACAAGAGAATGGACGATGTAGATTATTCTTTCAATTTTCCACAAAGGTATAGAAGCCTTTCAAGGAATTTGTAGAGACAAGGGACTTACGTTTCTGGATCGAGGGCATACATGCCACCAAAGCCAAGAAACAAAAGAGCCCAAGGACCCTTCCCCGCAATACACCAAATGTTGATCAGGGTCTCAGGAGCGTAGATCTTTGCGCGAAGCAGTAGATGGGATTGGGCCTTCAGCGTGACGGGGTAGCCTAATATAGGTGCCATAGGGCTATCGTCCGCTCCAGCTGTTGTCCAATCATCCCATTGGACGTTCCGAGACCCTGGAATGGTCAACAGTCGGTACTGAACTAAAGCGCAGGACGTGCTTGGATTCGCAGCATGTGCTGAGTTTGCTGGTTGTGTTTCGCCATCTGTCCTGGACAATCACACCCCTGAAGTCATAGATGAGCCAAAACTCGAAAATTTTGGATAGGTTTGCAGTCGTGAGTGGCACGTTCGACGTTCTCAATCCTCTGAGATTGCCATCTTTGGGGTGCGGGAGGAGCAACACAGGGCGTGATCAAAACGGTTACTATCTTCCGTCGAGCAGGTACGGGTTCTTTTGGACCTCTGCAGAAGCTGGCGCGTCGAGGCTCCACTGCGCAGTGACTGAATCACATCATAGCTTAGCAGTCTCGATCTTGACCAAACCTCCCTTTTCGATCTTGTAGTCTCTCCCCTTCTTCCAGCCCTCCCAATCATACAGCATATCTTCTCCTCCAGACCCAGGTGAGAGACCCTCACTACTCCATTGCTTACGCTTCGGTATGCTCAGAGCGGGCGAGCCGGTCAACCCAACAGCAGGCCTCTGCTCATAGTCTTGTTGCTCAAGCTCACTTTGAGAAAGAACAGGCGTACAGCACGCGTCCTTGCCAGCAAACACGATTTCCCACTCTTTCCTGGTCTTCTCCAAGAAACGCTGCTCAAATTGGTCTTTGATAGCCGGCCAAGTCGAACGATCATACTGCGTCGACGATAAGTCCTCAGGAAGGCCCAAGCATCTGATCAATTCCGCGAAGAATTGCGGTTCCAATGCTCCAACAGCCATATATCCGCCATCCTTGCACTCATAAACCTCATAAAACGGACTTCCCCCGTCTAGCATATTTTCGCCCCTCGGCTGATTCCACATAGGCTTTTTCATCGCATACCGCATGAAGGTCCCCAGATACGCACTTCCGTCCACCATGTTCGCTTCCACCATTTGACCCTTGCCATTGACTACACGGCCGAATAGTGCGGCTAGGATGTCAAAAACACACATGAGTCCACCACCCGCGAAGTCGGCGAGAATATTTGCCGGTGCATATGGTGGAGAACCCTTTCGGCCGAGTTGGGACAGGATGCCGGATACAGCGAGGTAGTTTATATCATGACCTGCCATTTGTGAATATGGCCCATCACGGCGAAAGCCCGTCAGGCGGGCAATGATGAGACAGGGATTGGCTGCAAGAAGGATCTGAGGATCAAGGCCCAGAGACTCAAGGACACCAGGGCGAAAGGGTTCGATAAGCACATCAGCTTTGGCGAGGAGACTTTTAAGGAGCGCAACGCCCTGCGAGGATTTGAGATCTATAGCTACCGAGGATTTGTGGCGAGTCAGGGAGTCAGAAGTAGGAGGTAGAGGGGCTGAATTATGGGCTTGGGCATGGGGCCGGTCGATGCGGAGGACTGACGCTCCATAGTCCGCGAGTAGAAGGCCAGCGAAGGGTGCTGGCAGAGAGGGGCTATGTATCAGAATACTTTCTCTGTAGCTGTTGGGTTAACATACCTGGAGCTAGGCCAGCTAGCTCAATGACTCGGAGACCGGTCAACGGTGCCAGTGATGTTGTCATCGGCGAGCGCAAAAAGCAAAGTCTGCTATGTGATGCGTTGAGATGATAAGCTCCACGAAGTCGAGAGGAAATCCATTTGTCGACACGCTCGGCCCACTCGGCCCCACGGGTTTAGCCCTATGGCTTGGCAAATAAATAAGACTGCAAATCTGCCACTTCTGCTTTATTGTCATCAAATCTGCAAGGTGGAGACTTCTATGCCAATGAGGCTGCTACGATAGAAAACGTTCGATCAATCAGACATGACTTCAAAGACTCTGCCACAGACGATTGGGTCAACACCAAATTCTCCAGTCGACGATTCTCCACAAGCGGAAATTGTTATGGACAAAACCTACGTTTCGATCCATTACATCGTTGATTCCAAAAGGCATCCATCGCTTCTCGTGCCTGAGCGACAGGAACGCCGGGCTCGTTGCTCAACGCGCCCAAACTACAGGAGAATATCAACGCTTGAAGGCGGTGTTGAATCCACGTTTCACGAATCAAGCTGGTCACAACATGATATTGTACATACCCCAGTCTCGCCGTTGTCCGAATACCAATTGTACGGTCGCTAATACGACACTCTCCAGCGTAGCCCAGCGTTCCCGTTCCAGTCAAATAGAATTCTCTGGCTTCAATATGACGATAAGATACGATGAAGTCAAAGCGGATTATATTATATACCCGAAGACTGGCATGGATGAAGACGCTCTCTCGAAGAAGGAAGCCAATATCAAGAGTATTACACAATTATCTAGAATCTTCTCATACAGAGATATCAATAAGGAGCTTCTCATGTGGACGGTAGATGTCACTGAGACGCAACTCAGGGCGATTCACAAATATTTGATGTTGATTTGATCGAGGAAAACGTTGTTGAATTGAAATATTGCTAAAGTACGAGCTGCGATAAGAATTATTCAACCTAGATCAGCCTATTGCGGTTTTATGAACTCCATGTTTGAAGGTTTCTGGAATCTACTAATGCAGAAGTTCGCCTGATTGTTGATTTTTAACCCACAATGCCCACAACGAAGTCCTCGCAAGGATGATCTGATCTGAATCTCCGGCTTCTTGACCTCCTCTCTGGCGAAGTAGAGGGGGAAATAGCCCCAGCGAATGCTCGCTGAAGGGTAAATGCCCCACAAGTGCCCTTATATATCGTTCTTCGTCAGCATGATCAGATCTGCATTTCCAAATTCTTACCCCTTTCTCTAGCTAAGGGCATAAGATGAAGCCCCCTCGCGCGACGATTACCTGGATCACGCGAGGATAGAGCGGTGCTCACCCTTCTCTCTGTACGGGGTATGGTCGCCACAGGTTCCTATCATTATCATCGATAGGAGACAACAGAAATCTGACGGATTTCGACACCATCGAAGAACAGGATAAATTGTCAACGTGTTATATACCTCACCGCCGTCCGCTGACCTCATCTACGTTTCCAAAACTTGACCTGTCGAGTGTTCTGATTTTTCCACGGATTTAGTCTTCGACTTCTAGCCCGAAATTCATCGAAGCCAAAATCCAACAGGCGAATGGTAAAAGGACAGCGCTTTGAAACGAGGCCATATGCTGCATTGAGCAACAAGCGCCTCTGCTGTGCGCTAATACATAAAACTTAGCTTCGGCCGAGTCGCTTGAAAGTGAGTTGCAAAATCCTCAAGCATGCTCTAGCTGGTCAGTAATCATTAAGTGGTATCAATACTTCTTGCTTCCATGCTTACGATTACAATGACAGCACGAATGTCGATGTCGGGTCGTTCATTTCTGTATCCCAATGGAATGGAATGTATAGCAGCGACCAACTGATAGGTTTATGTCCTCTGGAAGATCTTAGAATTTGCTGCTCCACGTATCCTGGCACTATGAACTTCCAAACACGAAGAAGCTCTCTATGAAACACAGCCGCGCAATCCCTTGAGCTCTCATGATGATATAGTAGCAATGGTGGAGCAACATTGTAAGGGCGAAAGTGTGTCCAGCATAGGATGTACGAGTCGAGCCAATGTGTTAATGCCAGGTGTCATACCAGGCAATGCCTTTAGAATCATTGTCATCGTCATTGTCGAATGATGGCTCGAAGTTCTTTAGCCCCCTTCGTTGTCCCTTCTGTTTGTTTCATCGTCCTGTTCGTCTGATCTTTCGAAAGTGTGAGTACGGTATTGTGATAATGCTGGAGAGCGCAAAGACTTGTATTTCAACGTCTTGGGAAGGACGATTTTGCGCCAGTCCTGCCAATGGCCATGTGGGGTTTCGTTCTACCGCATTATGCACCCGAGGACAATTTGACCTGTCGAAACAGAACAAGCGTAGAGCTATACTGAGATTAATGCGAGGATTGAGGGCACGAAGGTTGTGAGTGAGCAATATAGCAATCAGAGCTGCCATGATTGCCGTTCGGCGCCGGTTGAGTGCAGAATTTAAGCCCAAGGAACGCTCAAAGAATCTAGCTACGTCTGGGGGCCGGTATATACAATCAGGTCAGGAAACATGACTAGCTAAGTGGGCCCTACTATGGACTAGACCCTGAAAAAAGAATCGGATAGACGCATGCCTCGGAATTGCTTTTAATACTTCGATTCTCGAGTAATATACTCAGACCTGAGATTAGAGAGCACGGTGAGGAACAGGAGGGTAGAAAACAAACCGTAAATGAGAGAATGATGAGGCTAGTCTGGTGCTTGGAAATGATGGTTGAAGAGGTCTGGGAGGCCGTTGAGAAGTACGGAATCTGGTTTGTTAGACGCGCATTTGTTCGATTGAAGTAGCGGACCGTAAGAATGGGCAGAGGAAGCTCTGCCATCCAGAACAACGGAGCGATCTCGTTCTCAATCGAGGTGACTTACCGCATGAATGGGCTAAGAGTCAGTACGGACATGCCAAATAGCACGGTAACAGGGTTATATAGCAGACAATTTGACGAAGAGTCAAGCACCAGCATTCAGACTAGGAAACAAGACTGCGCTCAGACACCCAGAAACCGATGCAATGTTCAGGGCAATCTACCAAGAAGGCTCTTTGACCGACCGAGGCCACTATGTAGCCCAGGAACGGTGTCCTGGAGCAAGAGCTGATTGTAATAACAAGGTCCTTGTTGATGTGTAACCCTTGGCAAGATCTCGCTACCCAAAGGGCTTCTAACCGCTCTTATGCAAGAAAGTTATTACTTTTGCACACTCAGCGGCAACGAGTTGTTCCCACTAATCTGTAGTCCATAAATACTAAGGGCCCATCCCCGCAGCTTTCGAATTCGAAAGAGTTTCCTCCGCAGTAAGATCGTCCATGTGTTGTTTAGCCCATGGGCTTCTGAGCCTCAACGCTCGTCCATGTCTCTCTAGGATGAACGGAATAGGTATCAAAAGCACGGCTAGAAATGCCAAAATACTACCCGCCCACTGATACCCCTCATTAGTGAACATTTGTGTGGCGAATAGCGGGAAGCCACCTCCCGCTGTATTGCGAATGAGGCTGAGGCCTGCGAGGGCCGAAGCACTATAGACCTGAAGAGGGGGTTAGTCTCCGTTCGAAGCGTTCCCATTGGGTAGCTTACCTTGTAGGAGTCTTCGGTGTACGTATAAGTCATGAGAATCAAGGTATAGAAGGACCAACCCCAGAACGCAGACGCTATTATGGGAACGATAAAATGTACGCTTTTGTATGTAGTCCATGCGAACCAAAATAGCGAGATAGGGAAGACTTCATACTCGAAATCAGCCACATTGGTGTGCTTACATATTTTCCACTTACCGATAGCAGCTACTTTTCCCATCTGCACTCGTGCTTCCGGCACATTTTTCCCATCCATCGCCGATATTCTACGTTGATAATAACGCTCTTGCAACAGGTTGGTAATTGGTCCAATGCTGATGCCAACGACGATGCCTAGAAAAGAAAGCCCAACGCCCTGGACATCGAACCCGTGGCCTTTCGGTCCAAACACCAAAGAGAAGGCTCCGTTGAACAGGAAGCTGAGACCGTACAGATATCCATTGTAGAGCGCGCCGAACACAATGATCGCCTCAGTGAACAAAAAGCTGAATGGTCTTGCCAATGCCACCTTGAAGAGCTCTTTCGGTCCCCGTTGCTTCATAGAATCCGGTACCTCGATCGCGTCGGTACCTCGTTCTTTTCTCTCGTGGGCCGCACGCCGAAGCAGTAAGATACTGTGTCTTGTCTCCTTCAAAGTGGCAGCCATGATCAACCAAAACCCGCCGCAGATCCCGAGCAGTGCCCAGAAGACGTCTCTCCATGGCCTATGCTGGGCTATGAACGAGAAGAGAAAATAGCCGAGCGGACTTCCTACGGTAGCCGCCCATAGGAAAAGACTCATCGGTATGCCAGTCTCGTGCGGCTCGAAGAGGTCGGCTATCGTTCCTCCGAAATTCGCTATAGTCACGGCACAGAACCAGCCAGAGAGAAATCTCAGAACTAGAAAGCCACCCAAAGTTTGTACTAAAGCCGTTCCCAAGACCCACAGCAAGAATATACCATAAGAAACGATATATATGGGTGATCGTCCGTAGTACTCGGAGAGCGGCGCTAAAGTCATCGGCCCCAATGCAAAACCCCACACAGTCATGCTCAGTCCCAATGTAGCCACTTCAGAAGAGACGCCGAAATCCTTAGAGAATTTGGGAGAGGCAGGCGAAAACCCGGATGCCGCGAAACTGACGGTAAGATCGATACCAGCGATTACCACAACGATGGACCATTTCCTCCACGTAGGCCAGTTTCTTGGATTTTCCGGATCTCTTGGTGGGAAGGTGACGAGCTCAACGTCAACCCCATCTTCGTTCCGAACGATTTGTCTAGGAGCTTCGCCTGGAGCGGCACTGTTGCCTTCCGCTACACTTTCAGGGGATCCCCTGGAAGACATGATGCCTGTAGGAATAACAAAAGAACACGAGGAGAAATGAGCAGGTATATAAGTCTAATGACTTAGCTGCGCACAAGTTCTTATCTCGCAGACGCTCGGTGAAGACGTCATCACACAGCACGAGAAAGTTAACAAGGGCGACTCAATTCAGCTAGTATCAGCGTACTTAGGTCATGTTTTCCTACACGCAGCTCCTAAATGCAGCCTCCGAATTATCAGAAACTCCAGTCATGGGAACGCCGAAATGAAGAAATTTGGGGCGTGCTACAGAGACACCCCCTTTGCCTACATAGACACCCCCCCCATATTGGGTTACTGGCGGCGGTTGCCGCAACCATTAGTATATCTACCCCTGGCAAGCGGTACGGTCGCGTCCCCACTTCTCCCTCTCAAAATAAGCACTTCCCCGAAATAACTCACCTCACCGCAACGATGGCACGCTAACATCGAGAATAGGCTTTAATGAGTTAGCTTGGTAGCTGGGCTGACTCAGCGACGCTAAAATAGTTCTTTCTTTTTGAAAAGACGTCCGATTTGAGGTTTTTCGGCCAGGATGGGCGCGAAAACAGCGAAAATCCTATTCATACTTACTCCATAGCAATTCTATTACTAAACGCTCGCTATACTACCTAGCTCTACATTATATCTGAAGATCTGCATATTTAGAATGTAACCATATGTGACATCGTCGTCGCTGACGGTGTTAGGGATAAGGGAGCAGCCTCACTCTTATACGCCCGTGTCGCCTGAACAATTTTGCTAAATTTTATTGCGGCAACCGCCGCCAGTAACCCAATATGGGGGGGGGTGTG
>JAABUP010010239.1_pt1 | contig 11155 bp, 3 predicted proteins | sample 5559201 | NCBI WGS metagenome assembly JAABUP01 (sample SAMN10711887, study PRJNA513373) | rock metagenome | isolation source: Antarctica rocks | place: Antarctica | reverse complement strand
GGAGACGAGTGGAAGACAGCATTTCGAACAAGGTACGGTCATTATGAATACTTGGTAATGCCATTTGGGCTTGCCAATGCACCTGCAACATTCCAGAACTATATACACAAAGCACTGGGGGGTCTGTTAGACTCTATCTGCGTGGTATACCTGGACGACATTCTTATCTACTCGAAGAACGAGGAGGATCATGTCGAGCATGTATGCGAGGTTTTGAAACGTCTCCGTGAATGGAGCTTGTATGCTAAGGTGTCGAAATGCGCCTTCCATACCACCAAAATCGACTTCTTAGGGTTTATTGTAACCCCGGAAGGAGTCGTAATGGATTCTGATCGAGTCAGGGCAATTGATGAGTGGAACCCACCGGGGAGCTTTCGTGACGTCCAAGTCTTCCTGGGCTTCGCAAACTTCTATCGTCGGTTTATTGAGGGATACTCAAAGATTGCCGGGCCGCTCAACCAGTTGCTTGTCGGATATCAAGCTGACAGGAGGAAGAAATGGGAATGGCCGACGGATGCAAAGAATGCATTCCGTTGCTTGAAAGACGCTTTTACCCATGCCCCTGTGTTAGTCCATTTTGCCCCTGAGTTGCCTATCATGGTGATAACGGACGCCTCGGACTTTGCGCTCGCGGCTATCCTCCTGCAACCCCACGGGCCGTGCACGGAGCGTGACGACGAGACGCAAAGGCACTGGAGACCAGTAGCGTTTTTCTCGAAGAAATTCGCAGGACCAGAGGTTCGTTATGACACGCATGACAAAGAACTTATGGCTATCTGGGCAGCCTTCAAGCACTGGAGACATTACCTGGAAGGGGCAGCACATACCATACGGGTATTGAGCGACCATAACAACCTTCGGTATTTTATGACAACGAAGTCTCTGACAGCGAGGCAAGCTCGCTGGGCAGAAGCGCTGAGCGCATACGACTTCGAAATTGAGTTCAAGAAGGGGACGAGCAATCCAGCAGACGGCCTGTCAAGACGTCCGGATTATGAAGCAGAATCCGAGACCAGAGACGGCGTCAACATGATGCTACCAACCCTGCAACATAAATTGCGTTTACACTCTGCTGCTGTGAATAGCATGCAAGGGGATAGGGCAGACGCTGCAACGTCGCTGTCCCCCACCAACGACCGAGTAGGCCACTCGGTCCCTTCTCTCACGGCTATGGTATGTTCCCTCAGGGAAGACCTCGGCACGTCCACGGAACGCACACGGAACGTGAGCGGGGAGCTCACGGGCACTGGTAACCTGGGTTATCTCGTGCCACGGTCGGTGGTGGTTGCAGCCACCAAGGCCGAAACAGCATATGAGGACTCTGCCGATATACTGGTCAACTTCATAAAGGGTATACAGCACAGTGACGACTGGGCTCGCCAGAAGCAGTACCTCGAAGACCCTCCCGCTGGTTCATCTGGGCCGAGTCTTGTATTCAAGAAAGGCTGGAAGACAGATGATGAAGGGCTTTTGCGGTTTCAACAAAGGATATGGATCCCACATTGTGCTGCACTGCGCCAAGAGATTATTAAGAGAAATCACGATGATGTGACTGCAGGACACTATGGCAATACAAGGACGTGCGAGATTCTGAAACGGAAATACTGGTGGCAGAATATGACTTCTGACGTATCCGAGTATATCAAGACTTGCGACGTATGCCAGAGGACGAAAGTACGTCGGCATAAGCCATATGGTGAAATGCAGGCTCTCCCAGCACCTACTAAGGCATGGAGAGATTTTTCAATGGATTTTGTGACAGACCTACCCCCGTCGAAGACATGGGGTGGAAAGGTCGTCAACTCGGTGTTGGTGATAGTTGACCGCTTTACAAAGCGTGTGCTTTATCTCCCAACGACCAAGAACGTCGATGCCCCTGGGCTTGCAGACCTGATATACAGGGAAGTTGTGCTATACAGCGGCGTACCGGATTCTTTTGTAACGGATCGGGGAAGCGTATTTACCAGTGGATACTGGAGCACCTTAGTATATCAGCTTAAGTGTAAACGACGGCTTAGTACTGCTTTCCATCCACAGACTGATGGCCAGACTGAGCGTCAAAACCAGGAGCTCGAAACTCACCTCCGAATCTATGCCAATTGGGAACAGGATGACTGGGCCCAGCTGTTAGATGTGGCTGCGTTTGCGTACAATTCGAAGTACAATTCAACCATCCGCATGTCACCAATCGAAGCAGCAATGGGAGAACAGCCAAATTTCCCAGACGGTATTCGAGATTCGGACGGTGGTGAAGGGAAAACCACAGGGGTCTCGGCCCGTGGGGTTCCCGCGGCAGTTGCGCGCGTGGAGCGTATGGTGGCCGATAGGGGACGAATGCGACAGCATATTGAACATGCTCAATCCCTGCAGACCAAATATTTCAATAGAGATCATTTACCAATGACATATGAAATCGGTGAAAAGGTCCTTCTATCAGGGAAGCATATCGCAAGCAGACGTCCGTTTAAGAAGCTTGAGAATAAGTTTCTCGGGCCTTTCGACGTGGTCGAAAGGATTGGCAAGCAAGCATACCGTCTGAAGCTTCCCGATCGTCTGAAACAACTACATGATGTGTTCCATGTAGTGCTGCTTGAGCCATATGTTGCACGTCCTGGCTATGAGCCACCTGCTGTCGAGGATATTGAGGATGACCCTCAATGGGAGGTCGAGAGTATCGTCTCCCACAGGATAGTGAAAGGAGAAGACCAATACCTTGTCAAATGGCTGGGTTGGTCGCAGGAGCATAATCAATGGATGATGGCGGAAGACCTTAACAATGCAGAGGCACTGTTAGAGGATTTTAAGATCAGTAATACAGCGGGGATGGTCAGACCTAAAGGGCGAAAGCCTGGGAGGCCTCCAAAGAAAGCCCGAGTAAACTGATGAGATTCTCTGAGAAAGGAGGCCAGCTCCGCTATCTACAGACCATTGTACATGACATCGCGAACATGAGGATCCATGGCTCGCATAAACTTCTCCTCGAACTCCCTATCCAACCGCACATTGGTGCGCTTGCAATCTCCGATTCCACCATAGCCAGCCTAGGCAAAATGAGCAGAGAACAAGAGGAAATCGAGTGTAGATTCTTACTTGAAAGCGCTCCCAGTTTATCCTCGCCTCCTCCGACTGCTGCTGCAGATATTGCAACATTCCAGAAGGCCCCAACCTCTTCTCCCGGTCTCTCTCCTCCTTCGCATAGGCCTCGTATGCTGTAGTCCACAGGACAGCATAGTCGCGGCAGTCTTTCTCACGGGCTGCATTGCGATCGTCATCTCTTTCGACGGCACGATGGCGCAAATGGCTCAGGAAGTTGGTGCAGCGGCGAAAGGTAGAGGGGATCTGGAATGTAAGCGACTGCAAAGACCTAGAGATGAGCTGCTTCACGTACAGGCAAGCACTTGGTCTTGGCCTTCTGGCAACGACGGCAGGAGATCGCCTCGTTGCAGCCCTCACTCAAAGGATTCTTTGGGTCGGCCAAAGCTTTGGCGCAGCCGACGCAGAACGGATGGAGCAGCGCAGGTTGAGCCTCAAGATGAGGCGGGAGTTTTCTCGGGTTCATAGGAGGCGGAGGCGGTGGAGGGGGCGGAGACGAGGCAGACATGGTCGATGATGTTTCTGGTAGGAGATTGAGCACCGACGACGTCCTTTTATAGGAGGGTCACGGGGTTGCATCGACAATCTGCCTATTCACGACATGCACAACGATTCAAGACAATGGTAGTGACAATCATCATTATTCGTGAATGTTTAAATGATATTGACATGCTATTGAGACAATATCGATGAATGAACGAACCGTGCATTGCCCTTGCAGGGCCCGCAGACGCTGCGTACTGTTGAACAATGGCTGTTTCACAAAGCTCGATTGATCTCCAGCGACAATGAGTGTCTCAATGTTACCGTCTCCTGAATAAAGACCCATGCGCGGAGCGTGCGCGGCCAATGGTCGGGCCTCTACCGGCTTCTGAGCGGTATACAAAGAGCTGCGAGACGAGCTAGCCCGTAGGGGTAATACTGAGTCAACAACCATCGTTCAAAGTGAAAAAAGACGCATTTTCGTTGAAAATGGGCGCTTTGGCAAACCAACTTTGAGCCGTGAATGGCGCAAGTGGTGCTGAGTACTGAGGGTACAATAAGCAGCGAAAAAGCAAACTGAGTTATAAGGTAATCAGTTCATGGAGCGACAGCCTATTGTCAGGCGTATTGTCGGCCATAACGTGATGCACCAACAACGATAATCCTATTGAAGGTAATACGCTCAAAGTACAATGGGCCTACGCAACCAATGACCATTGAGACAATGGGTATACGGTATTCAGGCATTGTGCTCCGTATCGGCATCCAACAATAGAGATACCCCCTATTGTGCGGCGCATGGGCGACCAATACGCGGAAAGTCCGCGGTCACCCCATGGCGCACTAGACAATTGGAAGCTTGCATAAGTGCTTGCAACCAATACCGATGGATGCGGTAATGGGCAAAGCCGTTACGCGCCAACTCGCCGGCCTGGCCGTGGAGCGTCCACGGTCAAGCAGCGGAGCTCTTTCCTGAGTTTTTTTTCTCTCCTCCAACGAGAGGTTTTTTCAGGTTTTATCGAGCACCGTGGCATGATCGAACGTTGCAACGTTCAGAATCGAGGACGATTCCAGGGGAGGGGGGGGCAATTGTGAGGACATCGCCTTCAGTACGGCCACCGCACGGAGCGTGCGCGGTCCATGCACGGGCCGTGGACGGCACGTGATACGTCACGTGGCAGGGTCCACAGCCTGGTGAAGACTCTGCCTCCCAGCCTAGTCCTTCCTTCTTCCTTAGTTGTTCGTCAGTATAGCAATACAGACTCATTGTTCTGCCTTATATCAGCTCCCTGCCTACTACCTTCTCACATTTCGAACAACTCCATCCTTCGGGTGGCAGCCGGCTGTTATCATGGTCGAACCATTACAACGAGAATCTCGCTCGAGTAGCCGCCAGCCTCGAGCAAACCAAAATTTAAACTCCCTTCCATCAGTTGACGAAGTTAATGCTGTTACTAATCAAATCCGTGAAGATTTACAGAACACCTCGGAGGCAACGACGACCAGTGGTGCTACCAGCACCACCCATCAAGATGCCCCCGACCTACAGATGGAATCACTTGATGCAACGTCCTCCGCCCAAGTAGAGCTCCAAGCATTGCAACAGACGGACGTTCGTACACTCAATCGACAACAATTGAGTGAATTTACATCGAGAATCTCAATGCTCAAGCAAGTGCTTGAGCTAACGTCAGTTCTTCCCAACCGCAGTGCGTCAAAACGTCGACGGAGCTCGAGCGGTGAGCGCACGGCCCGTGAGCGGGACCCAATATTAGACTTGGTGAAACAGAGTACTCCCAAGCTCAAAGATAGAACGCTGCAAAGTCTCAAGCAATGGACGAACGACGTTGAGGTCGTGTTCAAGATGCTTAGCGTAGACAAGAGCAGCTATTCGCGCTTAGCGCTATGGGCAACAAGGGGACTCGAAGGCGAGGTCTCCCGTCGTTGCGCCTCGAAGAGTGAAGAACTGGGAGAAGCCTTGACGTGGTCAGCCATCAGTGAGGTGGTGCGTGACTACGTCTCGGACCCAGCGGTTCGTCAGGCGACGAACTCGGTTGCCTTCTACAATTGTAGTTGGACGCCTGGTCAATCGCTTGACAATTTCAAAAACTACCTGGAGACGCTTGAGTCAAACCTCAACCATACGCTTAGCAGTGACAGCAGGCTGTGGTTTACGTTTGCTAAGCTTCCAGAAACGATCCGCGCACGCATGATCGAATTGGATGAACCCCGAACGTTCACTAATGCGAGAAGTCTGTGGGATCGAGCAATGCGTCTTGAGAGCATTGCAAAGCCGGACGGTTCCCGCGGGCGTTCCGCTCGGGTTCCGTCCACGTTCCGGCGAAGCGCCGATGCCGGCAAGGCCGAAGGAGAAAGCAGTACGTCTTCCCAGGGGAAGACAGATGATACTCCACAGCAGAGCGGCGGCTCAGATGCTAGGAGAAGCTCCCGTGGGGGCAACCAGTACCGGGGAAGGGCCTTTAGGGCGCCCCGTACGGAGCGGCCGACTACCGACGAAACAGGTGAACGCACCTGTTTTTCGTGCGGGAAGTCGGGCCATATATCACGGCTATGCCCTGAGGCTAGCAGAAAGAACTCTGAGAGTTCAAAAAACGAGAACACCTAGTTGCAAACCTATCGTCATTGCAGCTAGGTCCAAGCACTTCGGGACGTATTCGACGAATTGTCGTCGATGTTGAGATCATTACACCTAGGGGTAAAGCAACCTTGCGAGCCTTGCTAGACTCCGGTGCAGAAATCAACCTTATCAACCAGCGGGTTGTCAAGGAGCATGATTTGGCCACTGAAATAGTTCCTATACCGACTGCTAAATTCTTAAATGAGAATAAGATGACTATCTACGGGGCATGTAGGATTACAAGCTCGGCGGTAGATGGGGCAGGAAACAACCGTGCCCGAGAGCAGTTGTTTTTCGGGGCTGATTTTACACCATATGATGCTATCCTTGGCATGCCATGGCTGCAGGAGATGGATCCAATGGTGAGCTGGAGGAAAGGAACCTTCCTCTGGGCGCCAGACGATGTCTCTGACAGAGTCCACCTGGTGGATGAAGCCACCTTAATAGCCAGTGTTGGAATCGGTGAGACTGCGTATATTATGTGGCCAACTGAGTCGGGATTTCCCTTCGAGGATGCGGCTCTGGCAATACACCGTGGTGGAGACGGGGAGGTCCCGGGCACGTTCCGTTACGTTGCCGCGGTAGTTCCGGACGAGGTCCGCGACACCCTCCCCGAACAGTATTGGGACTATGAGGACGTCTTCTCCAAGTATCTCGCAGGTGCTCTGCCGCAACATTCAGAGTATGACCACGCAATAGAGACCGAAGGGAAGACGCCGCCTCATCTGCCTATCTACAACCTGTCACAGAAGGAGCTGGGTATACTGAGAGAGTACCTCGACAGCTCCTTGACTAAAGGTTGGATTCGAGAAAGCAAAAGCCCTGCTGGCGCCCCTATTCTGTTTGTGCCAAAGGCAGACGGTACTATGCGACTATGTGTCGATTACCGAGGTCTTAATAAAATCACCGTGAAGAACCGCTACCCCCTGCCATTGATCAGCGAGTTGCTTGATCGTTTCGGCCAGTGTGCTGTCTTTACAAAGCTTGATCTCCGAGACGCATACCATAGATTGCGTATCAACAAGGAGACGAGTGGAAGACAGCATTTCGAACAAGGTACGGTCATTATGAATACTTGGTAATGCCATTTGGGCTTGCCAATGCACCTGCAACATTCCAGAACTATATACACAAAGCACTGGGGGGTCTGTTAGACTCTATCTGCGTGGTATACCTGGACGACATTCTTATCTACTCGAAGAACGAGGAGGATCATGTCGAGCATGTATGCGAGGTTTTGAAACGTCTCCGTGAATGGAGCTTGTATGCTAAGGTGTCGAAATGCGCCTTCCATACCACCAAAATCGACTTCTTAGGGTTTATTGTAACCCCGGAAGGAGTCGTAATGGATTCTGATCGAGTCAGGGCAATTGATGAGTGGAACCCACCGGGGAGCTTTCGTGACGTCCAAGTCTTCCTGGGCTTCGCAAACTTCTATCGTCGGTTTATTGAGGGATACTCAAAGATTGCCGGGCCGCTCAACCAGTTGCTTGTCGGATATCAAGCTGACAGGAGGAAGAAATGGGAATGGCCGACGGATGCAAAGAATGCATTCCGTTGCTTGAAAGACGCTTTTACCCATGCCCCTGTGTTAGTCCATTTTGCCCCTGAGTTGCCTATCATGGTGATAACGGACGCCTCGGACTTTGCGCTCGCGGCTATCCTCCTGCAACCCCACGGGCCGTGCACGGAGCGTGACGACGAGACGCAAAGGCACTGGAGACCAGTAGCGTTTTTCTCGAAGAAATTCGCAGGACCAGAGGTTCGTTATGACACGCATGACAAAGAACTTATGGCTATCTGGGCAGCCTTCAAGCACTGGAGACATTACCTGGAAGGGGCAGCACATACCATACGGGTATTGAGCGACCATAACAACCTTCGGTATTTTATGACAACGAAGTCTCTGACAGCGAGGCAAGCTCGCTGGGCAGAAGCGCTGAGCGCATACGACTTCGAAATTGAGTTCAAGAAGGGGACGAGCAATCCAGCAGACGGCCTGTCAAGACGTCCGGATTATGAAGCAGAATCCGAGACCAGAGACGGCGTCAACATGATGCTACCAACCCTGCAACATAAATTGCGTTTACACTCTGCTGCTGTGAATAGCATGCAAGGGGATAGGGCAGACGCTGCAACGTCGCTGTCCCCCACCAACGACCGAGTAGGCCACTCGGTCCCTTCTCTCACGGCTATGGTATGTTCCCTCAGGGAAGACCTCGGCACGTCCACGGAACGCACACGGAACGTGAGCGGGGAGCTCACGGGCACTGGTAACCTGGGTTATCTCGTGCCACGGTCGGTGGTGGTTGCAGCCACCAAGGCCGAAACAGCATATGAGGACTCTGCCGATATACTGGTCAACTTCATAAAGGGTATACAGCACAGTGACGACTGGGCTCGCCAGAAGCAGTACCTCGAAGACCCTCCCGCTGGTTCATCTGGGCCGAGTCTTGTATTCAAGAAAGGCTGGAAGACAGATGATGAAGGGCTTTTGCGGTTTCAACAAAGGATATGGATCCCACATTGTGCTGCACTGCGCCAAGAGATTATTAAGAGAAATCACGATGATGTGACTGCAGGACACTATGGCAATACAAGGACGTGCGAGATTCTGAAACGGAAATACTGGTGGCAGAATATGACTTCTGACGTATCCGAGTATATCAAGACTTGCGACGTATGCCAGAGGACGAAAGTACGTCGGCATAAGCCATATGGTGAAATGCAGGCTCTCCCAGCACCTACTAAGGCATGGAGAGATTTTTCAATGGATTTTGTGACAGACCTACCCCCGTCGAAGACATGGGGTGGAAAGGTCGTCAACTCGGTGTTGGTGATAGTTGACCGCTTTACAAAGCGTGTGCTTTATCTCCCAACGACCAAGAACGTCGATGCCCCTGGGCTTGCAGACCTGATATACAGGGAAGTTGTGCTATACAGCGGCGTACCGGATTCTTTTGTAACGGATCGGGGAAGCGTATTTACCAGTGGATACTGGAGCACCTTAGTATATCAGCTTAAGTGTAAACGACGGCTTAGTACTGCTTTCCATCCACAGACTGATGGCCAGACTGAGCGTCAAAACCAGGAGCTCGAAACTCACCTCCGAATCTATGCCAATTGGGAACAGGATGACTGGGCCCAGCTGTTAGATGTGGCTGCGTTTGCGTACAATTCGAAGTACAATTCAACCATCCGCATGTCACCAATCGAAGCAGCAATGGGAGAACAGCCAAATTTCCCAGACGGTATTCGAGATTCGGACGGTGGTGAAGGGAAAACCACAGGGGTCTCGGCCCGTGGGGTTCCCGCGGCAGTTGCGCGCGTGGAGCGTATGGTGGCCGATAGGGGACGAATGCGACAGCATATTGAACATGCTCAATCCCTGCAGACCAAATATTTCAATAGAGATCATTTACCAATGACATATGAAATCGGTGAAAAGGTCCTTCTATCAGGGAAGCATATCGCAAGCAGACGTCCGTTTAAGAAGCTTGAGAATAAGTTTCTCGGGCCTTTCGACGTGGTCGAAAGGATTGGCAAGCAAGCATACCGTCTGAAGCTTCCCGATCGTCTGAAACAACTACATGATGTGTTCCATGTAGTGCTGCTTGAGCCATATGTTGCACGTCCTGGCTATGAGCCACCTGCTGTCGAGGATATTGAGGATGACCCTCAATGGGAGGTCGAGAGTATCGTCTCCCACAGGATAGTGAAAGGAGAAGACCAATACCTTGTCAAATGGCTGGGTTGGTCGCAGGAGCATAATCAATGGATGATGGCGGAAGACCTTAACAATGCAGAGGCACTGTTAGAGGATTTTAAGATCAGTAATACAGCGGGGATGGTCAGACCTAAAGGGCGAAAGCCTGGGAGGCCTCCAAAGAAAGCCCGAGTAAACTGATGAGATTCTCTGAGAAAGGAGGCCAGCTCCGCTATCTACAGACCATTGTACATGACATCGCGAACATGAGGATCCATGGCTCGCATAAACTTCTCCTCGAACTCCCTATCCAACCGCACATTGGTGCGCTTGCAATCTCCGATTCCACCATAGCCAGCCTAGGCAAAATGAGCAGAGAACAAGAGGAAATCGAGTGTAGATTCTTACTTGAAAGCGCTCCCAGTTTATCCTCGCCTCCTCCGACTGCTGCTGCAGATATTGCAACATTCCAGAAGGCCCCAACCTCTTCTCCCGGTCTCTCTCCTCCTTCGCATAGGCCTCGTATGCTGTAGTCCACAGGACAGCATAGTCGCGGCAGTCTTTCTCACGGGCTGCATTGCGATCGTCATCTCTTTCGACGGCACGATGGCGCAAATGGCTCAGGAAGTTGGTGCAGCGGCGAAAGGTAGAGGGGATCTGGAATGTAAGCGACTGCAAAGACCTAGAGATGAGCTGCTTCACGTACAGGCAAGCACTTGGTCTTGGCCTTCTGGCAACGACGGCAGGAGATCGCCTCGTTGCAGCCCTCACTCAAAGGATTCTTTGGGTCGGCCAAAGCTTTGGCGCAGCCGACGCAGAACGGATGGAGCAGCGCAGGTTGAGCCTCAAGATGAGGCGGGAGTTTTCTCGGGTTCATAGGAGGCGGAGGCGGTGGAGGGGGCGGAGACGAGGCAGACATGGTCGATGATGTTTCTGGTAGGAGATTGAGCACCGACGACGTCCTTTTATAGGAGGGTCACGGGGTTGCATCGACAATCTGCCTATTCACGACATGCACAACGATTCAAGACAATGGTAGTGACAATCATCATTATTCGTGAATGTTTAAATGATATTGACATGCTATTGAGACAATATCGATGAATGAGCGAACCGTGCATTGCCCTTGCAGGGCCCGCAGACGCTGCGTACTGTTGAACAATGGCTGTTTCACAAAGCTCGATTGATCTCCAGCGACAATGAGTGTCTCAATGTTACCGTCTCCTGAATAAAGA
>JAABUP010010237.1_pt1 | contig 11159 bp, 12 predicted proteins | sample 5559201 | NCBI WGS metagenome assembly JAABUP01 (sample SAMN10711887, study PRJNA513373) | rock metagenome | isolation source: Antarctica rocks | place: Antarctica | reverse complement strand
TGGAGACTGGTGACGCTATTGTCATGGGCGGCAAGGCGGTGGATTGGGGTGTAGGTGGAGAGAGACCATACACGAACGGAACCGTCGGAGCCGCCGGTTACGAGGGTAGATCCGCGCATTTGGAGTTGACCAACTAGGGAGGTGTGGCCTTGGAGGATCGCTTGGCATGTTCTAAAGTAGTGGTTAGTCACTGGGGTTTTATGTGCATTGTGGGAAGGAAAGGCTTACCCATCATGAGGATTCCATATTCTAACGCTAGTATCCAAGCTGCCCGTCGCGATCCTCTGTCCATCAAAGGCGATAGCGTAGATCTGGCTGAAATGGCCTTGCAAAGTCCGCAGACACTGCCCCGTAGATATACTCCATATTTTGGCAGTGGTATCGTAGCTTCCGGACACGACCAAGTCGCCATGGATCTCTAGACAGCGCACGCTAGCTTGGTGGCCCATGAGCACGTTGGTGCATGTTCCTGAGGGTATGTCCCAGACGCGGAGTGTTGTGTCTCGGGAGCCGGAGATGGCGGTGTTGGCGTCTGACATCTTGAGGCAGCGAACTGTAGAAGTGTGGCCTCGGAGGGTATGCATGCTCGCACCAGTGGCCATGTTCCACACCTTAACATCTCGATCACAGCCTCCACTGACGAGTATGTCATCCCAAGGCACCATTGCCCAGACACCCATTACATGCCCTTTTAACGTTCTCTGGTGGTCTCCTCGTGTATTGAAAACGTGGATCTTTGCGTTGTCGAGAGCAACGATAATGTATTTTTTCGTCAAGTGAAGACTGGTTACGACACCTTGGTCGGGTGTGATATGTCTTGCCGTCATATGTCCTCCCTTCCTCCATGCCGCCTCCACTAAGTATCGGTGCTTGAAATGTGATCTATGTGACGATTTTGGCCTTGATCTCTTAGCTTCACGAGGCGATTCTGACCGCATGGACGAATCAGAATGAAGGAGGTCGGCCATCCTATCCTCATCTATCGCAGAAATGCTGTCTAAAGCTCGGCTCGGAGATGTGGAGCGCTGGTGGCCTAATCCTAGGATCTGGCTTGCCGAAGGGTACCCGGCAGTGAAGCTTGACCCGATAGAGTCACTTGACATTCTTCGATAAGCATGCTTTTCGCACAATGTTTTCCAAGCTTGATCATCGCTGACAATCTCGCGCCATCGCCTTGAGACCTGCGAGGCTCGGACAAATGTTTTGGGGTCGTCCACGAACTCTAAAATCTAGGCCGCGGGTTAGCCTGGATTTTAGGGGCCTTAAAAGGCAAGCACTTACTCTGAAGCACAGCTCGTTTGGCAATGTGCGAAATGGATCCTTCTTCAGTCTTGGGCTGACAAGATGATGTAGGAAGCTTAGAGAATGGTTGTCGCATGCATCCACTATCGAGGCCAACCAAGCCTCCTTTTCTATGATGCTCAGTCGGCTGAAAAGAAACGGGGCGTCGCGCATTCTCTGATCCTCAAGTTCGGGCGGAGTACTATGCCACGCAGGCGCTCTTTGGTGTGGTGTGGGACTTGGAGCAGGTGTAGGAGGAGAGGCGGGTGCGGAGGGTTGAAGATTCGGTATAGGCATCGGCGTAGGAACAGTGTTAGGTGTCAGAGGCGGATTAGGATGGGGTGGTTGCGTTGACTCTTTCCGTCGTGACGGTCGATGGAGAACATTCACCGGCGCTGGCGAAGGTCTCGTATGAGTGGACATTTCGTTGTCCGAGTTGAAGGACATGGTTTTCGAGTGGCTTTTGCTATTCGTATGCCGCATCGTCCGTCCAGGCGCCTTTTCTTAAACGAGGCAGTGAGTCAATGTAGACTCTTGACGTCGTCGTCAAGCTCCTAGAACCCGTGACGTTGATCGGATCTTCTGACAGCTGTAGTCGGCGCAAATGTCTCAGATTCCGGAAAGCTTGTGATCATACTATTGTTCGGTGTCCTGGTACCAGGTTGGCATCAAGGGCCGTTCCTGGTCAAAAACTGCAGGTACAAGAAGTTATCGCCCTAAGTCCGGACTTTCCTGACCAATTAATAGCTCAACAAGCGAGCGACGGTTAAAATGTTGGGCGCGCGTCGAGGAGGTGCAGTGTCTTTTCGTCAATTTTGTAGATTGGTAAACGCAACCTTCTTCTTCCACCGAGTATGGTCTTCCAACGTGTAAGGTAGACGGTAACACTCGGCAGGACCAGAGACTATATGTCCGCGAGCTTAGATCTTCTATCGGACCGTCAGCAAGACGCATAAAACCTGCACGTCCAATCAAAACAGGGGGGTCCGGCGGCTGTGGCACAGATCCTTCCTAGGCTGTCCGGCGTGGACTAGCAACCGACGTTAAGTCGACAATAATTCCTTCGACTTTCTTCTTCTATCATCACTGTCGCGTACTTTTCCACTCTCGGAGCGCATGCAAAAGAAGTACTGTATGGGATGTCGTTATATTATTATATATTCCCCGCTCGAGAGTCTGAAAATGTTCACTTCCCCGGCTTCGCTTGCCTGCTTCATCTCCGTCTCCGAAACGCGAATACCCTTTTACGGGAAGTGCTCCTGGCACAGTGAAAGCCAGCAATGTTCTGATAAATGACTGCATGCTGCTAAACAGTGTCGTCCTGCACAAAGCTGTTTTCCGTAAGTGTGCTCAGCTGCACAGTGATCCCGTTGTCTCTTCATGGCGTCTCTGGTCGTGAAATTGGTATGCTGCCTCGAGGTATCCTGTCGGCCATTTGATATTGTATCCTCAGGATGGTGCCAGGATGCTGGAAACCCGTTCTAGGGCTCTTGGGTAGTTCTTCTTTTATATCTCCAGCTTGATGTCCCTCTTTTAATCAACCAATGTAGCCTCGGATACTTTCATACTGTAGCCCGGAATTCCGACTCGGTTAATGCTTGTGACGAAGTGGGTAACTTACTTGGGTAGTACGAAGTCCTGCCGCTGAATCTCCATTTCTGCTCTTGTCGTTGCTTTGATCTCAGTCAATATCTCTAAGTATGGCGGACGACCAGGCCCGAGATCCAGCAAGCACTAGGCGATTCCTGATTGACCAACAAGAAGTTTTTCCGGCCATCTCAGTTCGTGGACTGTGAGATATCAAAAACCTCATCACCAGGCCATAGCCCTATAGAACACCTCTACTCCCGGTTCTTAACTGACCAACAAGAAGTTTTTCCGGTCACTTCAGTTCCTAGGACAGTGAGGTATCAAAAAGCCCGATCACCAGCCATAAATCTATAAAGCACTTTCTTCCTACACAGGTTGTTCACAAGTTCACGCAAAGAATTCAACACATCAATTTGTCTGCTTTACCATAAGATCAACCTCCTACTCAAGACCAAGCTCCTACGGCCAGCACAGTCAACCAGTAGCCAAAGCGTCTGCTTAGAGTCCCAATACAGCAAGTACCGAACCCCGACAACTACTCGTTATTCTACCAGCCCATTCCGCTGCCATGGCTTCCTGGGGTATCCGAACCATCGTTCCGTCAACCCGCCTGCACCTGATCATCGGGCAACTCTTTCTCGCTGCCCTTTATCTTGGGCTTCTCATTTACTCTGTTATCCACAAAGGCTGGTGGTTGAATGTCTCCTTTCCCTGCGGTTTCGGCATCGGAACGTCTCTCGCAACTGCCGCCCTCAGCCTAAGCCATCTCATTACCTACAGTGTCAACTCGTCGTCACGATCGGGCCGTGTGAAAGCAACGGTGTTAAAAGGACTGAAGATTCTTGTTGAATTTCTCATCTTGGGCTTGTGGACTACGACTTTCGTTTGCATGCTTCTACCGAAGGGGAGAGACTTCAGGCACGCATTTGACAAGCCGCCTTATGGGACCTGGGATGCGGGCGCAGCAGTAGCCTGTGTACAGATGTAAGAGACTCCCAGACCAACAACGTATGGCCGAGCTGATCATTGGGGTGATAGAGCGCTATTCTTCTGGTCCACACTGCTGACTATCAGTGCAAAGCGTGTGCAAGATTGTGAGTCTGGCCTTCGTGTAGAGAGGAGTCAAGCTTGCTAATGATTAAGCAGATGAGGATTACACTGTTTAGAGAGCGGATGCCGCAGCTTGCAAGAGTCTCGGAATCTGTTACGCAGGTGCAAAGGGAACATGTACGGCTGCATCGGGCGTTGTCAGTCTGGGAATATATTCGGCAATTGCAAGCTCTCTTTAAACGGGCGCATATCTCAAGGGACGTTAGGTGGGTGGTAGGAAAGTCAACGTCAGGTGTCTAGTAAATTTATCTCATTTATGTCAGGAAGCAGAAGAGTCAAGGGAGGACGTGGACATCGATGTCGGCTTGGTAGATTCGCTTCCATGTAAATAGAGAATTGCTTTCTCTACCATCTGCCTTCTAAAAGCGTAAAGACTACCTTACTGTGATGTCCTCCTTTGCATTCTCGGTTTTCCTCATATGCACTAAACAAGGCAAGCCGCCTTCCATAGGCAATGTCAAGCTATCCTGGCTCAGCCTTGCGTTCCCAGGTCCACATCCTCCTAGCTTATCGTCAATAATTTCCTCAAAGTCATAATTCCATATCAGACTGGCGATAACGGAGACAGCCAGTAGCTCAGCCAATTTCTTCCCGAGGCATGACCGTGGACCACCGTTGAAGACTGGGAATTCAAACGCGCTTTTCGAGACCAGCCGTGCTGGTTTGTTCTTGTCTTTGACGTCAACGGCCATTGCAGGCTCCGGTTGCTTCAATTCATTATCCAACAGTAGCCATCGTTCCGGTAGAAATTCGTTAGCATCTTCACCCCAAATTTGATGCGACCGGCCCATTGCCCATGGTACCCACATTACCACCGAACCTTTTGGTAAGTTTGTTCCATCAGGAAAAGTAGAGTCTGCGGTACATTCTTTTATTTCTATTGGAACAGGGGGATACAAACGCAAGCTTTCGTTGAAGACCGCCATAGTATATGGGAGCGATGAAGGCTGTACAGAATCAAAAGATACTGGCAGATGGTGTCCGGAATCAGGGAACGCTGCTCGTAGTTCTTCGAGCAGTTTTTGTTGAGCTGTCGGGTGGCGCATGAGGAGGTAGAGGGTCCAGGTTAGAGATTGCGCTGTTGTGTCTCGACCAGCAGAAAGATAATTCATTGCTGCATCTGCAACTACTTGCTGATCTTCAATGTGGTCGAGCAGGGAGTTGATCAGGTTGTTCTTAAGTGGATCGCCGATCGATGGGTCTTTGCGACTCTCCTCGTCTTCCCTTTTCTGCACAGCTGCGGAGACAATTTCTCTGCCAAATGTCTTCACCTCAAGCACTGATCTTCGCAAGGGAGCCCCGAAGAAGACTTCTTTAAATTTGTAGAACGGATTTTGAAAGCGTTGTGCGGTAACGCCAGACGCGTGATCAAAGGCCTTTGAAAAAGGCAAAGAGCCTGGCATGTCCATCTGTATTGTGCAAGATACTCAGTTCGTGGATCTCGGAAGTAGGACAGGTCATTGGAAAAGCCTAGACTATCCATATAACAGAAAACGTACATCATATGCCACTCTACCCATCAGTCTCGTGGTTAATTCTAACAAGATGTCTTGCAAATCAATCTGGTCATAATCTTTGGCTGCCTTACTGAGATTCTGTTCCATATCTGATAGTAATGGTGGAAGTGCCTCATCAATGAAACTTTTCAGGTTTGCATTGCTGAAGAAACGCAGACCAGCTTTCCGCTGGGTTCTCCATAACTCACCATCAGCATTGATGATACCGTTGCCTTCAAGTAAACAGAGTCAGAACCACTATTCTTCCTGGCTCCTTAGATACATAAGCCGAAGGGCCTCACCCACGTACCAAAAAGATCCCATGACCGTGTCCGGAAGAACTCGCCTTTGATGAAGATCTCGTTGTTTCTCAGGACGTGCTCAATGTTTCTAGGGTCTGTGATTAAGATGGTCGGTGGCAGTGTAGGAATAAATAATTCGACCGTTTGAACCCCCATTACTCGCTCGCACTGGGCGAACCACTCCAGCATCATGCGCTTTGGTTTGAGGAACCACAAACCATTGCCAGCCAAGGCAATAGTACCCGGAGGTGGTCTGGAAGCTTCTTTAGCAGATTCCTCTACGGCATGCCAGAAACCATACGGTAATCGTTCCCCATTGCGTCTTATGCCCGAGCGTTGCCCTATATGGCCTTGAAAGAACCACAAAGCTGCAAGAACTATAATGCAGAGTACAAGAGTATACATTTAGAGACCAATTCTAAAGCCAAGTATTGTTCTAGGCCTCCATTACCTGCGTGGAGTGATGGATTAGCACACGAGATTCTTAATTGACGCCTCGACTTTGAAGCGTTCAGCTTACGGTGACTGTGTTTGGACGTGAGTAAGGTATATCAGGAATTCCAAATTCGAAAGCTGAAAGCTGAAAGCTTCCAACCTACTCGTATCTATCACATGAAGAAAGACCAAGCATTATCAACAATTCTATGTCTTTACGATGTGATATAGAATGCACAGGGAAGCAATCGTGATGCGTCACTAACACAGAATCTCAAGCTCGAACACCTGTCTACTGATGTCGGTACTGTAGTTATTCCGTACTTCCGTAGATGCCGAGGTTAAGATGATATATTCGGGCTAGGGTTAGTGGCCAATGGGAATCCTACCATTAGTAAGATAACTTTCAAAAATGTTGCCTTAGCCTCAGACGTGTTTGTCTAAGCCCCTTCGGGTTAGCTCCATGTAATCGCAGCTTCCGTAGTAAGCAAAAGGCTAACCCGCAGGGGCTTAGCCCTACACGTCTGAGGTCCTGAGGCAACTAAAATGCCATGAATGGAAACACACCCAAACACTTCCTTGGAAATCCATGCATGCCGATGGTCCCTTGCCTTATGACACTGTGCTGTGCGCCTGATGTCACAATGCCGCTGCCGCTAACTGTGAGAGCTACTCGTACCTGTTGATTGCGCACACGACTAGCTTCCCCCAACAATCTTTGATGTACATAAGGTACTACGGAATACTGTAAATGGTTCCTGCATTCGTTACAGCATCACAGTTTCAATAATGTCGCCTTCTGCGGTGCATAACAGCACTGGTCACGATCGTTTCGCAGATGATCTCAATTTGTCCATTGTCGGTCTCGCCGTGGACTATCCGCCGTTTTCACTCGGCCCAGACGCCTTAGAAACACTCGCAAACCGATTCTACCCTCCATCAACAGCGTAAGACTTTCCAGTACGATCTCTCTTTCATATCGCTTGTGTTCGGGCACTTTTCTTTCGTACCCTCCTATTTCTGCTATCAAAGTGGCTTATACATTGGTAGACTCAAGAAAGTCCTAACGATCAATCGCTTCACTGGTATCGACTCCCGCGCCGCCATTGGCAATATCGACCATCCCCTCGTTAATCAGCCCAACCCCCCAAGTATTGCCGAGCTCAATGAGGTATTTCTTGAAGAAGGGGTAAAATTATCTGTCAATGCATGCAGAAAAGCAATCAAGGAATGGGGAGGGAGCGTCGATGACATCACCCATGTGGTCTCAACAACATGCACCAATTCCGCAAACCCAGGTTTCGATCACTTTGTCATCAAGCAACTGGGTATGACTACCAATGTTGAGAAGGTCCTGCTACATGGCGTTGGTTGTTCTGGAGGCCTTGCAGCTATACGCACAGCGGCACATATGGCTTTGGGGTCTTCTTTTCGGAACAAGCCTGCAAGAGTTTTGGTGCTGGCATGCGAGGTTTCCAGTCTACTTGTCAGATCGGAGCTGGAGTCGATCGACAAGGACCAGACCACGAGGATTGGAGTTTGTCTTTTCAGCGACTGTGCTTCAAGTTGCGTTCTAAGTAACGGTATTGGTGAGGACGAGACTTCATGTCCAATATATGACGTACTTGGTTGGAAACATGAGATTTTAGACGACACGGAGAATGACCTAGGTTTCGACGTCGATCCATTAGGTATGGAGACCCGTTCCAAGAGACTCTGCAACCGCGGTCTAGAGCTATATAGCGTAGAAATTTGCTAACATTTTTCAGGTTGGAAGGTTGTTCTAACGCCAAGAGTTCCGGCTGTAGCCTCTGCCGCAGTTTTACCAGCTTTCCAGGATTTGGTGAAATCGCTTCCAGCAATCAACCATGGTAGCCATGTAACCGCTGCCGACTTCGACTGGGCCCTACATCCTGGGGGTTCAACCATAATTACCGGCGTTGAGCAAGCCATGAATCTTACCCCAGAACATCTTCGGGCGAGCTATGAGATATATGTCAATTATGGTAATAGTTCCAGTGCTACTGTTATGAGCGTTATGGATAAGCTCAGAAAAATGGGCGAAGGGAAAGAAAAGGTTGTCGCATGCGCGTTTGGTCCAGGTATTTCATTAGAGATGATGATATTGAGGAGACACAACCAATTGGAGGGTCTGGCAGCAGAGGACGTGGATTGAAACGAAGACATGGAAATGGGCCTTTTGACGTTTTGAGCGACATGCGAGTGTTCATCTTTGGGCCGGAACTTACTGCCATGGCTATGATAGGATCTACAATCTCCTTCTGGCCGGACGTACATATTAGAGTGGTCAGCCTGTTAACGATAGATTACATAGATCAAGACGATTAGAGGAGGGCTGCTTGAGAATGATAGAGATTTCGATGCATCTAGCATAAGTGCTTGAAGTCTGGGTAAAAGCTATCAGACTGTATAACAGCATCAATGCTCGCTTAGTGTTCATAACCCTAATATCCCAAGCCTTCTCAACTACTCGACGTCCATTCCCTCTTCCCACCTACCCTCTACGCTCTATTCCACATCTTTCTCGCTCAGCCATGGTCCTCCCCATTCCCCGCTATCACTTCTTCGAAATTAATGACCAGCCCTGGTAATTTGTTTGACTCCTCTCACTCAAAGCCAAGAACTAAACATGAATCCACAGGTTTCCCGCCTTTCTCCGCACCAAGGTCCAGGCAGCTCTCACCCTCCTCTGGACCGTCCATCTTCCACTCATACAACCCGCCTCGCCTTCAACCCTAGTCGCCCGTACCTTACGCCGCATTCTTGCCAAGAACATAAACTCCTACTCCTTTGTGGACTTTTGTTCTGGTGCTGGCGGGCCCACCCCTGAAATTGAAATTGCTGTCAACGCCGACTTGGGCGCAGGTGGCAAAGGAACGAAAGGACATGCAATTGGCAGAGAAGGCGTCGACTTCGTGTTGACAGACATTTTCCCGCATTTGGAAGCATGGCAGGCAGTGGCTAAGCGGAGCGAGCATCTACATTACGTATCTGTCCCTGTCGATGCGGGTGACGCCCCGCAAAATCTTCTTGCGTTGGCCAATGCGCCGGAGCAAGACAAGAAGAAGGTCTTCAGATTGTTTAGCTTAGCATTCCACCACTTCGATGACCCCGTCGCGGCAAAAATCCTTCTCAATACTCTCGCCACCTCATCCGGCTTCGCGATCCTCGAACTCCAGTCCCGCACCCTCGGCTCTCTCTTCACCATCCTCCTCATTGGGCCCCTCCTCTGGCTAGGGAGTTGGTACTGGTTTTGGGGGCAATGGTCCCATCTGTTCTTTACCTACGTCATTCCTATAATACCGGCGGTGGTGGTACATGATGGGATTATCAGTGCACTGCGGACAAGGACGCCAGAGGAGGTGCTGGGATTGTTGACAGGTGAGGAAGAGGGCAGGGTAAGGAGAGATGGGTGGGGATTCAGGTGGGGAGCGGAGAGGCATACGTATACCGGAGGCGAGATGAGCTGGTTTATTGGGGTGAAGGGCGAAGATATGAGGGGACGTTGAGTGAGCTTTGGAAAAGCCAATGGGCCACGGTTGTCAAGTCAAGAGAAGGAAATTTAGAAGGGCTTGCTTATAAAGAGAATGGGTACACAAATTAAAACCGGTTTGCACATAGTGCTCGTATCGAAGCCTAGAAGGCTATTGAGCAATCGGATACAGCCAGGAAGGTGCGCGGACCAATGCAGAGCCCTGGCCACCAAAATTTCCGTGCTTCTCGACGACTTGGACAAAACGCCAAGTGTGCTTGTTTGTTCGTCTCCCGTCCTCCAGATCGATGGCACCACTCTAGCTCATCTAAACACCAAACGCTGAGACTTGGAAACAGGGCTCTCGCAACACTCGCGCATACTGTGAACTCTGATCAGGCTGTGGTGGTGAGCCTGCTTCATTCATAACTCGAAACTTATCTCGAGTTGGATAATGCTGTGATAGATGGTTGTGAAATCACAGATCTCCGTTACATGATTCATGGGTGGAGCCTTTTTTCTTCATCCACCTTCAACTACGGATGATTCACGAGCCAGTCAAGGAACTTCAAGAAACCAGCGTCTCGAAATCTTTCACTGGATGTCACTTCGTTCCGATTAATCTCTTTCTCACGATGTATAAGACGACATTGATTCTCTCTACTTTTTCAACATCAACAGGTTTTCAAAAAAGCAAAGTATATTCCCCAAAAGGTACAAAAACATTATCACCTCTCTACTACAAGCATCCACTGTCTACAACCCAACAGCAAACGATCAAAAAGATGCATCTCCCAATCACCACCCTCCTCCTCGCTCTAAGCGCCAGCACTCTCGCCACCCCCACCTCCCAAACCTCCACCACCCCCTTCTCAAAGCGCACCTGGGGTCCCTTCGGCTCCGCTGCCGGCTTCTCCACCCCCGACTGCAAAGGTACTCCCACTAGCCAAAGCGTCAAGGACAATGGTACCGGCAGCTGCGTGGCATTGAACGCTGTCAAAGGCCAATACATCGGCGTCCACTGGGAATCGTCAAAGCGCCTATATCTTTTCAAGGATCCGGCGTGCGAGGATTTAGTGTCGGCTGCGGAGCCGTATCTTGCCCGAGGAAATGGAATGGATGTGTGTCGTCTTTCGGATTTCGGAATAGATGTGGCAGCGGTTGTTTTTAGCGGGGAGGATACACACTAGAAGAGCTGCCTTGAGGCATGGACGAGTGGGAGATTTCGTTTCCTCCCACAAACATCTTCAGGTCCAATCCTGAAAGTTGCTTTGTCCTCACAGTCTGTATCCTCAGGATCTGTGTTCTTTGATTTTTCATCCAGAGTGTCTCAAGATCTTACATATAAATTATTTACATGTAAACCTACCTACCCACCTCCCACCTTTTCCTAGCCCAGCTAGCTAGCTCCACACCCACGCCCACACCCACCACCACCCCTATGTATCTGCC
>JAABUP010010236.1_pt1 | contig 11159 bp, 13 predicted proteins | sample 5559201 | NCBI WGS metagenome assembly JAABUP01 (sample SAMN10711887, study PRJNA513373) | rock metagenome | isolation source: Antarctica rocks | place: Antarctica | reverse complement strand
GCTACTGTAATTTCGCAAAGTGCTGCGAACAGACGCTTTCAAAGTGGTTTGTCGCACTGTGAGAACCTAAATGTAACATTGATTGAGTACTTTAGATACATGTGTTTAGGTCGTTGCGCTACATGAAGAAGAAGGACACTCTCAGCCTTATGGTTTCAGAGCATGCATAATTTGGTGTCGAGAATCCATTGATCGCGGCAATAAACGTTGTTGCTGTCATTCGCGTGCTAACACGGTCTGCCATGACGGATGACAAGACGTTTTGGCTAGATGCTGCGACTGTCCGGGCCTTCGTCAGAACGACACAAGATCACCTATGATGACACTTGGCCCAACAGCAGCAGCGCTGCAGCAGCTCGCTGACGCGAGCCCAGCCAGCTACATACAGAAATCGAGCGGTGTGAGGAATATCAGGCGCCTCTTTGAGTGCTGCAAGGATGCACGACTGACTACTGGTCAGGCACAGACTGACGTCGCTGCCTTGGAGGCTGTCTTTGACGTTGCTCTGCGCAATGGACTTGGCTGTTTGATACTTGACTATGTCCAAGAGGTCTGCACCAGTAGAGTGCTGGTGTCCAGCGACCCCGTAGATGCTGCTCTTCTAGATGGCAGCACTATTGAGCAGTGGTACAAAGCAGCCATTCACCGCTGTCGAGACAGGGTGCTACAACAGCTCAATGCGGGCTTGCTAGAGCGCCATTAACAGTCAGCCATCCTGCAGCAAGAAAGTGGCTGTGTCAATGCTCTATTGCTCATTGTCAGAGCACTCCAACAACCTGGCATGGCACATGGGTAAGACAGACACAATTCCCATCTTCTTTTCAACACTGAACGCGTCAACTGAACTAATTGGGCTGGTGTGGAGCTGCAGTGGTGACATGCTTGCCGAGGCACAGCGCCTGAAGCACCTTTGCTGGGTACGAACTAACACCTATACTGCTGTGCTATTGTTCCTGGCATGTTGGAACAGGGCCCTTGATTGCAGGTTTTGGAATGGTCTGCTACTCAGCAGCTGCTTCCAAAGGCTGGGCGCTTTCACTCGGCTGCTGATTGGAGAGCAACTGTCAACAAGCGCATGGGGGCCTCGCATCAAGTCCGGCCTTTCTTGCAAGATCTGTTGCAAGGCATTGCAGCCTCAGATAGCCCTCAGGTGCAGCATGGCAAATTCCCAGTGGCTTGAGGGGGTTGTGAATCTGTGTAGAACCCTGCCTCTAAGAAACACAAGACTGCTTTCAGACCAGCGGACCATCAAACCATTTCACAATCACTTGACTGATCTCAAGTAATTGATGTGACGCAAGACAGGATGCCTGTATGGTCATCCAAGTGGTCAAGGTCTGTGCTTTGGCAGGCAACCTCATCCACCTACAAACCTGTATGGAAAACACAACAGTGCAGTCTGCCAGATTTTGGAATTTTGCAGGGAGTGGCCTCAAACATTTACCCTCCTGAGAGCTTGGGAGACTTCACACAGACGCTGTTTCTGCAAGGCAAGACAAGTCAATCAACCTTCCGCTGCAAGCTTGCCCTGTTCCTATACTGTCTCTTGGACAGACAAAGCGGAGCAGGTGGTCACAAGCTGAAGCTGGAGTCATTCAGGTGTACCATTCTCTGCATGTGTGCCCCTTTTTTGTCGATGCGTTATCTCCCTGGTAATCAGACCACTGCAAACAACACCACAGACCTACACATCAACCAGCACAGAGGACCATCACTGTATCAGCTGTATCACGATTACATGTAAGCATCAAAATCAATGTCAATGGCAATCACCTGCGCACACATGGACTCCACACTGTACAGACTTATGTACACTGTGTCACGACCTATCCTCACTGGATCATTGCGTAGTTGTTTGCCTCTGACGATATTGGCAATGTTGCAGAAAAGCGTTTGATCTGTCAAGAGCTTTGCGTAGTTGTTTGCCTCTGATGTTAGTGATATTGCAGAGAAGCGTTTGATCTGTCAAGAGCAGAAGTGGAGGAATGGCATTGCCAATTCCTGCTGGATGATGCCCTGACGCAGTCTAGCTCATCCTCCTTGCAGGCAGCTTGCACCATCCTGCCAGGTGGGCTGAACATTGCACTTTCTGTCCCGTTTGAAAGTCATGTTAAGCCACCTTTTGGGGAATGCATGTGTTGCATGCAACATATGCGCAGCATACCTTGACCATCGTAGTGCAGCCTTGGTGTACTGTCAACCTTGCTCTGCATTGTGCTTGTGTGTGAGTTCAGGCAACACATTGTTGAGTGTGTGCCCGCCACTTTGGTGCTGAGCTTGCTGAGCAGGCAGAAGCATCATTTGCCCATCTGCTGGTGAATGCATACAACATGCCTGCAGCATGCTGTCACTAACACATACATAGCTATGAGTGCTGGCATGCGCTAGCTATCGAAGTGCATTGTACCACAGCCAGCAAAACACCAATCTGAATGCTCTCCAGAAAATCTGCTGAGACCATGCGCACAGTCCCACAGTCATTTCTGCAGACGACCTGCTGACGGGCTGTCATCAGATTCTCAGCTGTTCCTGCCATCAGATAGCTGATGCCAGTCAGACATCAATCAAAGCTCACACCCATCATACATTGAGTTAAGCCTTTGCACATGCAGGGGTAGCAAGCAGCAGCAGGGGTCCCCACCATACCCCCACCCCATTCAAGTTTGTGCAAGCCCTAGCGGCACTGGGGCGGCCAGATGCTGCGCTGGCAGTGCTGCATGCTAGAGCGCATGTGAGCAGCACTGTTCATCAGTCGTCGGAGGAAGCTTTCCAGGAAGCTCAGACAGCGCTGTCTGTCAGACTGCAATGCGGGGTCTTCACAGAAGCTTGCTCAGAGGTGTGAGCTGCAAGGCTGCTTGTTGTGTAGCTTGGGAGGTTCCTACTGGCCGAAATTGTAGGCATGTTGAAGACAGGCACTGTGACTTAGAGCAAGCTGTGCTGTCTGGATGACATATAGAACTGTGATGCAAACAAAGACATGCTGTGCAGGCCTTGATTTTGCATGTGCTACCTGCTAGGCGCCGTCTCAAGCTGTGCCTAAACCTCTAAACCCTAACCTTTGCCCCTACAACCCTATGCAGTTCCTGTTTGCGCTCCTGTACCAAGTGCTCTGCATGGAGCAGATGAAACTCTGCGCAAAGCTACCAGAATGCTGAGGACTCTGCTGTGCCTTGATGTGCTGTGAGTGCTCTATGCAGTTGCAGACATTCTGTGACCATTCCATCCAAGAGAAACGCTGCTGACTGCAGCACATAGTGTTGGGCAGACAAGCTGGCTGAATGTTGCTCAGGAGTTGACTTTGGTGCTGTGCAGCTGCGAGCATACTGCAGCCGGCTGGGCCATGACAAGAAAGGTGAGCGCACAGCAGTGCTGGTGAGACAGCTGGCTGACTGGGCTGTTGGTGCCAGGCAGGTGCATGCTGTCATCAGGCTGCCCCTTGATGGCCTAGAAGAGCAGGTGCCTCAACATACACATGCACGCATGCATGCATGCATGCATGCACACACTCACTTACATCACACACACATAAAGTGACATGGGGTTTGACATGTTGCAGATGCACGCACCCACTTACATCACACACATATACACTGAGATGAGGTTTGACACATTGCAGATGCACGCGCTCACTTACATCACACACATATACAGTGACATGATGTTCTTGACACGCTGCAGATGCAGTCAACATGTTATTTGTTGGTTTTTTTGTGGCACAGAGAGGTGTTACCACCTTGCAGGCTGTTCAGCATGTGAATTGAATGTAAGCATGGGTTTCGGGGTCATGGAAGCTACCCTCCCCAACAATCTGCGTCTGACTAGGCATCTTTGTGCCACATGTGCATTGCCGAACAGGGTAGACAAGCAACATAGTGAGTCCCCAAGGGGGAACTGTTGCTCCTGGCTCCCTTTTAGCTGGTCTGACCCAAGACAGAGACAGCCGATATATCATATTGACCAGCTGACCATCATACTTGAATCTGATCCCAGGATGCTGGGACAACGTACACACCGTACTATTGCAAGTCAATGTTGTCATGCAGATTCTGGTAGACTGGTTTCACCAGCGCATGCAGAGCATGCATAGAGTGGCATACATGCTGCCAATGTACTACCTGCAGAGAGGCCGCATAGCAGAAGCCCTGCATGCATACACCACGGTCAAAGATGGCTTTCAAGGCAGTCAAGGTATGCAGTGGTGTAGTTCTGCATGCAGTCCTCCACGTGCATTTGTCCTCATGACCCTTGTACAGCCTGTTTTGTTCTGTCTTGCTGACGGCCTATGTAAGATGAAGATGTCACAACAGCAGCCCACATGGCAATGATGTGTGCTTTTGTGACACCTTCATCTTAAAACAGGCGCTTGTCAAGGCAGACCAAAACAGGCTGTACTCTAGCAAAGTTTGGGCACGGTGCAAGCATCTGCTTTAGCACACTCATGCAAATTTATAAGCATTGTCATTCCGGTACCTACTTCACGCTAGCATGCAGTCATACAGCTACCTGGCCTTATCAGCCTGTCAGGCATGGCATGCTGCAGCAACAGCATTCACAACAGCAGCTTGCCTCTGCATCACCCTTCTGTGGACAGGACCTCGATTTTCTGTGTAATGCCGGGTCAAGCTGCAAGTCAACCTGCAACAATACCAACACTTGCAAAAGGCTGCAACCTGGGCGAGTGCAAAATGTAGCTGCAGCAAACCCTTCTGTTTCCATGACTTCAATGTTGTGTGCACTGCTGCAACATGGTGCAAGTCAACCCATGTCAATACCAGATTGCAACATACAGGAAGTGCAGAAGAGCAGGAGCAGCAGCAGCAGCTGGAAGGCCTGCTTGAATCTGCAGCCAGGATGTTGCCTGCTGCCCAGCAAGGCTTGGCAACAGCCCCCCATCAGACCCATGGGGGGGCTGCTCTGGCCCTCACCACCACCACTGCTGCTGGACAGGTAAATGCTTCCTGTCTCAATCCTGTTGAACTTGCTCAAGTAGCAGCAACATCACATCTGTCTTCTGATTGCTCTTGTCGATTCCAAAGTGTCTGTGTTAGCTCAGTAACGTCCATTCTACTGTGGAAATCTAAACTCAGACGTGCCCTGGGGACTGTGAAAACGCGTTCTCACATTGGGGAGATGTTTTAGTTCACACACAACTTAGTCATGCAGTTGTTGCTGCTCCTTTGAATTCAGTGGGCATCTGGCATCAGACTGTCGTCTCTAACTGTCTGGTCATCGCGCATGATTGTGGTACTCGCTGGGGCACTGCTGTGACTGATGGATTATATTTGTTTGGTGTTGTCTACATGCGGCCAAACTTTCTGTACAGTGGCCTTGTGCAGGATGCCACTCAGAATGCATTGCATGGGCTTCGGACACGCTGTTTGCATATCCTGACCTGATGAGCAGCCAGTTTCTGCTCTCAACATCTGGGCTGCTGCATGGCATGTGACTGCTGAGTCAGCCTGGAGTGAGGACTAACATCTGGCCCAATCAGTCGTGTGCATGGTGCAGGGTGCCAGAAGCATACTGGGTGGAATCCAGACCATGCAGCTAGCCGATGATCAAGACATTCCCACGCTCCTGATCAGGCAATGTGGCAAGCTCCCCCCTCCCCTGCTAACCTCCACCCTTCACCACTCCAACCTGTTTCTGCCAGAGGCTGATCTGTGCAAGGACAACACTCCTTCAGCGCAAGGTGTAGCAGCAGCAACAGCTGTGCCAAGTCCAAAGCCTTCTCGCCTTTGGCCGGTCAGCACTCAAGGCAGCTGGAACAACCCCACCATCCTCTTCTTTGCTGACTGGGCGCCTCAACAGGCAAGCCAAGGGCAGGGCCAGCCTGCCGTCTGCCCTGGGGGCTGCAGCAGGTAGCCCTAAGACAATGCCAGCAGCCTCTGGCCAGATGGATGGAGAACCAGCAGCGGTGACTACACCAGCAGCTGCCACAGCAGCTTCCCAGGGGCAAGAAGAAGCAGCACAGACACCAAGTCAGTGGACACAGGAACAGTGGGATGCTTACATGCAAGGTGGAAGCCCAGCACCAACGCCAACTGGCAAAGCAACTGGGCGGAAGAAAGCTGTGAGACCTGTTCCTAAGAAACAGCGAATGAATACGATAGTGCTAGACTAGTAGTGGTGGTCTTCTTGTAAACCTTATGGGGCAGTTAGAATGCAGAGTTGTTCTGCTAGTCTTGAGTTTAGTGGCACCTGTCTTCTTGTGCTTTGCCTGCTGCCTTGCTTGGACATGTGTGTCGCCAGGTGTGACAGAGACACCCTGCTCTGAGTAGTGGCAATTTGATATAGCCCTGAGGTCGATTATGCCATGGGATGATCATGAATCAATCTTAAGTGCTGGGTGGTTTGGACTTTTCATGCATAACATGGGACACACACGCCCTGAGGGGGTAGCTTGGTCATGTCTACATTGTACAATTGCACAAGCATACTGTCTTGCTAGTGAGCACAAATTTGCACCCTTGATCGCTTACATCTACACCACATATGCGGAGACAGGTCAGAGGCTTGTGGCAATCATAACGAAATAGGTCAAGCTTTCTAGCACATGACACAGTGTACACCAGTTTATTAGGCAAAGCATTGTGTCATCTATGATTGAAAGTGTGGTTCTTGAGTACCTGTCGAACATACTGACTCTGTAGTCTAATCTAGCTGCACAGTTGGCAGACATGGCTTGGTACACATGACTTGAGTTTTCCAAGGTCTGTCAAACAGAAAGCAATGCATTGCACTTCATTTCAAGCGGGTGACCTCAAAACTATGCTTCGGTCTAACATGTTGTCTACAAGGCGTCATTGATGTAAAATCACTTGGTTGCTCATATGTTCACTCGTCATCAATACCCCAGTCATCATCATCATCACCATACCAGTACTGAGGCCCCTTGGTCCACAGCAACTCATAGTCCACCTCATCACACTCACTCGTATCAAGCTCAGCAGCAGCTGCTGCCGCATCCCATGGAGAGCTGAATAGCGAGCTCTTAGTATAGCTGTCTACCACACTACTAGACTCCTTGTCATCTGAATTTGCTGTTGTCCAAATAGGCACTGCCACAGGCTGGAGGTTCTCAAAGTCTGTCGTCTGATCAGGCACTTTCTTCTTCATGATGCTTGCCTGGTCAGACACTGCCTTCTTCTCACTGCTTGCCCAACCAAGCACTGTCTGCTTCACACTGCTTGCCCGAATGGCATCTGCCACCATGGCATTATGAGCCTGTGCTGGTGTTGGGCTGTCTTTCAGGCTTGTCAGAGCCTGTGCTGACCCTGCACCAGTGTTGCTGCTACTCCTTGTGACGTGGCTCTTGTCTGCAGCCGATGCAGTCACAAGCTGCTGCTGCTGCTGTTGGTCAAGAGTTGGCTGGTAGCAGCTTGCAGGTGGGTAAGCAGCAATGGTCAAGAGAGTGCTGCTGCTGGTACCTGATGGACGCACCAAACTGCTGCTGCTGGTCAAGAGAGAGCTGGCAGCTGTTGAGCAGCTTGCAGATGCAAGTCCAACAGTGTCTGGCTGAGCAGTGCTGGTGAGGTGTCCAGGATCAACAACGCATGTCTGCAGCTGCTGCTCACCACTGCTGCTGCTTCTGCGTGCCATGCATGTCAGTGCAGAGTCTGCCTGCAGCTGTCTTTTGCTGCTGCTGCTCCTGCTGGTAGAAGCCAGGCTGTGTGAGGTGAGTGTCTGCTGCTGCAACTGCAGCTGTTCTGACGCTGCAGAGCCACTCCTCACTGCAAGAATGGTGTCACAAGCTGGAAGCGCATCCTGCTGTTTTGCTGCAGAGATGATGTGCTTTGCAGGGACAGATTCTTCAGCCGCTAGTGTGGGCTGATCAGTCCCAGCAGCCAGCCATTTCTCCAACAGAGGATAGGCCTTGAGTGTGGCTGGCGGTGGGCTCTGTGCAGCAGCTGTGACAGCAGCATCAGCTGGGCTTGACCAACACTGTGCAATGTCTGAGCTCACAGCTGTTGATGTGCTCATGATGTTGGATGTGCTCAGAGCACTTGATGTGCACGATGGCAGCTCCAATGCTTGCAGGCTGATTTGCAGCTCGTGGCCCCCCCTCTGTGCAGCACCATGATCAGGGGTAGTCACTGGGCTGGGTGTCTGTCCAGGACGCTGTGTGCTCTGACGCCCCTTAGCAATAGCAAGCTCCTGCTGCAACTGTGTAACCACTGCAGCGTGCTGGGAGCATGCATCTCTGAGCTTGTTGTCATACTGCTGCTTGACTGCAGCAACTCTGTCAGCCTCGCCCTGCTTGAACGCACTCAGCTCAGCTCTCGCCAGAGCCAGCTCAGCAGAGTGACGAGACTCTGCAGCTGTGAGTGCCTCCTTGCTGTCCTTCTTCATGGCGGCCACATGCTGCATCCAGTATCCTCGCACCATTGTGACTTCAAGCTGTGACATCTTCTCGTGGATTGCACGCTGTGCAGCCAGCTGACGTCTGAGGCGCAGTTGAGCTTGAGCTGAGCTGTCATTGTGCTGCTGTACTGCAGCTGCCACTTGTGCTTGCAGCTCCGAAACCACACCAGCATGTTGTGCCGCATCTGCACTGGACCTGCTCTGAAAGCTGCTTTCCATGTCTGTCAGCGTCTGTGCATGCTGCTTCTGAAGATCTGCCAGCTCTTGTGCGTGCCTCTGGTTGACATCAGCACACTCTTGCTGCAGGCATGCAGACTTTTGGAGGGAGGCAGTCAGCTGCTGCTGCAGCTCTGACAACTGCTGGGCATGCTGGGCAGCTGCCTCACTAAACTCCTGCCGCAGTGACTCAGCAAGCTCCCGGGCAGCTACAGCCTTGCGGTTCAAGTCAGTCACCCTGGCAGCTGCATTCTTCTCTGTGGCAGTGAGCAGCTTCTGCAGACTCTGGGTGGACTCTGAAGTGAGACTGGCCTTGAGACTCTTCACCTCCATTTCCAACAGGAACACGGTTGCAGATAGTTTGCCTGCGCCACCACAGGAGCAGAAATCAAGCTTATAATCAATATCAGGCTTATCGCTACCAAAGTGCCCTGTTGCGCAAGCCTTGTAGTCACACAGCCGAACCCTAACTTATTCACACAGCTAAGCCCTACTGCTTGACAAATCATGACAAGACATAGATCAGACCCTGCTGTCAGTGGCCATATGGGCCCATATATCTATAGATATATTCATTTCATGATGGATGTCAAGCTCATGGCATGTCTGTGCACTCCAAAAAATGGGATATCAAGCTCAGTAGTAGACAAGTGGGTGCACACAGGTGATGGTTGGCAGTAGACAGCAAGATAGCTGTGCATCATTGTATGACTGGGATGCAGAATCTTTTGAGCATGTGACGGTCACGACGCTTTTTGGTATTTGTGGTGTTTGACATTCCATGGGCAGTGCGCTGTGGAAAGCAAAAGATTCCTGTTTACAGCATTAAGGAGAACATGAGGTCGTGGTATCGTGACCTTGTTCTTTGTTCAGCACAAGTCTGATTGGTTGGCAATCAATCAAATTAAACAATTGTGTGATAGAGCAAGATGCTGACGCCAAAGCAAAAAAAAGCAACACAGTTTTGTGGTAGCCATGTAAGTACAGCTAGATGAAAGCAAGCGATTGTTGCAAAAAACCAGTTGCTTCTACTCATCTGGGTACTACAGTGAGCAGCTTTTTCTGAAACCTTTGCCAGCATGACTGCAATGCCTCACTCAGTCCAATTGAATGACTCACCGTTTGGACAAATTGCACAAGGGCTAAATGACTGAGCACATGGGTGAGTGAGTAATTGTGAGAGTTATTGAAACAGCAAGCAAGTGCCACAGCCCAGCCACAGTCAGCAGGACCTCCTTGAATAATCAGCTGAAATTCATTGAGCAGTTACGTGATTAGGTCTTTCATTTGGTTTTGCATGCATGCATTCAATCATTTGGTCAAGTTAAGGAGCTCCGCCCACCTGGTCGCCCCAGGTCTAGTTTCAATGATGTTGCTTTGCATGATTGTCAAACCCGTCGGATTGATAGACCGTATAGAGATGCGCAAGACAGACTGCTTTGGAAAGACAAGACTTGTCCCGCACGTACCTAGCTCATCATGAGCTGGAAAGCGTTGTTATTATTATTACTATTATTATTCAATCATTCAACCATTCAAAGGCAAAATTCATTTATGCCAATTCACTGATCCATTCCTGGTTTTGCGCATTCGATCCTGCACTCAGTCATTCTGCACATTCCTTTGGGAGAGTCTCAAAAAAAAATCCTGTATAAGATACTGCTTCGGCACTTGGCTGGCAGAGGCTCACCATCTCACTCTCACGCACCGAGTCATCAAACATAGGCAAGCACACAAGCGACAGCAGCAGTCACCTTTGTGTGATGCCTCCACTCTGAGACCATCATTCTCCTGGCGCAGCTTGCTGCACAGCTCCTGAAGGACCTGGAACTTGCTGTCCAGCGCCCTCTTGTTCTTGCGCAGCTTCATATACTCAACCTACATCAGAAAAGAGTGTTGTCCTTGTATTTCTTCCTTTTTTGATGTGTCCATCCCTTTTTGTCCTTTTCTTCCAAAAACAAAAGAGACTGCAGTCAGAGAAGCCTGGGCAGGACAGCCGTGACAGTTGGAATCAGGAAGCCAGTTGTGGTCAGTGCAAACTATTGGTTCAACTGTGGATGCCATCCGGTGCTGTGTGATCTCCCAGCCTCAAAAGTCAGCTTGTGTTGGCAAAACATTGGTCAGGCTGCAGATGTCAGTCAAAGGGCTTTTGTGACAGGAGTCAAACATGAGTCATGGTGCGTACGCCGTTCAAGCCTGTTTTCTGGCTCTGCAGGTTCACAGCATTTGCACAGACAAGGGACAACCAGAGAGTGAACGCTGCAGTTGTTCTAAAGGATGTTGTACGGTCATAGGTCAGCTGCTGGCAACTATTGTATATGTCACCAAGGGCGTGAGAATTGTGCAATGACAACTGCTAGGTGATGCTGTCCAGCCTTGTGGTTTGCGATGCGCATGCCAGACAAGTGCAATGGTGCAGGGCTTGCCAAGCATATGCGTCAGTCAAAAGTGATTCAGAGAAACCTGGAAGCAACAGGACATGCTTTGATACTATTGCTCAGGAATGTAATCACGCATACAAGTCTTGAGGAACAAGAATGCACAGCTTGGCTGAGGTTGCACTGCATCAGTGCGTCCAT
>JAABUP010010234.1_pt1 | contig 11161 bp, 9 predicted proteins | sample 5559201 | NCBI WGS metagenome assembly JAABUP01 (sample SAMN10711887, study PRJNA513373) | rock metagenome | isolation source: Antarctica rocks | place: Antarctica | reverse complement strand
CAAGCTGGACACATAGACCATGGGCGGCGCGACTGATGCTGGTCAAGAATTGGCAACACGAGACTGAGTACCAGTCTGAAAGACACGAGTTCGAGATAAGCCTTAACATTCCTCCTGGGCCCTGTCTTTACCGGTATCGACTAGGATACGAAGACAGCGAATCATTCATATGTGACCACCAAGAGAAAATCGGTAACTCATAACAATTTCAAGCCTGATTCGCATGAATGCTGATGGATACCTAGTGACCTGGAATGGCGTTGAGTATAATTCCATAATGATTGGCGACGAAACATCAGGCTATCAGGAAAGCGATCACAGTGCCATATCCCAAAATGAGGATACTTGCCACTGGTCGGCTCCTTTTGGCCATGAGACCAGTTCTGAATCGCCACCTGAGGCAGAAGACCAGCATTACGAAGAGGGTGTATTTCCTTTCGAACAGCATTCTACTAGTACCCCGCCGGAAACAGCTGTGCACACGCAGCTTTCTTCGGAGACGCTGCCTGGGCAGAGCCCTTCGGCCCCTTTGGGAGAGAATGCCATTGGCGGCGACGGCCGCCGACCACCTAGCGGCAGGACAAATGTGAAAAGCAAAATAGGACGGTCTGTTCCAGAGGGTGGCGCTAATTCTTCAGGAGGACACTTGAATGCATCTGCGCCGAGGTAACAAGCCCGCCGTTGGACGCTCCAAAGGAATTGGTGACACGGGTCTATCAAACGTTGACTAGTGACTATCTGTTAGTCCTCACGAACGTCGCCAGTATCATTCGCTATAATAGGCAGATGTAAATGAGGACAGACTCACCGGTCGATTGGAAGAGCATTGCCTTGTGACGGATTGCTCGGCTTCGGATTCTGAGAGCTGTCATGAACTTCACTCATGAAAGCATTCTTGGAAGATATCGCACTTTCCAGAGTGACCAACTATGGACTAGCGCCACTTTTGTTGTGTTGATCCCCCCTGGAAGATAGTGCCGTAATAAAGCTTGCAATGATGTTCGTGTTTTTACTCTAAACGACCAATACAACATGTCTCCTTTTTTCTCTATGGGCAAAGCTACTTAGCTGAATCACCTTCAGCCCTTCTGATAGCGGGAGAAATTGAGACTCGTAAGTTTCACGCTTCTACTTCATTTCGGGTGTCCTCTCTTTTATTGTGTTTTTTTTGGAGGGCTCAATTGTCTAGATCTCTTGGCTCAACCCCTCAAGAATAACAGTATACAACAGCAGACATCGATTGCATCTCACCGTCTGCCACTACCTACACTAGCTACACTATGGCAGAACACAGCACACCGACGGGGAGGCTACCAGACCCAGTGTCGCGGAAAACTGTAGCTCCCGGACCAAATTCTTGGGCTCAACAACGAGACTCTACTACGAAACTAATTACCAACGCGAAGCCCACCAACCGGGACAAATATGAGCACAAGCCTATGCCGCCTCCACCGCAATCTGAAGAGGATCGGTTTGGCGACCACTACTTCCTTCAACCCAAAGCTTACGTAAGACCAGCCAGTCCGCTGGCCTCGTCAACAACACCAAATATGCCGAATCAAAAGAATCGAGCGGTGACTGACCCTGTTGCACCGAAGCCACTTTTCGCCGATCGGGAGGTCAGTGTGAGGCAGCTTCGCAAGAAGTACTCTCAATCCAAAGGCAAGGACCAGCCATCGAAGGAACCATCTTTCGAAGATAGTCAAGCCTCATCCAAGATCCCTATGACTTCAGAAAAGGCAGCTCAGATATTAGGTGTGAATCCAGTGGCAGGCATTAGCCGCAACGCACATCCAACCTCTACGCCAAATGAATCGGCTTCTGACTTCTTCCGGTCTTCAAACGGAGAATCTGTAGAGCGGAGGGTCACTCCAGCGCAGCAAATCCAGTCATCGCCAGTACCCAGACGCAGCACTCCTGTACCTACACGTCGCTATCTGAAGGAGAACGATCTGCCAGCTCTGCCATCTACGGAAGCTTCAAGTGGGCCTCAGCAATATTCAGATGAGCAAGAGCAAGATGAAGTGCATGCGTCCAAGAAAGCGCAAAAGCAGGAGATAAACAAAGCTCTCCTGCATCCGGCCAGGATCGGCACAAACACCAACATTGGTGAGGTCGGATTAGTAGAGGGTTCTGGCATGCATCGCGTTGAAAGCTTTCGCGGTGTCATCGAGGACGTGCCGACCTCTAGTGGCAGTAACGGACAGGTGTACACTGAATCTTATGCAAGTTCGTCTCAACCAAGTACCGGACGAGGCCAAGATGCCGAGAGGGTTGGGCCTTCTTACTCCTACGCACCCGGGAACTATGGAGGTGTTTGGGAGAATGATCCAGCGGTCGTAAGTATCTTTCGAGTTACACTGAGGATGTACGGTTTCTGATTTTGTGCAGGGCCATGCTTTACCTCCATTCACCCCAATGCCCAAAGGACAGTCGTCCAACTCAAACACAGGAAGTCAATATAATTTACCACTAAATCAGTCGCACCCGGGTGAGAATCAAGGCCCAAGCCATCCTTCGAATAGCTTCTCTAACTATCAGCATCCACTCCCTTCGGCCAACTCCTGGGCATCGAATAATTCGCGCGGAAACTCATTTGCGCCTTCAAGTGCTCCACCGCCAGCACTACTCCCGCCTGGCTGGCCTCAGCATCAGAATACTAATTCTGTGCCTTCGCCACCGCAAAACCAGGAGGACTTTCAACGAGCAGGATCAGTGTCCTTTGCTCTCACAAGTCTAGAACTGAAAATGCATCATCACATTGACAGTACATATAACTCTTTGTCACGTCTTATCACTGATAAGCTCGACCGAATGACGGATCAGACCATCCGCCGCCTTGATAATCTAGAAGACACTTGCAACACGGGCTTAAAAGCTCTCAAGGGTGAAGTCCGGGACCTCAGAAAGCATGTCACCAACCTTTTAGGGGATATGGAGGACATGAAGCAGGGCCGTGATGGTACGATCGAGTCTGTGAAGGGGATTGATGTCATATTGCAGGCTTTAGAGAGACATATCGAGGAACACGCTTGCAAGTGCCAACAAAGTGCTGCTGAGCAGAGCGCTAGCGAGCCCGAGTATGAACGTCGTCACCGCTCAGAAGCGACGTCACGCTCAGCATACCGTGGTACCGAGAGCGCGCATCCTACTGTTGGACAAGGAGAGTCCCGTCAGCAACACCGAAGTGGAGCCAGCCACAGTTCCAACGTCACGCGAGCAAGCGCGACCGGTGGTAGACGTGATCGTTCGAATAGTCTCAACGTTCAGCAGCCGGCCGGCAGGATGAGCGATGAGAGGAGCAGGAGAAGAGAGTATTACGCTGGGCTGGGCGCTGCTAGGGGACCGGCGCCTGATCTTAGGGACCATCCGGCATTCAGAGACAGACAGCACGTCCAACAAGAAGCATATCAGTATGGGGACAATCAGAATGATACTTCCACGGTGTTGGATGAACTACCCTATGAGACTCCATCGCTTAGTGATGGAAAATGGTACGAGCAGGCTTACGGGAAACGTTAAGAATTCACACTGAGCTTTCATTGATGGAGTGAAGGCTCGGCAGTAAGGTTGCCTTTCGAGTGAGGCTCGATGACGGAAGACCTGGATTGGAAAGGGGAAAGACATTCTTATTCTTGGGTGGAAGAGGTTTTGATGAATGGAGGCTTGGGGACAGCGTTTATGATATGGTTGTGCTCGGGCGTCAGCAGCTAGTAATGGGCCTTGAACTGACATCATGACTGTGTGGCTTGAGCCAGGTCATGATTGTCATGTACCTACTTAGTCCGCGATGGCATCCTCCCGTATCTCAACCAGTTTAGTCTGCGAGTCTGCCTTATGATACTAAGTACAGTGTGCAAATCGGTCCGAGCCATCAATGAACCCTTTTCCGCCCTAGTACGGGTGCAGTAAGCCCCCGAACAGGACGGGCTGGACGGAATTTTAGGGTCGGCCTTCCCGGCGCCATTAGGACCTTGTTCTACCTTGGGTCTCAGAGCTCCCCAAAGACATCATGGCCGTGCAATGTACAACGTTTCTCACCGAGAGGGCTTTCTGACCACCAGGATTTATGTACATACTGGGTGGTTGATCTTAGATGTACTCTCTCCCGTACACGCTCATTGATCTATGAGTGGATCTGAATGTTCGCACATTCCCAACGATCGCCTCTAAACACAAAAGTACTCTGGCTTGGCGCTAGCTCGGCCATACAGTACTTTGTACTGATTACGTAGTCACAATCTCCATCACAAGTCCTCCTACCGATTGCTGTTCAACTGTCCACGCAGCATGACGCTGCCTCCCGAGCGCATCACGGTTAAGAGGCGTCGGGATGAGGATCCCATAGAAGCTCTTGGTAAGCGAAAGGCTCACGAAACACCTGTCTTAGCTCACTTCTTGCAGTTATACCATCAAAAAAATACAGGCCTAGTGCTCTTTGGAAACTTGCTGGCAACGAGAACGACGAAGCTGAATATGCGCAGCCTGTGACTTCTCCTGCATTTGAAGCAATCCAGCCGCTCGCGCTCGACCCTCCCAAAGCTCCCATTGTGAGAACTCCCCTGCCAGGTGAAGATGTCCCGACGGAACCGCCGGATACATCAAGCAGTTCCAAGGTGGCTTTGCCATCTGGAGAGAGCCCGGCACCATCTGCCATTTCGCGCCTTGTCAGACGCAAAGAAAAGTCTCATCAATCTACGTCCGAGCCACGGAGGTTTCACTTGACCAAGAGCTCGCTGAAGATCTCGTCACCGTATCTGGTCTCCAAGACCCCTGCGCAGAGGCATGCCAGAGACAGGAAGAAGGAATTGGCAGTCTTTGTTGAAGCGAGAGACGTGTCTAGAGAGCAATCGATCCGCAGAAAACAAGTCCCTAGTGAAGAGGCAATAGCTCCACCGAGCGATTCAACGCAAGGGAAGCTTGATGCATACCAGACGCCAAGGAAGCGGCCAAATGCTACAGCGGTAGAGCGAAAATGGCGAGCAGAAAACTGGAACAAGCATACAGGCTTTAAAGCATCTACAGAACAACGTACAAAATCGGTCCGTCATTTCAGCCATCCTTCGCAAGAGTGGGATTACGAGTCTCCGGAATTTGCCGCGCAGCTGCAACAGATTGCGCTGCAAGAAACAGAGGCACAAAAAGAATCATCAAAGAATCATAGCAGCCGTCAATGTTTGAAGGTAAAGCCAAAGCCACCAAAGCCTCGTCAGCCTTGGGTGGAACGAAAAATTCACAAAGAAGACGAAGACGATGTAATGGCAGAATCCCTTTCTCTGGATGGAGACACTGATTATGTCTTCGATACATACATTCGGACAATCGCTCAGCCTCCTGGCACCATGGAGGAGAGTGATACTTTCTCTGACCCATTGCAAGGCCTGGGTAATACGAACACGGGAATCTTAGTCATCGAAGATGGCGAAGAACAAGAGTTGTGGCAGACTTTTGGTGAATACATTGACAGTGACCCAGAATGGAATAGTGAAGAAGAAGACGAAAACGGTATCCAACCTATCATTAGCTCAAGTGCTTTTACTGACGACGCGAGCAGCGGAGGACTTTTATGGCAACGATTATCCCGAAGATGAAGTCAATTCTGACGATGAGTATGGTAGAGGTGCTTACAATTATCGGCATAATGCCTCTGATGATGAGGAGTTTGATGATGAAGAACCTCAATGGTCTGATGACGAGAAAGAAACTTCATAGTTTCGACCTCGACGGAGACCGTCATCGGACTGGCTGATCGAATAAAGCGCGATCAGAGGAACCTGTCAGCTAAAATTCTGCAGTATTGCATTTGGTGACGTCTCTTATAAATATCGATTTAACTTTAGACATAACGAGCGCGAACCTCCCTCTCATTTGGTACCATGCTGAAACAAAAGAAATGCTGCATCTTTCAAGCACCCTGTAACCTTCTTCATAAGGAGCTACGCTAATCGTCTTGAACCGCGCAATCATCCTGCGGCTGCCTGTGAAGCCTTCGAGACGAAGAACTAGCCAGACTTTTTCTCTTCATCCAATAGCTGGCCGTAGGCATTGGCCGGATACTCGCCATCCAACCAAGGGTAGTCTACCTGGATCCCTACCTAGAATGATTGCGGTGTCAGCAGTGCCTTTCATGGAAATTCATGGTCATTGAGCTACATGCAACGATTGTGCTGCGGGCGAAGTGCCACACAAACCAACTGGGAAGCAGATGACCGAAAAAAGTCTCGCTTACCCTCGCCAAATTCGCTCTCATCCCGTATCGCTGGACAGTATGCGCCGTTCTCGTCATGTTTCTCACTTGGTCCAAGTTGTGACGTTCGATGAGTCTGTAATACCGACATTGCAACCCGCCAATGGCACGGCGATCCTCGGCGCTACGGCCGAAACGAGCATTGAACGCATCCCTGAGCTCTGGCCACAAGTAACCACGGTCAATGCGAAGATACCTAATGGAGATTCAATATCAGCATTATCCTCGGGCCCCGTTAAGATGGGAGCAGAGGTTGACGAGTAATTCGGGAACTCAACCACCCCTGCTCGATGATCGACAGAAGACTCAACATCGAGATGGAAACATCATAGAATTGAGGGATTACCAGATAAAGTGTGCTTGCTCATCCGTGTAAGTCTTCCGGAATGCACGTCTTGGAGCTTCGTGGTTTTCCGATCCTGAAGAGGAAGGGCTTCTTCGACGGGCTGCGCGACGGTTTGCGTGACGATTAACTCGAGCTTGGCCACGCACCGGCCCACGAGATGGATGACCGCCGTGGGAGCGTGGTCCATGTCTGGCAGAAATGCTGCCATGACCGGGACTTGGCACACGCCTATCGCTGTCGTTGTCACTAGATTGGGACGAGCGGGATTGAGAGGGACGCCGGGGTTCTTCATCTGAGGGGTTCAACATATGTTGAACCGTCATACTATGGCGTCTCGACGCTGCACTAGCCTGCGTTGGAACGAGGGCAGCGAAGGGGTATCCATGGTGGCCACTGCGATTGACAAAGCTATTGTTCGAGGATACACGTCCTGAGTGGTGACCATTCGGTCCTGGGCCTTGTCCGGGTCGGCGTGACATATTCTCGGATGGCTGGATGTACATTTGAATACTCAAAGATTGATGGTCATGTAAGTCCCTAGGGAATGAGCCCGCCATATTTGAACAAGTTGACAAGACACCAGACGCTTCTCAACCAACAGCTCAGCCGCTTTCCCCTCGAGTGGGAAGGCTCTCCAAGGCTTGGAAGGAAGACCAGGAGCTGCTTTTGCGGCGGCGCGCTTCTTGGGTGTAGGGATTAAGGTTCCCGAAACTGCCAATGTGACACGTTCAGGCTGTGAAAGAGTCAACGGCGACTTGTGTTAGGAAGCTTGTTTCATCGAAATAAAACCCAACATACACGGATATACACGACTTTAATTCGAGATTACATACCTTACCCAGTCTCGCGGTTCAGATCATTTGCCGCCGTTCTAATCGGGAAACCGGGTCCTCGAGCTGTCAACCGAGTTATCCGTGACTCGCCGGAATGGAAAGGGCCTCTATGTGGCTAAGCGTGTGCATCGACCAGTCTTGATGGACCACGGCGTTGTCTACTCACGTTGCCCGCTGCGCCTTGTCTTGTTACACTAGCACGGTACTCCAACCCGGGCGCCTGTTCAAGCGTTCCAAACACTATGCAGCGATCAAGAAAGTGTTGGAAAGAAGCGCTCATGATTCCCAGGATCCGAGGGGCGATGGCAATATGTATAGGAATCCATGCCCAGCCAGGGCCACGCACCGAGCGCCATGACCTTTAGTGTGACGAATGTCTATGCATGCAAGGACGAGAGAGCACATCACATCTCGCCCTTTCCACTCCACGGCCCGATCTCAGAGCTCGGGGGAGGGTTTCGCGTCGATTCTCCAGCAAAGCTCCCATTCTCCGTGAGGGCAGGCATTCTATAACAGCGACCGAATCCGGCCTAGTCTCAGGGTACCCTCCAATTCGATTTTCGGGACATGGGTTCCTAGATCGCGCTAAGGCTGCAGCTAGGGGCTTAGCTGATGAAGGCGCAGAAGGCCATCTCCCAAAGGGGCAATATTGCCTTGCGCCCATTGGACGCCCCGATGCGCTAAGTCTGCTTCCGCTGCGAATTGACGCGCGACACTGCTCTGCTCTGTTTTTGGGAGACCATGGTGATAGGCCGGCGGCACCCTCACACCGATTCCTCGACCGCTCTGGAACTTGTCAGCCATGACGCACCGCGTTGCTTTAGCTCTGCTGAAGATCGCACTCTTCTTTGAGCAATGTCCCTCCTCAACCCCGGATCTTACTGGTACCGGAACATCTATCTCTCACCGTGCCTCGAGGGGTTTTCCTCAGTTGATGCAAGGCGGAAATCCAGTTGAATCAATCCCGTGGCGAGAATTACCGGCTGGGAGAACTACACTAAGGGCGGTTCGCCGTGATATGAAATTGAGGATTCGAGCCCGCGCCGCACCAGCCTCTGCACCTAACCAACGTTTGTTTACAAGCTGTGAACCATGGTATCAAGGACGTTGGAACCATACTTTGTTACGCGATGCAGAACCCCGCGCGCCAAACGCCCTAAGCCTTGTCTATGCGCCCACACTACAGATTCATTGGCCCTTGAATCGTGGACCATCTTCGGATTCTACTCGTTGGTCTGAGCCTTGAGTCCCGCTTCCAACTGCTGCGGGCAATGCTTCTCCTCCTCTATCTCAGTCTGGACATTCCATCGAGCAAGCAAAACTAAGGGTAGTTTGCGTCCACCTCTGTATGATCCGTGGAAGTCTTCAACGCCAAGACCAAGTTACATCTCACCTGACCACTCTGGACCCAGCATTCTGGTTCACCCGTGTCAGAGATAGGGCGCTCCTTCCTAACACGTGCAATCTAGAGAAAGGCCTTCTGCCTAATCGTAGCCTGTCACTCCGCACGAAGGATTCTCAAAGGTATCTGAAGCCACGTTTCATGGGCTGATCCTTCGCTTTGAGGGTTGAGGTGAAGGTGGTCGATCATATGAGTCAAAGAGTTTATTCCCAGGTATGTGTCTTTGTCCTCTATCGCCGCTTTGAGCTCTTCGACTGTTGGCTGGCGAATCGCTGGCATGTCTCCCGACGGCGTCTGAAGGCTGCGTTTCTTGTACTATTTTTGTTTTACTTGGTCGATGATTGGGCACAGGCCGAGCCGATCTGTCAATATCAACTGTGACTCTGCCGACGAAGCTGGATCTGCGCAGCTGCCCAAGGCCCACGTTGATCGGGTCAAGCGAAGCCTACTAAAGCACCTCGATGCAAGTCTGATTTTCCCTGATCGGGTCGTAGCTGATCTCGCGAAGATCCGGCCGCATCCTGGTGCATACAGTACCCCGTACCTAAGCGCCCGGCAGCGAAAGATTCGGCGCCGCGTCGTCCCAGCTCGCAGATCCTTTAAGGGGGATGTTGACGACTGTCCTTGTCGATCCTACCGATGAGGCAAAGCTGACTGCGAGCTGTTTCAAGGATGTGTGGTGTTCACGAGCCATGCGTTCGTCAATCGTGAAAGGGGCTTTGCATCATCTGAGTCTTTACAGTGTTTCGGATTTTGTGAACATTGTACAAACGATTGGTCGCTTTGGCGTTTCATCAGCCTCGCGATTGAGTAGGATCCTAGTGGCGTTGATGGGACCCCTCAGCGTTGTATGAGCGGTTTGTTTCGACGTCAAATGCTTGACACTACTGCTGATCAGAGGGGCAATGACAAATAGCACTCTCGTCTTCCCAAACATCCAATCGATGACCGAGGTTGGGTTGACCTCTGTCTGAAGATGTTGCTAGTACTGGCGTTTGCGGCCGCCAAATTACACCATCAAAATCCCTCATTCCTTCAAGGATCCATGACTCGATAGGAACTTCAGCCAATTGTAGAATCCGGGTCTTCTATTCCGTTACGCGTAATGGCCGAGATCAAGCCTCGACTTAGCTCGCTTGCACGCATGCCCAGGATCGCCGATTCCTACGATTTCTACCTATGTCACTGACTGAAGGAAGCAGTCCTGAAGCGAAATACGGATCGTTCAAGATCGTCAAGGTCTACTCGAGCGGAACTTCACCGCAGGCGAGCTTTGAGGAGGACCTTTGCCTTTCATCCAAAGGCATGCGGGCTGGTCTTTTCACTCATGAGTGGATATGTTCTATCAAATCATTCCATTTGCTTCTCATTTGGTGCTTGACGGCAAAGCGAATTCTATCAGACCTCGGTAAGATGAAAACTGCCCTCACCGCGAAAGGTGGCTAGGTCATACAGGTCTCCTATCACTGCACTATGATGGATGGCAAGTAACCCTAGAAATCTGCATGATTCTGCTGAGACTGAAGACGACGGCCTCTCAAGGAACTGATTCCTTCGAACCGCCTAATAGAGATAAGACTGATGTTCCAGGTACTGTTAAACTCAATCACCACAATCGATCGCTTGCGCGAGTATCACCAGAAATCCATTCAGACACTACGATATCTAGGCGTAGGTCTCAAAGATCGGCGTACCTACATAGTCATCTAGGTAGGTCTTGCTCCTTCAAAAACCTCTAGGGCTTCTTTGTCGTCGTGTGCGAGTAGGTTATCGTCATTCGAACTCGGCCTAAGTCTCTGTCGGGTGAGTTGATGTCGTGTTACAGTGCGGTATTTTAGGGCGGTGTCTGAGCGCGCGTCCCAAGGCATCGGACGGCTTGCCACCCACCCGTTGGCCAGACACTTACTTTATGCGCGAGAGACGGTCATGCCCTTCAAGTCTTCCCGTAGTCCTCCGCAAGACTACTTTATTACGGTCATCTTCTGGGTATCGGAGTTGTCATGATCCGGATCTTGCAGAATCGACACCTCCGACAATGTAATTCTTGTCTCGGTATCGGCCGGAGTCCATTGCCGAGGGTGATGATTTGGCTTACGCTTCTATCGTAGTCTTCATCAACATGGATCGTCTAAGAAAAGGTAATGCGTCGGTAAAGTATAGATTAAGACGTCTCATGAAAGGGGAAAGGGAACATTGAATTGGTTCGAGAGTGATTTTCACAGGCCCTGTCGTTCGGCAGCAACCTTGCAAATACTGTATCATTCATTGCCTGAAGGTAGTGCTGGAATTCGCGGTCTCTCATGCTTCCTAAACACCTCTTTCTCATGACAAAG
>JAABUP010010233.1_pt1 | contig 11164 bp, 15 predicted proteins | sample 5559201 | NCBI WGS metagenome assembly JAABUP01 (sample SAMN10711887, study PRJNA513373) | rock metagenome | isolation source: Antarctica rocks | place: Antarctica | reverse complement strand
GGCTACGGTCGTAAGGCCTTAGGGGCCTTCGGGGGTTTATACGGCTAAATTTTAGGGTTACTATTTCGGGTGTTAGTAACCTAGGTTACTAATATAGCTGAAAGCGTTAGATATAGGCGGAACGTGCGAAACGTGCTAAATTGTGCTAAAACCTAATTTTTCCGATAATATCTAAAAAAGCGTACTAAAATAAACTTTTGAGATTTACCGATATAAGAACCCTTCTATAATTAGTCTATTTACGGTATCTAGTCTTACTACCTCGATTACGAGTAAGGAGTATCTCTTCTTCCTACCGTATTAGTCTAGTTTAGATACGAATCTTAGCTATTAAACGCTTATAAATTTAAGGTCGGGATATAGCCCGGTATTATCCCTTTTAAGGATTTCGATAGTACTTACCTAATTCGAGTCGTCGACCGTATTCTTACGTATACTATATACTCTAATTAGATATATTTACCTAAGAATCCTTATAAATAGGTTTATACTCTTAGCCTACTCCGTAGCTTCTTTAAGTTCCTATCTCGCTTCTACCGTTATAGTATTAAAGATAATATCTCCTCTTATCGTCCGCCTTACGGCTACGATCGATACCGCTATTAGGTAGGCGTTATTCTTAAATATATAGACTAGCTATATACTAGTCGAGCCTACGAACGCTTTCCTTATCTCCTCGTTATCGAATCTAATTATTATCTATTTAGCCTTTATATTATTAGCTATCGTAGGAGGAGGGGAGGAGTCTAGGTCTATTACCCTCCTTACTAGGTTAGAGTATAGCGTCGTAATACTTACTATCTAGGCCTAGCTATTCGTCGTCCTAATATCTTTAGTTTCTAATTTAGCCTATAGGCCGCGTTTTTCGTTCTCTACTACCTATCTTTCTTCTTCGAACTCTTATAAATAGTTCTATACCGTTTATAATATTATTTAGAGGAGGTACTATATCTAGAATTATAATTCCTTAAATTTTAATTTTAATACTACTTATATACCCTCGCCTACTCTTTACTTTAGGCTATTTATATACCTTCGCCTTATTAAACGTTCTAGGGGGCTATTACTTACTATTTCCCTTCTATTCGCTATACTTATCGCGTTTTTACGCGTAACTTCGCGTCTTCTACTACCTCCCTCTCCTCTACTACTACTACTACTACCCTCGCTATTAGTATAGTAGCCTACTCCCTATTAGGCGCTACCTCTTAGTATACTTAATACGCTAATAGCGCGTCTACGCTCCTACGCCTATTCGCTAGTCTCTACTCGACTTATTCTTTTCTACTTTTCTATAGATAAATAGTAATAAAAGATACTTATATTACCTACTAATCGAGGCTATTAGGCGATATATAAAATCCGCGTAAAATCTATTAATTTTCTCTAGCGCCTACGTTTTTATCGATTTTATATATATACGAATCTAAATTATACGATTTTACGGGTTTCGAGCGTTAACCCCCTACGGGGAATTCGTTAATTAATACTAAAATTTTAGATCCCTACTAGATCCCTACTACCGAATTGCTAAGTAGGGGGTCTATCCCTTTCCTTGTGTACGGGAGGTATACGCTAAGGGGAGATCGACGTAGGGGTGATAATTGGTTAACTTAATTAGGCCAAACTTAGAATAGCTTAGCAAATCTTAGCAAACCTGGGCTGACTTATCACCACCCATGCGTGCATCTCCCGTTAGCGTGTACCTCCCGTACACAAGGAAAGGGATAACGGAGACAACTGATGAGAAGCATGTTAATGTTACATTCTAACGATGTTTTTGTTGTATTGGCTGCACGCTGACAGTCTCAGTAGAGCTGCTATCCGCATCCTCTCCCATCTTATCCTCCGAAGCGGCACGCTTCTGAACATCTCGGCTCGGAAGGACTAAGTGGCTAAATCTTGTAGCGACCCTATCAGAAAATTATCGTCCACTGTGGCTTTTCAGATCGTGAGCTGTGTCTTCTGCACTTGCTGCGTCCGACTAAGATCCGTTTCAGTCGTGTTCGTCATCGATTTCTTGTGAGATTTACGGTGCTTAGTTTGCATGCTCACATGGGACTGCGGATGGTCGAATCCTTGTATCTAGATGTTCAGAGCCGAAGCTGGGGAAATAGCATGAGCTCTAGTAGCCTATGGAAAAGGCATGAGAGCGTCCTCTCACAAATCTCCTACACGGTCCCTAGCCAGAGTGTCTTTTAGTCGAACTTGTTCCTGTGCCGTTCTTATGCATACCTTTGACTTTTCTCATCGGTCGTGAAGCTCCTTCCTGGCTCTAGATCGCTGCCATGCCCCGATGATTATGCTCAGTGTTCATCTGCCATCCCCTCCTAATGCTTTTTCCTCTTTGTGATTCCCCGTAACTTCGAAACTTGGGAGGGTACTTCGATTACATGTCTCAATCAACGAGGGAATAATGACTTGGAAGGTAGCTTCCCTCTGGGAAGCTCCAATGACAAATGCCGTCAACAACAAAGCTCGATCCATCCCTCTGCTGAACCCGCTGAGTGTCTACGGCCGAGTCTTCCTCCTCTCGGCGTGGTCCTTCTTCATCGCTTTCTGGTCTTGGTAAATAACAAACGACAAAGCCTTCTCAACAAAGGGATCGTTAATCAATAGTCCAGATATGCTTTCCCACCGCTCTTGAGCGTGACCATCAAGAAGGATCTCCATCTCACACATAAGGACATCGCGAATTCGAACATCCTTGCCTTGACCGCGACATTGATCGTTCGATTGACTGCTGGTGCTGCATGTGATCGACTTGAGCCCAGGATCACCTTTGCGACCATCCTGCTGACGGGTGCCATTCCCACCGCTTTGGCGGGTACGGTTCAAACTGCCACGGGCCTGATCGTCCTGCGATTCTTCATCGGCATTCTTGGGGGCGCCTTCATCCCTTGTCAAGTCTGGACAACAGGATTTTTTGACAAGAACGTCGTTGGCACGGCGAACGCCCTTGCCGCGGGCTTCGGAAATGCCGGGTCAGGTGTCACCTACTTTCTGATGCCCGCAATATTCGACTCGCTTGTCCAACGTCAGCATCTAAAACCCCATACTGCTTGGCGGGTGGCATTCGTGGTGCCATTCATACTTATCATAATGACTGCTCTACTGATCCTTTTCACTTGCCCAGATGCACCGACAGGAAAATGGTCTACACGTGCATTTGATCTCCAACGTCAAGTAGATCAAAGAGATGTGTAGTAAGTGGTTTTTAGTATCCAATCTCCACCTTTACTGCCGCAAGTCGATTTCGAGGCAGCAACTAGGGGCATCGACTCGTGATTTGTTGCATGATGATGAAGATTCAAATATTAGAGCAACGCTAACTCTCAACCGCAACAGCGTAAGTACTTTAGATGGCACCACCGAATCTCGCAACCCTAGGAAAAGGAGCGTTCACAAAAGAGGACCTCTCCATCATAGTGTGGAACTCGATGACGATTCCAGTCGGGATAACGGCCAAGGAGATGGTTTGAACAGAGACGACCTGCTGAATGCAGCTAGCTGGGAACTTGTCGAGAAGCCTACCTACCACGTCTCGGTGAAGGCCATCGTTTCCTTACCGACATTGATCCTTATCGTTGCATACTTCTGTACTTTTGGTACGGAACTCGCAGTCAACTCGTTTCTCGGGGCGTTTTATCTCAAGAACTTCCCTCATCTTGGCCAGACTGGATCTGATCGCTGGGTGCGTACCTTTCCATCTGTTCAATCAATACTGAGAGAAAAAGACTATCCGAAAGAAACTCGGTCCATTGTTTTCAATTCCCTCTTATCACTTGTGTTGCGTTGCGCAGACCCCAGGTTGAAAGACCAATGCTAATTCCAAACCATTGAAAGGCGGCGATGTACGGTCTTCTCAACGCGGTCTTCAGGCCAGCAGGAGGAATGATCAGCGATCTCATTTATCGGGGTAGTGGATCTCTGTGGGGAAAGAAAGTCCTGATGCATTCCCTTGCCATCGTGATGGGCGTGTTCATGCTAATCATTGGCCTTGTCAATCCTCATTCGAAAGCTACCATGATGGGATTGATGACCGGGCTGGCTTTCTTTGAGGAGGCTGGGAATGGGTCGGTCTTTGCATTGTGAGTGCTGGCTTCTGTCTAAGACTTCTCCCATCTTGATCTGGCTATGTATCCTTAGCTGGCCCCAGGAAGCTGTACGGAGCTGTATGCGCCGCCCACATCTCCAGACTCCCTACATACCTTTTAGATTGGTGGAAAATTGCTGACTCCAAATCAACGCAGGCTACCCCATGTGCATCCGACTTCTAATGGTGAGTTGACGCTCCTCGAGTAAACGCCGCAGGCAGTAGCCACTGACCACTTCTAGGCCTCGTAACGGGTGTCACAGGGGCTGCAGGTAATCTTGGGGGTATGATATACCTCTTGATCGCACGTTATAATGACACGGACCATGCCAAGGTCCTGTGGACCGTAGGTGTAATTAACATTGCTGCGAGCTTATCAGTCGCGTGGATACGACCAATACCGAGAGCGCAAATAAATGCAAAGGCCATTGTACGCGAACTTGTGGGTATTGAATTCCAGCCTATTTGGGCCCATGGCCACGAAGTATATGACGAGGACTGGTCATTGGTAGCGTGAATCGGATTTTGACACCCAGGGTCGATCATTTCAAATGTATACCATAATCACAATAGGGAAAATCTTCCAGACTAGTCAGCATTTGAGCGTGGCCATCGTGAGACCTCAATGGGCCCTGGTTTCCCTTCGCTCCGATCTCCATGTTTATGGCTCCTACCTGGTGGCCAGACTCCTCAGTCTTTCCTTCAAGTACTCGATCCTCATGACCCTTGTACACCTCGCGTAGTCCCTCGTGTGGTACCCACACAACCCTCATACCGGCTCTCCTCCCGGCTTCTACCCCAGCTATGGAGTCCTCAAACACCAGACACTCCTGGGGCAAAATTTTCCTTTCGCCCTCTGTTAATTCTCCGTTTACTTGGTGCAACGCCAACAAGAAAATGTCCGGTGCTGGCTTCTTGTTCTGCCCTTGCATTGCTTCATCAGAGCCGAACACGCGATGATGTTCTGGGAACGCCTCTGAGACGAATGGTATCTGTGAAGTCTTGATTGCGAAGTTGGGCCTTGATGCTGAGCTAGCCAAAGCAATCCGAACTGGGGTTGCCGTTTTCCAAGCGAGATTGGCAAGAAGCTCTGGTACTCCAGGAAGAGGCCTGGACTTCCTAAAAACTTCCCGCTGAGAGTCTACTTTGGTGGTCCATTCGTCTAACGTAATGGGCAATTGAGCCCATTCGAGGAGGTGGAGAGTCCCCTAACCTAACGTCAATTGCTGCAATTCGGTCATTCGATTTCATTGAGATATCGCAGGAAGTCGTTACTTCTGATGTTAACATGATGCAATTCGTACAGAATTGCGGTTACAGGTCTGAGTCAAAATTGGCTCTAAAAGAGAGCATGCCTGAGATGACCCATGATACAGCAGATGTCTTCTCAAGGCCGTCACGGTTTGATGGATACCTAAACCGTGGGTACCGCTGGCTGAAAAACGCGTCTCAAGAGAGCCAGGAAATTCGCACTTACCGCGCGGCCCCTGCTCTGTTGCTTGGCCTTCACACTCCAAGGCAGATCTGATTTACCATACCCGCGAAGTATATTATTGTAAACTTCGGTATAGATGTCTTCAGAGTCGATGAGGAGGCCATCTACATCAAAGATACATGCGCGGACTGGTGGAAATTGGTCAATCGCGATGGCCTTGTTGGAAGACATGAAATCCGTGCTCCAAAAGGCCTGTGAGGAGGTAAGCACTAGGGGAGCCCGGAGCCGCAGGAACCTTCAGGTCGAGCCCGGCCTTTAGCGCGCTGCTGACGGGGAACATGCAAGCCGCCTAAAGTTCTTAATGTAAGAACTCTGGAAATAATATAACGATATAGCTACAACCACGATTATGACCAAGAAAAAGAAGTCCAGCAACGCTATAGCTGGCGTCAATGGGTCTTCTATTGATAGCCCTTCCCCTAGCAATACACCCCCAGTACTCCCTTCGCCCAGTGGCCCGCAATCAAGCCCCAAAGCAAAGACTCCAGATCCTTCAACATCAGCATTGATCATTTGCAGGAATAAGCATTGGAGATGTAAATACGAAGTGGGCCGAGGAAACCACAGAGCTCACATACTGAACAGATATCTCAAGTTTCCACGGTCCCTGGCTACAATTGCCTCCAGAAGTACTCGAGTCGCTCGCCTACAGTAACTACGACTCTCTCCGCCCTCGCCCAATCGACCCCGCCGTTTTCTTCGATCTAGTCAAAATACGGCGCCTGGTCGAGGAGGCAACAGATCTAGCCGTACGCGCTGCCAATGGCACGACATCATCGACCCTGAGCAATTCCCTGAATGCCGGAAATGGTATCCTTGGAGGAGGCGGTGCCGCGGCTTTCGGCCTGGGCATTGGTGGAGGTGGCCCGAATGCGAAGTTGAGTAGAGAAAGGAAACATCGGATGCGAGAGCAGGCGACGCAGAGGTTATCTCATGCATACCAATTGGACGAAATTGCAGCCAGTGTAGCCACTATGCAGGGGGCTTCGTCTTTAGAGGAAGTTGCAAAGCTGGTCTTGCAACGCAGTGCTAATGACGCTGATGCTAAATATGTACACTTCTTCCACGAAAAAATCCCATCCAGGATGTTGGCGCAATGCACGACTTTGGAGCCACTGGATCAAGTAATCCAAGATCGCCCAACCGAAGGCGCACCCTTACGAACAAGAGCTGTCACGAGGATATTCAAGGATGACTATGCAGGTGCTGCTCATGATTTGACGGAGGCATTGGCCGTCTGCCGCCATACCATGGCTCAACATAAGGCGGGAAGGGGTAAACTCGAGCTTGCGAACGCCCTTGGTGGAGCGGAGAGAAGGAATGGCGGTGCAAGGGATTGGAAATATGATATGAAGATTGACGAAGCCGACCAACCGAGTAGTCTGGAGCCACAGCTACTTTTTCACCGTGCTGGAGTGTACCTCACACTTGCTTGTCAAAGTGTTCATGCAGCACTCAATGGGTTGGAGACAGTGAAAGAGACCTCGGAATCTCTGCCGGCTACTGAGCAGAATCCGGCTGAGAAAGCAGCACACGATTGTCGTTTAGAGGCACGTAAGATGGTCAAGACGAATGCGAAGCGGGCTTTGCGTGATTATCTGGGTTTCCTTTCTCACTTCGACTACACCCCAGGATTACCTGCCGAGGTCACAGAAGAGTTCTTCCGCAAGGTGAATGCTGCAGCAGGTGGTCTTGCAAAGCCCAAAGGGTTGCCTCCCCCAAAGAGGCTCCTCGAGATGTCAGGGAACTCTAATTTGAGTAATGGGCACCTATCTGATGCACTCGTCCCTCACACTCATAAACAAAAAGACAATCATCGCCGTAGCACCAACGGCTTTCTCAACGAGAATCCCTACGCCGGACTCCCATCTCCTGAGATTCACCCTGTATCTGCACTATTCTCCTCCTCGCCACCAGAGGACCTTCTGCCGTACCCCGCAACGTCCCAAGCACTTGTTCCTCGAAAGAATGCATCACAGCCTAGTACTGCTGATGATCTCACCAAACAGTTCCTAGCACAGTCGGAACAGCATGAGGCAGTGACGTACCATCCTCTCTTTACTGATGCACTCCACTCTTTGCTCTTATGCCATGCGCTCATCCAGACATCCCCAAAAGAGCATCTCAGGCATGCTCATATGGTCGCAAGGCTAGCTCGCGTCTGTGACGGATACCCAATCTTCCTGGCTGCACGTTCGCCCAGCCGTGCCGATTGGATCGAGGTAGTCCGTCGTGCTAACAATTGGATTGGACTCCAGCAGTCCTGGGAAACGCTATGTGCGCCTGCCCCACTGCCAGGTCACGTTGGAACCACCAAAAAAGAAGAAACCGAAGAGCAAGCAAAGGAGCGTCGTAGACAGGAAGCCATCCTGGAAGCATTAGCCGACGAGCGTGTCTATGACGAGGCGAGCTTCCAGGCCGCAGTAGCAGCAAGGGAGCGTAGAGCCGAGGAGCAGAAACGTGAAGAGCTCGGCCAAGATGGCAATAGTCCGAAGAGATGGGCTCAGGAAGATGGCAAGGAGTATCCTATCAGTACCGAGAGGGCGGAAGCTGTTGCGAGGTGGGTGAAAGAAGCGCCTATATCAGTCGCTGGTACAGGAAAGACGAAGAGAGGTCCGAAGAAAGGAAAAGGGCGGAAAGAGACGGGTAATGATCTGCCTATCGATCAACTGAATGTAACTGGGGAGCGTCGTTGTCCTGAAGGTAACAGCAATACTGAAGAGCTGGATGCTCAGCTTCGCGAAGAAGCTCAATAGGTAGTGCAGATTAGCTAAATATAATTAAAGCCAGAAACTTGAACTAGATTGGCAATTATAGCAGCATCGAAGAAGGTTTTGTCACGATTGCAGCGTTCATTCCATTTCATCGGATATACTGCAGAATTGGACGTAGATTTGTTTTTCCGGCCAGGCTGTGAAGCTAGCATCGTAATCCATTCATCAGCAGAAGATAGGTGCTCATTCCGGCTGACGTCCCTGGAGCTCCTGTTCCGATCATCGTAGGTCGTTTGCAATTTGCGAGCTTCGGCTAAGACTCATTGTATCGTATGCAGGCCTTGTGAACCTAGCGCCGTGACCCATTCATTGTACTACTATCAGAAGAGACGTACTGACCCCGACTGACGCCAAGGCTCCTATTCCAATTTTCGTAGGTCGTTTGCAACATGCGTCGTATTCCACTTGATTGCGCCTTGAACTCGTTCAAAGGTTCAAGATAACCATATCTTGGCCCTAAATAGCCCAGGGTCCTTTCCATCTGAGTCAGACATCCATGAGCCCTGTTGACCCTTTCACCGACTGTACGGGCCGGGATAGTCGAAGGTCCAAGAGGTGGTATAGAGCCCCATGGAGCCTGCGGTATTATATCGTTGAATAGCACAGCAGAGTCAGCGCACAGCGTGCTAATTAGACATTTTGCTACGAAAGTGGCCGCCAATGCATCGTGATATGTGTAAAACGCGAGCCGCTCATGATCTCCACTAATAGAAGCCATCAGATCTGCGTACTCAGCGGCGTACTCGAAGATAAGGAATTTGCCGTAGTCGCAGAGTGTCCCCACTAAATCCGGTGATAAGATCAAGATACTGCTGTACAAAACATCGGACCGAAATAGCTTCCTCAAAGGCTTCATCTTATGGTCTGACAATCTCTCTAGCGAATCTTCAGACCATCGGTGCATTTCATGAAGAGAGCTTGACATTAGAGGCCATGCGTCCTCGAATACTAGCCGCACAGACTGGAAAAGCTTCTGGTATGCGTAAGATTGGATTTGACGGAGCTGGCTTAATTCCTCAGCTGCTTCAAGGCTTGGGGCAAAAAGCTGCTTTCCATTCGGTTGACCGTCCTCTCGCACTGGGAGGAGTGATGTTGTGACGCCAGCGGAGTCGTCCGTGAAGGAAAAGCCTCGGCGGTGGACCATGCTTATAGATCTGCAGAAACCTTCAATACGCCGTTCCTAAATTCAAGTCGATTCGAGAAAAGGTTACTTACCTATCCAGAGCATAGATACTTGCGTACACACGCCTACCCATGTCATGATCCGCCTCCTTCGGTCGTGAGTCCTTTGGAGGGTCTTGATGAATTCCAATGTCGACCATTGCACGGGAGGCTAGACCGATCAAATACCAGCTGCTAAAATGGTGTGGGTCTAACATGGCATATAAGACTAGGAGAAGCATCGCTTGAATTCCAGCGACTGAACCAGGATGGACTACTGATTCAATGTGATCTAATGCGCCTGCGGCATGACGCACGGCATCTTGGTACTGCGTGTCACCCCGTCTCCGCGACATTGACGCATATGAAATGGCGAGTACCATGCGCGTCGTCCAATGATCCGTGGGGCTCGCGTCTCGACCATTGCCCTGATACACCACGTTGATGGCTTTGAATAGCTGTGTTTCAGATAGAAAAGGGTACAGAATGTGGATGTTCTCAAGATAGTGCTTGACCAGTGAAGTCGTAGTGTGTCTTTGGGGAAGTACGTTTTCTTTAAAGAAGGGCATATTTTCTTTGGAAGAGGCTGAAAGCACGAGTCTTGCGAAAGACATCTGCCTGGTAAAGCCGTGAAAATCTCTTGCAGTCGCATTGACCGACCTGCAACGTTGGTCAAGAATTGACCAATAAACAGATATCTATACCTACAGGAAACCGAAATCAGATACCAAGTCGTTGACATCCTGGATCTCTTTCCGCCGAACTCTACCACCGCCATGGCTGGTCGTCAGGACGGGCGGAGCTAGGAACGGTTGCGTGGAGAGATGGTCCAGCGCATTGGTCGTCGCCTTGTGAGCCTTTGCTTGAGCGATCTGCCGTTCTAATTTCTCCACGCGGTTCTCTAGCGAGGCAACGTAGCTACGTTCTTTGCCTCTGGCAAACTGGTCATTGGCACTCGAGCACTCTGCAGTCCTCCCCGCCCTTTCACAGGCGGTGCAGGCCGGTAGCTTGCCATCACATTTGACCTTGGCATTTCGACATCGTTGACATGCTGATACTGGTCGACTCACCCGCAACAAGGGGGTCTCGAATCGGTTGACTTTCGCCATGCAACGGCCACGGCCACGATGGAACGGTAGATGGCAGTGGCTTCGACGAGCAACGGGAAAAGGATTTCGACAGTCGCGCAAAGGTCGGTGAGCGCGGTGGCCTTCTTATCTAGTTTGTGTCGAGGAGCGGATAGACTTTCCCCAAAGAACGGTCTCCGCGGCTCAGCCTCGCTGCAAAGCAGGTTGTCACCATGCGCGACATACAAACAGCGGAGAGGGCGAGATCTGCCGTTATCAACAGGGAAAAGGATGTGGCCCCGCAGTACGTGTATGTCTCTTTGATATCAGACCAATGCAATTCTGTCGAAGGTGAAGGCGCTGCCTCTGCATTGGGTGGTCCCCGCCCTGTAGGCTGTCTGGCGCCTCGAGGACTGGAAAAGCGCCAAGACGTCGACCTCGGGAGCTCTGTAGTCAAACTCGAAAAATCGAGTTTATTTTCACGTAATCATACTCGAGTTTAGAGTTTAGAAGTATACTTATAATCCGAGTATAACTCGATTATATAATCGAGTTCAACTCGAGTATACTC
>JAABUP010010232.1_pt1 | contig 11165 bp, 14 predicted proteins | sample 5559201 | NCBI WGS metagenome assembly JAABUP01 (sample SAMN10711887, study PRJNA513373) | rock metagenome | isolation source: Antarctica rocks | place: Antarctica | reverse complement strand
TGCTGAAGAAGGTGAGGATGGGCCGGAAGGCGCTGGATGTTGTTGCTGAGATGAAGTGGGTCAAGGAGGGGATCAGGGTTGAGGGGGGGCTGAGGGTGAGCGAGGAGGATGAAAATGACGAGGCTTTATTGTAGCGAACGCTGTTGTATTTGCGGGCTTCAGTACTTCCGCAGCTGGCTTTGCTTTACTTGCGCGCAGCATCGAGATGGCGATTGGGAAGATCGGGGTGAACGCAAGTTTGGATACTTACCAGCAAGTTCTCGAGGATTGGCTTACTGTGTACGAGATACCATGGGTGCGATTGATTCGGGCATCGCTTGAGACCGGAGTCATCGAGTCAGTAGTATGGCGTAGAAAAGCGCCTTCTTCTACAGCCATCTCCGTGCTCAGGCCTCCACTATCGCACATACTTATCCATGAACCTCCGATGGAAATCACTCCGCAACAAATCATTAACAAACCTCTTCTCCTTCCCCCTCTCCTCCGTCCCCCTCGCCTGATTCCTAAACACCACATCGTCGTCCCACCGCCTCTTCACTCCATAACCCTCCCCATTCCCATTCCCATTCAACAGCGGATTCCCCAACGCGATATCCTTCTCCCGCTGCTCCTCGTCCCTTTTCGCTTGCTCGGCAGCGACTTTCGCCGCGGCTTCCGCACGCTCGGCTTTGATCTTCGCGAGCTCGGCCATGAGTTGCGCGGTTTCGTCTTCTTCGTCGTCTTCACTCTCTTCTGATTCGGAGGAGGAGGCGGCGGAGGATTCGGCGTCGATGTCGTGGGTCTCGGCTAGGACGCGGCGTTTCTTTGCTTCGTAGTCTTCTTCCTGGTCGCCGTCTAATGTGTTGCCGTCTGCTGCAGGTGTTGCAACGTCGCTCAATTTCCGCTTCGTCCCTGTCGCTGATGATACTGTCGTCGCATCGCCGGCTTCTATCCGTAACCGGTCCGTCTCTCCTTCGTCTTGCGCATCCTCATCCCCGTCTTCGAAACTCCGTCCCTCCTTCTTCGCAAGATGCTTGGCTTCGCTCCTCAACAGCTCCGCGCGCAAATTTTTCCGCGCCTGCTCCTCCGGGTTACCTTGGAGCGCTTGTCGGTATTTGAGGGATTTGTGTGCTGGAAGGAGGCGTTGATGGTATGCCTCGCCGCGACCGGCTTCTTTGCCGCGGGCGGGATCGAAGGTTGGGCGATGGGCGGTCTGGAGAAGGTCAAGTCAGCATATGCGGCAGTAGGACGACGAGTCAGGGAGCTACCGTCATGATTTTGCGGGTAGTGTGTTGAAGGAGGAGAGGATGTTGTAGAAAGAGTCCGAGATACCTTAGGAAGTTGCGGACATGCTGTAGCCCTCCGGCCTGAGGCTCACACGACCTCTGAATATGAACATTCGAACGGACCTTGACAATCAAATTCTACCAACAATGCGGTAACACCTCGCCCAGGATGCCTCACGCTACGCGCCCCTCCACCAACGAGTCCAACTTCCTTCTCTCCGCCCTCCGTGAGAACCTCCGCCTCGATTCCCGCGCTCTCGACCAATACCGACCCATCTCCCTCCAATTCCCCTCTGACCCAGACGTCCACGGCCAGACAGACGTTCGGATAGGGAAGACAAGAGTGATATGTAATATCAGTTGTGAGGTGATCACACCGTACCCAGACCGGAAGTTCGACGGCGTCTTCACGATCAATTGCGAGCTCAGTCCGTTGATGGGGGCGGGGGTCGAGGTGGGGAGGTACGAATAGCAATGTCGCAGAGGTAGATACGGACGGTTCTGATATAGTTCTCTGTAAAGACCAGATCAAACCGAGGCCCTTATCTCCCGCATTCTGGACAAGTCCATCCGTCGTTCCAACGCCCTCGACACAGAGTCTTTGTGCATTATCGCTGGACAGAAATGCTTCCATGTCCGCGCCGACCTGCATGTCCTAGATGACGATGGAGGCATCCTCGATGCCTGCTGTCTCGCCCTCGTAGCCGCGCTCCAACACTTCCGACGCCCGGACTACGAGGTTAATGGCGAACAAGTCACAGTCTTCGATCCAAGGGAAAGGGAACCGGTGAAGCTGACGTTACAGCATCAGCCATTTTGTGCCACGACGAGTTACTATGACGCTGGCACTATCATGGTCCAGGATGCTACGCTACTGGAGGAGCAGTGCCGGGAAGGTGAGATCGTGGTGAGCATGAATCGGCATGGGGAGGTTTGTCAGATCGCAAAGTACGGAGGTGTACCGGTGGATGCCTTGGGTGTGTTATCGGTAGTGAAGCAGAGCTGGGAGAAGGTGAAGATGATGGATGCGGTAGTGCGGGAGGCACTATTCAAGGACGAGCGGGAGAGGGATAAGGGTGGGAGGATGAAGGCCGAGTTGAGTGCAGAGAATGAGAGGGTGATGGAAAGGCCGGTGGGTTGAGGAAATGGGCGTTGCAAGTCCGGAATCACCGGAGGAGGTCTTGCGTGAGGGCTGGGGAGGGTGCGTGCTTGGAGTCGCGATATCATAGGCCACCTCATGGTCTAGTGCGTTCGGGTGCGAACAGACGACCTTTACCAAAGCATACGCCATTCCGAAAAAGCGGGCAAGACTCACGGCCATCGTACTTCAAGGCTATCCGGTGCCTGTTGTGGTCTCGCGGCCTTTGCGTCCTCTCTGGGCAGAGACATTGGTGGACTATACTACCGATTGCCGAGCTGCACATACATGGTCCTGGACGAGAAGCGCACTTCCACTACTTCCGCTCTCCACTCCTCCTGGCTCACTGATATGACTTCCACTGAGGGCCGAACGACACAGCGGCTCAGCTCCTTCCGATCTGGGCTCCTCACTTTGCTTTCTGCTGCCGCTAGCATGTGATGCCTCACTGGTACTTATAGCTTGCTTTCTCGTGTCTACGGCTAGATATCCTCCAAGAACAAATACCAACATCACCCTGGACCACACACTCGCGATCATCGTTTGCCATCATGACCGCCATGGCCACCGAGATATTACCTTCTCACAAGACCTTCTCCACCAATACCGATAACGTTTGGAACCAAGACCGTTGCAGACTTCACTAGACTGTTGTCGACCACTGCAACCAACCATCTTCGGCTGGTCAAGTCATCGTGAGGAGTCGGTTTTCACAGGCATTGACTTCCGTCAGCACTTCGATTCACTCAAATCCACTGGCGCCCCTCCACCACATAACTACTCTAGCCCGCCCATCGACAACTGTCACATTAGCTATCCCAGATCTCTCGACTTTAACATCAGACCAAGAATGTCGGCAGCTTTCGTGGAACGCTCCTCCGTGCCGCAGCCGAATGCCTACTCCCACGCCCACAGCCTTCCCGCGACTCGGCAGTCTTCTTGGGACTTCATGTCACTGCTCCAGGAGCAAGCCAACAACACCATCTCAAAGACGGCCATCGACGACTCTGAGAAGATCGGCTCGGACAATGTCGTTGTTGCTGCGCCGTCGAGGCGGAAGGATTGGCCCAAGCCGAGGACCATGAGCAACGTGGGTGTATTGCAAGATTTCAAGGGCAAAAATAGGCCTTTGGCGGGTGCGAGGATGATTGAGAGCACTGCGGCGGCGCAAGAAAAGAGATCAGTTGCAGACATGCTCGGATACTCGGAGCAACCAAGCAGCAAAGATGTAAAGAGACCGAAGCTAGACTCTGGTCGCGCTGGAGAGACACTACTTACGCACGGGTCAAGGCCAAAGCAGAACCGGAGAGTCACCATGTCGCGCAAACCGATAGAAGTAATCGTACTTTACAACGAAGACACAAAGATCCCGAGCCCCGAACGGCGCCGGCATCCACCATTTACTCGCAACGATCCCGTCAAGCCCAGTCTTCAGAGCGGACTGGACGGCAAACCCGGAGCCATGGCCTCTGGACCATTCATCCTCGATGACAGCTCTTCGGACGAGGAAAGTGGGAGGCCAGCTGAGAAGAAGCCAACGCCGCCGAAGAAGCAGGCAACGTCATCGAAGCAGCCACCGACAGCTCGGCCAGGATCCGCCACCAGCTCGGAGAGCGTGCAAGCGCAGAAACTCGCGCAGCGTTTAGCGTCCAAGCGTATGCGAGAGGAGGTGGAGGAACGACGGTTGGGGTTACACAGCAGCAGGACGTCATCTGTTGCGCTGGTTGCACCTGAAGTTCAAAGCGGGTCACAGCTCTGGGCTACAGGCCAAAATATTGGTGCGGCTAAGCAGCGACAACAGGCACAGGATGCTCAAGGTGCAAACGTTGAGATGCGGGTAGGGAAGGCCAAGGATGTTGTGGCTTTGAACTACCCAAACATCTCACGATCAAGCGACGGTATGGGGCAACAGCACGCTGAGCGATTTCCGCCAAAGTCAGCGACGGCCCAAGCTAACGTTGCTTCCAACACGTACCGGGAAACCGCAAAGATCGGCATCGATCTGTCCGGAGCACCTACTCGCGCCGAAGCCACGAGCCTGCAGACCTCACCTCACAGCCACATCGCGGAGCAAACGGGCAAAGCACAGCGTGAGCTAGAGCGGCGCGAGCGCGAGATGGCGGAGGCGGAGGCGGAGAGGGACGCCCAAGCCATCCGTGAAGTCGACGCCAGGATCGAGTCGGAAGCTAAAGCTAGAGAGGCCGAGGCGAAGAAGCGTGAGGCCAATGCCCAGAAGCAGGATGCGATGCGCCAGGAGCTCCAGGCGCGAAGGGATGCCGAAGCGAAGCGGCAGCGACTTCAAGTGCAATTGGAAGTCCAAGCGAGGCAGAAGGAGGCTCTCCACGACGAAGATGAAGTGCGTCAGAAGTCGGCGAGGGAGGCAGAATCGCAAGCTATGCGTGAAGTCGATGCGCGGATCGAGGCTGAGGCCAGAGAGCGCGAGGCCGAGGAGATAAAGGAAGCGGACCTACGCCGACAGACTCAAGAGCGGAGGGAGATCTTGCGTCAGCAGCTTGAGGCGAAGAGAGATGCCGAAGCCAAGTGGGAGCAGCGGCTTCGCGACGAGGAGGAAGGGAGAAAGAGGGCGAAGGAGAGGGAGGTACGCGAACGATTGGAAGCGGAAGAAGCCAAGAAGGCGGGCGACGAGGCGCGAAGGAAACAGCAGGAGGCACGGGATGCTATGGCAAAGCGACTTGCGGGTCCTAGTCTACTGACGCCGACTTCGCCCCTTGAACGCCGCGCGGGCTACAGCGTGCCACAGTCCAGCCTGGCGACTCGAGAGGGTGCGACGGTACCAGAAAGAAAGGTTGTGCGGGCGGACGCAAAAGTGTTGCCGGTGGCCAACGCTGATGCAAAGTTTATTGCGAAGCCAGAGGCCACCTTTGTCTCTACTGGCCTCAGCGATGCGGACAGGTCGAAGCAGGAACGCATTCGGGCGCTCAAGGAGCGCAATGCCCGGTATCAACACGATGTCGAGGCGAGCGATCCCTCCAGCTCAGAAGACCTGGAAGGTCGTCACGCTGATCTAAATCCGCAAGTTCAGACAAGCAGAGGTCCCGCAAGTTGGCACGATGACACTAGACATGAGCCCGGTCAGTCGAAGCACGACAATGTCGCGCCACTACACGTCAATTTGGCGTTTCCTCGTCCAAACAATGGGCCGAATGACCGGCGTCTGCACAAGATCACGCCCGCCGATGTGACCATGCTCAGATTGAAACATAGCGGCTTACCGTGGAACGACATCTGCATAGCGCTTCGCAAAGCCGAGGGCATTCAGGAGACGACATCTGCGCTGGCAAAGCGTTGGACGCAACTCAGAAGCATGCTGACCTCCAACGATCCTTCCATGCCGCTTCTCGAGCTCGACAACAGGGTTAGGGACGTCACGGTCGGCCAATTGAGAGACTTGGTGCAAAGCAGCGCACCATCCAATGACGGGTACAGCGTGACTCTCGGCGACATCACGGCCTGCGATGTCAAACTATTACAGTGGCATTCTGACTGCCTGACCTTCGGCGACATGGTCCCGCTATACCAGCGCGCGGCTGGTATCAGGCGATCCCATGACTCCCTCAACAAGCGCTTCAAGATGGTAACGGCCGCTATTGACGGACTGAACATTGGTGCCTATCAACTCGACCAGGTGGCCAGCGGCGATGTAGCGGCGAGGACGCGGTTGAACAGCGCTGTCAATGGCAGGATCAGAGCAACAGTGGAATCGCCTGTCTTCCGAGATACCAACTCAACCTCTGGGAATAGTCGACCTCTCAAAACGATTGGAGAGATTACGCAATTCGACATCGCAGTGGTGAGGCGGAGAGAAAGTGGAATGGCGTTTTCTGCTATTCTCCCAATCTATCAGCATCAATCGGGCTTCACCTTTGGTGAAAGCTCGCTTCGCCGACGACACGCGGCGGTCAAAACTGCCATCGAGCAACATGGGGTCGACGAGGCCCTTCTCAACCGCGTCGTTGCCGGCGATATCGCGGCAAAGGAGGAGCTGAACAGGCTGGTTCATGGCACCTGGCCTGTGCCACAAGCAAAGGCAACGCCAGCACGACCTCGAGCCGCGCCTAGCTCTGGCCTGATTTGGCAAGGCAGCGTCGCCACCTCTGCACGAAATGGCGTCGTTGATCTGTCATTCGAGACGTATTCTACTCGCTCGACACGAGAGCGCAGCAATAGCCCGTCGGACAGTAAGCCATCGACGGCCGCGACTAGCTTTGATGCCGACGAAGAACCCAGCCATCGATCGACCACAGCCGGCAAGACCATGACTGCGGCAGCATACGAACGGTACCTCGATGCTGCCTTAGCCGAGCTTTCCAAAGCGAACGCTGATGACGAAGAAGAGCCCGAAGAAGAACTTACCGAAGAAGACCTCTGCCATTTCGCGTATTCAGTACAACGCCGCGAGATCAGCAAAGAGGAACTAGACGAAGGCGTGGAACTAGACGAGTTGCAATGGGTGGACTGCGGACGACCCTTCACGGATATCCACCGAGCGAATACTGAAGCCAACCGGCAATCGGCGATGTCGAACGACCCCGACACCCTCGCAGCTCTGATCGACGGCGGGAGCCTGGTACGAGACCGAGACGAGAACGGGTTAGTGTTTGCGACGCACAGCACAAGGGATGCTGGGACGGTAGAAGTCCGCGTGGAACGGCGGCTGCGGACGTTCAAGCGCGGCGTGCGTCCGAAGATCGACGGGAGTCTAGTCTCGCGAGTCGTCTTTTACGTCCGGGAGCGGACCGTGAAAGTCGAAGACCATCGGGATGGTGATGTGGACGAGGAGCTCTTCGGCGGTAGTGAACAGAGACGCACGCTCCTCGCCGACATACAGGTGGAGGAGGCGACGTACTCGACGCTCGAGCTCGCCAATGATTTCGCCATCAGGTACTTCGTGAAGAAGGCTTTTCGGTCTGCGTCGCGGAATCTGGATCAGCGGTCTTTGAAGGAGGCGCAGATGCGGAAGGGATTGCTGGAGGAGCTGGACGAGGAGGGGAGCGATGGGATGTTCAGCCGGACTGTGGAGGTGGAGAAGGGGGAGGAGAAGACGGAGGTGGAGGTTAGTGTCACGAAGGGACCCTTTAGAGGGCCGAGGAATATGCTGTGATAGATCTGTAATATCCTTCTCTCGTTTACCGTGCAGCGGTCACTGCCATCATCGTCTTTCGCTCCCGAGATGTAGGGGCGTGGAGTTCGTGGCAGACGTCTCGGCCATAGATCTTAAAATGAAGCCTGGGGCACTGAGGTGGAGTGAGATAGTGGGATCAAGAGAAAAGACCAGCCTTTTTGCCTACACGTAAGGCATGTGCTTTGACATCCTGCTCAAGCGTCTAGGGTGTTGCACCTGCTGGTGGAAGCGAAATGCGTCGGGTGGTCATGGAGCGCAACACTTCCCATCGACTAGACGTAGAAAGACGCAAGAAGAACGCCGGCCGCAGGCTGATGTACCGACGCCTACTGGCATATTGACTTTCTCACGTCAACTGGATTGTCTTTACTCCCGGTCTCCCGCAACGAGGCATTCGGGGGCACAACCTTGCTTGTTGACGCTTCCAGGTTGAGCACGGAAGCAAACAGAGCGGGAGCTTCACCTCTCCATTCTCAAACTGCCTACCTATTCCCTACTATATATCCCGGCCCCCCAACAAATCCTCAACAGCCCCAGCCCGACGGCCATCCCAATACTATCCTTCACCACATTCAGCTTACTCCCCGTGACCTCCTTCCACCCGACGGGAACCTCCACCATGGGGATCTCGGCGCTCTCGGCCAGCATCAGCATCTCGACGTCGAAGATCCAACCCTCGGAGTGCATGTACGGGATAATGTAGGGCAGAGCAGGCCGCGTGAAGAGCTTGAAGCCGCATTGGGTGTCTTTGATCTGAGCCGTGCGTTTGGTGGTTAGGAGCCAGATGCCGAGGTGGAAGGCGCGCATCAGGAGGTTGCGGAGGCGGGAGCGCTGTAGGACGGGTTGTCAGCTTTAATGCAGTGCAAGAGAGCAATATGTGTGAGGCAGACTGACCTTGACAACGGCGTCCGTGCCTACCATGTGTGCCCGCGAGCCGACAGCCACCGCCCGCCCGAGCTTGTCTTTCGATTTCTCGCTCCCCACCACCAATTTTCCGAGATCGCTGAACTTGCTCGCGCCGTCCGCGTCGGCGAAGACGACGTACTGCCCTCGGGCATGCCGCATTCCGTGCGTGACTGCCCCTCCCTTACCTCTGTTCTGCTCCAGCTGCACGACTCTGATCGCCCCGGGCGTGATAGTGGTCGGCGTCGACGGCCGGTCCCACGGGCCTTTGGGCGTGGGAGCAGGCTTGACGTAGTGCGTCCGCGCGAAATCCAGGACAATCTCCACTGTCTTGTCTCGGCTGCCATCGCTCACGATGATGATCTCCCAGCCTCGTCTGGGGTCCCCTTGTCGACCACTAGCCTGCAAGCTGCCATTGCTGCTGCTTTTGCTCTTGGTGCCGTGGTGACCGTACTGCTGTTCGAGGTACCCTACTGCTTCCTCCAGCATGCCCGGTATACGGTCCTGCTCGTTGTAGGCCGGTACCACTAGGCTCATGAACACTTCTGCGTCGGTCACTTGGTACGCTTCCTCCTGTGGTATCTGCCCGCGCCTGGCCATTTCTTGGAGAGCGACGTAGTTGTCGTACCAACATGGTAATGGCTGAGGTTGCGAGGGCTTGCCATTGGCTTGGACGGTTATGTACTGCTTCTCCGATGTTCTAGGCGGCCTGGGAGTGGGTGCGAGGAGGTAGAGGGAGAGGTATAGCTGTTTCAAGGCGCGGTCAGCAAGCGGTCGAAGAGCTCTTTACGACGACGATGTGAGGTGTGATAATTCCCATATGAGACAGCGGAGAAAGGAAATACCAGAATGCAAGTACCGAATACGCCAGTGACTGCTATTACAGTCCACATCCATATTGGAACCGAGATCAGTGTATCCAGTGCTGACCAGACCGTCTCGTTCACCGAATCGGCGGAGTCCATGGCGAGAAGAACGAGACAACAATACCACCCACAAGCAACTCAACCATTGGTGCAGTGTGCACAAAGCTTGTTCAGCGCAGGTACCTTAGGTGATGTTGTGCTTTCAAAATAATATGAAATGTTGATCGTCAGGGACCGGACAGCTTGCACTTTCGGCACGCCCACCCATTGGAACATGAACTCTCCACTTCGCGCTGGTCGTGAGTTTTCGATCCCAACACACAACGATACAATACGTTTGAGTACGAGACGCAATGATGATTGCGGTATTGCATTGTCTCGCGCCGATGTCACAGGCCCGACCGTACGCCGGGACTGGCAGACCCTCTCATACAACTATGAGAACACGACGGCGCCACAGGATCACGCTGTTGTACGTCAAGCGAGAGGCCGACGCCGACGAGTTGCTTCACGAGCGGACGCCGCTGAGCCCGTAATCCGGCAGGAAAAGGTGTATGCTATTGATCCGCGCAGTGAGACTCGCAAGTGCGAACGAATAATGGCCCGCAACGTCGGTTTCTAGTTTGCAACGTTGATGAGCATACTCTTCGTGATCAAGTACTCGTCGATCCCCTGCGTTCCGCCCTCCCTGCCAAAGCCAGACCCCTTCACGCCACCGAACGGACTCTCACACGCACTCAGCATGCCGAGATTGACACCCACCATACTGTGATAGAGCGGTCAGTCAATGATATACGCATTGTGGACATGGTGACACTCACCCAACCTCAAGCGCCTCCGCTACGCGCCAGCTCCGAGCCATGTTCTGCACGGACGAGTCAGCAAGTGAGTCTTAATTTCCTGATGTCTTGAAATGGTAGAACCCACCTCCGTGATCACGAAGCTGCCAAGCCCAACATCGCAGTCGTTCGCCAGCTCAATGACCTCCTCCTCCGTCTCGAACTTATACAACCCGACGAGCGGCGCGAAAGTCTCCTCCCGCGTGGTGAGCATTTCCTTCTTCATCCCCGTAATGACCGTAGGCTCGAAGAACTGCACGAACGAGTCAGCAAACCAGCCTGCCTTCTCCTCGTCGTTGACCACGGTGCAAGCACATACATAGCCCTTCCCCATCCCCTTCATAGGCTTCCCGCCGTAAACCACCTGCCCACCATGCTTCTTCGCATCCTCGACATGATTCATCGCCTTCTCCACCGCCCTCTCATGCGTCAACGGCCCAACAAAAACACCCTCTTCCGTTCCAGCTCCAACTTTGAGCGTCTTGATCCGCTCGATCAGCTGTTTAGCAAACTCATCGTAGATCCCCGCCTGCACAAAAATCCGATTGGCAGTCACGCAAGTCTGGCCACTATTGCGGAACTTGCCCATGATACATGCCTGGATCGCCGTATCCATCTTGGCATCGTCGAAGACGATGAAAGGTGAATTGCCACCCAGCTCGAGCGACAGCTTCTTTAGTGTGGAAGCACATTGCTGCATCAAGAGCTTGCCGACTCTCGTCGAGCCCGTGAAGGAGACTTTGTGCACTTTCGGGTTCTTGCACAGCTCCTCACCGACCTCGGCAACCGTTGTTAGCGTGGTGATGAGATTGATGGTGCCCTTGGGGAAGCCAGCCTGTTCTGCTAAGACGGCTTGTGCGATTGCGCTCAGTGGTGTCTCGCCGGCGGGCTTCCATACTGTCGTGCACCCCGCTGCTAATGCTGCGCCACATTTGCGCGTGATCATCGCCTATGGTCGTGGGTGGTGTGGTTAGCAGGTGTCTTATAAGGTTACCTATGCGTTGAGTGGGA
>JAABUP010010231.1_pt1 | contig 11165 bp, 5 predicted proteins | sample 5559201 | NCBI WGS metagenome assembly JAABUP01 (sample SAMN10711887, study PRJNA513373) | rock metagenome | isolation source: Antarctica rocks | place: Antarctica | reverse complement strand
CCGGAAAACCATCCCAACACCACAGGAACACACTCGCAGTAACACCGCCATACTCATTACCTATCACCACAGAGCAACCGTGCTCACAAGTCTTGAAGTTGCAGCACCCACTACAGTGGCAGGAGTCCAAGAGCACCGACTTCAAATGCTCGAAATTCAAACGATGGTTTTTCGAGCCAGTCTACGAAGCCAGCTGCCAAAACAGATCCATTTCGGCAAGAGTCTAGGGGTCGACCTGCACGTCCAGTAAAAGGTCACCGCCGCATGTAGAGGGGCCCCGATGGCGACTTGGGAGCTGAGAAGGAGGAGAGGGGGAGGGAGGACGTGCGGAGTAAGCAGGACGAGACTGAAGGAGGCGGGGGGTGAAGAAAAAGCAGATCAGGGGAAAGGACCAGCACAAGGAATACAAGAAAGCTAAGGTCGAAGGAGATGAGGGGGGAGAAGAGAAATGAAAACATGGAAAAGGACGAACGAAGGAACGCAAGAAGGTGCACCAAGAGGGAGAGAAGTCGATGTTGACCAACGCCTTGTTTGAGCATCCGATATCGACAATGCGTTCACTACCGAAGACGATAATCACGCGAAGCTTTTCAAGAACGAGGCTTTTCAAGGAGGATTGGAGTTGTCGGCAGCTGGTTATCATCTACAAGAAAGCTAAGATGGAAGGAGACGAGCGGGAAGAAGAGAAATGAAAACATGGAAAAGGACGAGCGAAGGAACGCAAGAAGGTGCACGAAGAGGGAGAGAAGTCGATGTTGACCAGCCTTGTTCGAGCATTCGGTATCGACAATGCGTTCACCACCGAAGATGATAATCACGCGGACCTTTTCAAGAAGGATTGGAGTTGTCGGTAGATGGCTGGCAATGTTACGGTGGATGTTCAGCGTGAGGATCGCGAGGGAAGAGCACTTTCTTATGAGTGGGTGGTTGAGGGATGATATTATCGTACTATAATTTGAGATTAGAAAGTTAAGGGAATGTTGATAGAAATGGGACGATTTTGAGAACGACTTATAGATGTGATCACTGGTCGACCCCAGAAGGACCAATAGTTTAAGGAATTTTGCCTCGGATGCAATTTTTTTGGGAGCAGGAAAACCCTTAGTCTACACGCGGAGAGATAGAAACGCTGGCGATGATGCTGCGGTCTCGGGGAAATGGAACAATTGAACAGTTTACATACATCATCTTCCCAAACCAATGACAATGGATGACATGCTTCAGCACGCAAGAATAGCACACAATCTGTGAAAAATACCGACATGAAAGCCTGCGCGGCCGTATGACTGGTCTGATGCACGTCTAAGCAGCTTAGCAATTTAGTAGTGGATTAGAATTCTCGCCCAGCGGAAATATCAACGTTCCTGAACGACCTCCTCTGATCGTGTCATATCGCCCAGCCCATCAGACCTTCCCAACCTATTCTACTCTCTCAGTCTCAGTAGGCATTCCCCCCTCCTCCAACTTCTCCATCTCCTTGGTCTTTTGGACCTCTTCAATCTTCTCAGCCCGATCCATTTTTTCGGCAACTGGAGCAGTCTCCCCTTTCGGTCCAACGTCAAGACCGTCGTCGATGAAGCCTTCTTCCATGTGATCGCCTAGCGGCCCACTCGTGGCGCTCATGCCTGTTGATGTCTGCGTCGGCTTTGTCGCTGTCTCGGTCACGACGGTTGGTTTTTCCGTCGTGGCCTTCGGTGCCTCGGCCTTGTCTACGGGTGGCTCGCTGATAGGCTTTGGTGGCTCGGCCATCCCCGTAGAAGGCTCGGCCTTGACATCGCTTGCTGTCGGGTTCAGGTCGATGTCTTTGGCTAGTTCCGATTGAGAGGGTTCGGATAGCTGGGGAGCTTTGTTCAGGTCTGCGGAGGCGGGTTGAGGCGCTGGTGAGTCATTCGTGGGGCCTAGGAGGCTGAAGTTAGCGTGGATTGAGGCCTTGAGCTGGGGAGCTTGTAGACATACCCGTCTTTGGGGCCTCTGTAGAGCTTGGTGCTGCTGCTGTAGCAGTACCTGTCGCGGCATTTTTGGGGGTCGGAGTCGTTTCAGGTTGACTCTGCTGGCCTTGTTTCGATTTTCGCCGGCTGAAGAGACCACGAAGACCTTTCTTGACTTGGGCGACCGCGTCTGGTGCTGTTGACAGTCAGCAAAGAGTAGAATTTTAAGGGTAGACGATGAGGTCAGCTTACGGACTCCTGGCATTGTGAGAAAGGTCAATTGCAACGACTCAAATGGTCGAAGCAGATCAATCGACTACATCTCGAAGAAACGCGAATGCTCGGCAGTTTCTATAATGATAGTGTAGATCTCTGAAATTGGTGGAGGTGGCTGTGTCTGGGCACTAAATTTGACGGATATGCAGGGTTCATGTGGGCGTCTATTTATATTTCTACATAATCTGAAACATCTACCTTAACCACCAGACCACCACTCCGTACCACATGTATGCATACTTGCTTGTGTCTTCAATGACCATGTGGGTCGCCTGATTGTCTCACCGCCATTGCTTTTATGTGAAACGCTGATGAATCTCCCGCGGCTACCAGCATTGCTGAGCAGCAAACGCACTGGCACCCGTTAACGAATCATATTAGCTGGGACCATTTCTCCGGCATCCAGTCGATCAACCTCTTCTCTGCATAGCCCATCGCATATATCCTGACGATTGGTAAACGACTCGATTCGGCATTGTGCGGGCATAGGGGCAACGTGCTTCATGACCCATAAGAACCATGAATATGAGTGACATATGGAGTCATAAATTAGACGATGATAGGTCCGGCTTAATGGACCAAATCTGAATCTAGTGTGTATGCCTGTCTAGCATTTTCTCCATCTTCCCCACACACACATCATGCAACTTTGCTCCCTTTCGGTGGTCCACCGCCTCCACTGGACCTCTTTCTGTCACTTGTAGTGCCGGAGCTGTGACTTGAATTCTCTGCGCCGCCTTCTGTTTCACCTCGTGTCTTGCTGACTTCGGGGTTTGCAGGGCTAACTTCAAGGGGATTGTTTGTGTCCTGAAGAATTGATACGTTAGCAAGTCGGACGTGCAGATGGCAACAGGACCACAGTGGCGAAGGTCTGAACCCTATGGTCGGAAGATTGCCAGCAAGATACCAGCACAACGCCGATGAATGCGACGAGGCTCGAAGATCGAAAGCAGCACACGATGCATGGGCAACCAGTACATGGCCACTTACAGTACCTTCTCCAGTCCCCTCTCCAGCTAGATCCTTCTGGGCTTGCGGATCTGTGACATCCGGATTGAAAGCCGCATCCTGTTGCCTTGCTCCTTCATCATCCGTCGCACTCTTGCTGTATTCAGAAGATTCAGTGTTGATGCTGTCCTTGTCTTGTGAATCCTTTCTCGGGTATGTAGCACGAGCTGACTGAGAGAATTGGCGCTGAGCGAACGATGTGGGGCCCGACAGCAAGCGTGGATTTTGTGGTCTGATTGCTGATATTCGAGTGTGTGATGGCGCACGAAGACGACAAGGCCGAGTCATGGTGGAGAGGGAAGCTTTCGCTGTTGAGGAGATCATGGTGGAAGCAAGGGGGTCTGTAGAATGGCGAAGCCGAGGGTTTTGATCACGAGAATGGAGCAGTACGTCGTACAGCGCAGTAATACTTCTGCAGGGCGGCTTGAGGTCGGTGTCGTTGCATGCAATTAGAGGCGGGAGCAAGGCAGTACTTTTGGGATTTTCCTGGAATGATTGGGCCTTTTGAACAACAGTGCCTCTCGTCAATTGATGAAACGTGTTCAATGGTATATCGCAATGCTCATGTATAAGTTCACTAAGAGTCGTTCGTAGCCGTTGGAAGTGGAATAAACCTTTTTGAACTACGTCATTACTAGACCACGCTAATAATTGCGCTAATCCCTTTTCAACAGCGTGTATGCGACTTGTCACCTCAGTTCGCTCATCATGCCTTTCATCTGGACCATGCGCCCCAAGTTTCCTCCAATTCGAGCTCCATGACCCTATCCCAGAGTAGCATGATGCCCTCCGTATCGCGAGAAATACATTGAAATGTCGAAATCGATTGCCAATAAGTAGAGCGATATTCAGATCTGATTGTAGCAACCCAACATACTTGAGTGCTAAGAGTATGGTTTACTCTGGGTAAGGTTTGATGTAAGAACCTCAAGCTTTCAAGCTTTTGGATCTTTCTATTTTGCAGTCTACATGAAAGCAATGCGCATAGTCCAGGTTCGCAAAATTTTCCGAAAAGCCTCCTAATGTAAATCTCAACAGAATCTTTGTCGGCATATGGTCTATCGCATGAAAAGACGAGCTGCTGCGTACCGGCCGACAGTGAGTGGGTTTAATATGGGGATCGATCTCATTAATTAGAATATATATCTTTATAAACAACATCCTAGCCTAGGACAAACTTGGCGGCCTAGCGCAACACGCACAGCAGTTTCGACTACCATCACTTCTAGACATTGACTCAAACCGAGCTAACGTCAAGTGAGCTCGGTTCGATCCTGAACGGAAGCAAATCGATTTTCAAAAATTTGACATCGATTTCTGTAGCAGCGTACCGTCTATTGGTCTACAATATCACGCTACGCTGTGAGTCTTTTGCGATTTTGGATCTTGATTTCTGTATTACATGGAGATGGGTAGGTCTCTTGCTATTTTGACTTTTTGTTTCTGATTTACATGGAGATGGATAAGTGAAATGAGATTCTTGGCATTCTCCAATTTGTGTTGGAACTCAGGTATATCGAGCTAACGAATCCAAGTTTTGCTACTAAGTCAGACAAAATTCGCCATCTCGAAACGCTTCCTGGCATAATTCCAGGGGCATCACATTAAAGTTGTTCCTACGGCGTGTCTTCATAGAATAGAAAGCAAATACAATTTTCACTCAACGGAAAAAGAGCTCTCTTAATTTAACTGCCAGATTCTGTGGGTCAGATCCAACTTATTGTTCACCTCCAGGGGGATTCCTCATCCACCCACTTACTCTGAGGTCCAAGATATCGAGTCGGCCACAAACTCGGTGGTGTCGTCGTTTCCAATGAAGAGTGCAACAAGCTACAAATTGAAGCAGGAGCCCGACCATGGAATGTCTCACGGAAAGTTCATTACATCTGGTCATCGATGTGAGCGAATCAACAGTGAAAGATAAGATGCTGCTGATGGGCACCGCTAACAGGCGAGGTCATTAATGCACTGTAAATAGTGTGAAGTAATAGTATTGACATGAAATCTCGAGACTCATACTGCACCGCACCTTATGAAGCACCACCGTTGGCTTTCCATTCGGTCCTGCCCAGTCGAATGATCTCGCTCTGACTTATGACCCAAGTTCCCTTCTCCCTCTTTCCTTCGATACATTGCACGCTAGCAGCGACAGCAGCCTTGCCAATCACATCCGCATCCTGTGCCCAGAAATCCGTAAGTGATTTGCTGATAGATCGTAATCCCTTGGCAATTCCCCGAATCGCGGCTTCGGCCGGTCGACTCTCACTTCTCGTCCCAACCAGAAGCCCTGGTTTCAATATGACAGTGTGAGGAAAGTCCAATGATTGCACCGCATCTTCCAACTCGGCTTTCATGCGTGAGTAGGGGAACATCGACTTCCTGGAGACTGCGTCCGATGAGATGAGGACGTAGACTTGGATGCCAGCGTCCTTGGCTGCCTGCGCGAGGGACAGATTCAAATCATAGTCTATCTTGCGCTGGGCTTCAATGGATCCTGCTTGAGCTTTTGTCGTGCCAAGAGCTGAAATGAAGACATTTGGAGGCGGGGAAAGAGCTTTCACAGATTCGGACCATCGGGAGCTGTCCGTTTCGATAATTGGTCGAAGGTTTGTAGAGCTCGCGGAAAGGTTCTTGCGCGCAATCGCATGGATGACAGGTTGTGACGTGAGGGAGGTTAAGGTGGTGAGAATGTGCGATCCCTGTGATGTTGGATGAACTCCATAAATTCGCAACAAAACAGAGACATTTCTCATACCACAAGACCGGTAGATCCAACAATGAGGGCAGAGGATAGAACTTCCGCCATCTCGAAGCCTGAACGTACTTATGTCGCCATCCACATCGAGGTTGTTTAGATACGAATCTAACAGCATTTAGAGTTATCTTATCTTGCATTAGATCCCGAAGCACGCCATCGCTTTAGGTAATCGAAGTTGCGGAAAAAGCTCACAGGTTAGAAAGCGAGTATGTCATTCGAATTTTATGTGTATTTTGCCTTCCACTCCCGTTGCGCTGCTTAGTATCGCATGATCGCGTTGGAATCATGCGTCTACAGCCAGCAGAGTCCAACGGCCCCGCAGAGACTAACATAGTTGAGCCAGATCCAGTACCCGAAGGCCCTAAGAAGCCGTTCAAGGAATTCAAACAGCACTCGACAAGCCTTCCTTTTGGCCAGCCCACAGCTTTAGCATCAATTGGTGGACCTACTTATGTGACAGCACAGACATTGATTGAGCAAGTCTCTTACACATTGTCAGATCGCCTATGGGCATACTCGCCTGAAACATTTCATCTTGACTATGCGGTTAAGGATTGGTTTCGAGCAGGGGCGAAAAATGCGTACGGGAGTGTTACAAATGTCGAGTCAATGCAGATTAGACATGGTGCAGCATCGATTGCTCTAGGCTACGTCTTCTCCAAGGATTTTGACCTCAAGAAACGCCACATCCCTCAGACAATCATCGCCTCTACTTCGACGCTGCTGTATCTTCGCACGGCATTAGACCAACTATCTCTCTTGTACTCTGTAGCGAGTCCTTTTGTTGCTCATATCGCAGCTATCGACTATGCGGGAGGCTCATCACAGCTGGTTACAGACTATGTTTCTGCGTTATCGTTCGCTGAGGAGTTGGGATTTGGCATGGTATCATCCTTCTCTGCATATGAGGCGCAACACATGTCCTTATTTTCCACCCTCCTGGCGACCATCGTGCCAACCATACACATCTATGACGGCGTCAGTGTCGGACGGGAAACGACTAGGGTCATAGACATCTTGGATCAAGCTGGTGTCCAAAACGTCTTCACGACTGTTCAAAATGAGATGTCAACATTGGGACAGAAGAGCGCAGACATAGACACCAATGTGATAAGTCTGCTGAACGCATTCAATGGAGAGCTGGGCACCCAATACGGACTCTTCGAGTACCAAGGCCAATCCGCACCTGAATCGGTGCTTGTAGTATTCGGCACGGTCGAATCATCATTGGCTTCACAGGTAGCTCTTTCGCTTGGAAAAGATGGAACCGAAGTTGGAGTCCTCAATGTCAGAGTCTATAGGCCCTTTGTCGAGGCAGAATTCCTCAAGGCCTTACCCGAGTCTGTAAGGACCATTGGCGTGCTCGGGCAGGTGCAGGATGAATCAGCCTCTTCAGACAGCAGTGTTCACTCGAATCTCTATGGTGATGTCGTCGCGGCCGTGACGTTCTCAGACAAATGGTCAATTGCTCCGGTTGTCATAGATGTAAAATACCCACGGGAGACCGTGTGGACGCCTGTGTCCATCGCAGCTGCTTTCCAGCTGCTTGTCAGAAAGCCAATCTTGCAGCAAGAAGATGGGTCGGATAGCAATGAAAGCACTCCACCTTTGCAGCTATTGGACCCGCTCTCTGTGCAGCAGTACACATTTTGGGACATAGACACGTCAATATCTCTCAATGCACCTATTGCATTTGGGCAAGCCTTGGCTACTGATTCTGCGAACAATGTCACGACTAAAACGGGGTACGACAACCTCTGTCAAGGTGGAGTTTCTCGAACCGATGTCCGCAAGTCGGCTAAATCTATTGAGGCTTCCTATTCCATCGATGCTGCCGATGTAGTATATGTCGGCGAGCACAGTCTTTTCAATGAGTTTGACATCTTTGATGCATTGAAGACTGGTGGGAAAGTACTCATTCGTTTACCGAATGTCAAAGACGAAGATCTTGAGGCCAAGCTACCCTTGGCAATTCGAAAGACCTTGGGTAGCAAAGCAGCTCAACTTTACATCCTGGACCCACCGGCCCTAGAGTTGATAGCGAATGACCCTGCACTTGAAGAATTCCTGATTGAAATTGCATTCTTGCGCACTGCTTTGCCGACCCAGGAAAAGATAGGGCTACAGAAGCTTGCTTCCGTAAATGGCAACATTGAAGTTATGGAGGACTTAGCCCAGATTCTGGATAATGCCTTGCGTCTCGTCGAGATTCCCGAGGCTTGGACTACGGCTGAAGTTGACAGCGATCTATCGACTTTACCGAAAGACATCAGCGTCAACAGCTTTGACGCATTTGACAGAATTGAAGTAGAGCCACCCACATATCTCAAAGACTGGAAAACAGTAGCCAAAGGGTTAGCTTTCCAAGAAGCTTACGGGGCAAGGACGGCCCTTCGACCAGATCTCTCGGTCAAGACCTACACCGTCCATGTGCAGGAGAATCGCAGGCTTACACCACCATCCTACGATAGAAACATCTTCCATATCGAATTCGATCTGGGCGATTCGGGTCTCACGTACGATATTGGAGAAGCACTCGGCATCCACGCGGAAAATGATGAAGTTGAAGTTAATGAATTTATCAATTTTTACAAACTGGATCCGGGTGAAGTTGTGGAAGTTCCGAGCCGTGAGAATCCAGCGGTACTGGAGAATCGTACAATATATCAAGCACTAATGCAGAATGTCGACATCTTCGGTCGACCGCCAAAGCGCTTTTACGAGGCTTTGGCAGAGTTTGCGGATAGTCCTGATGAGAAAAAGGAGTTGACCACCTTGAGCGGGCCTACTAAGGAAGGTAACGAAGAATTCAAGCGAAGGGCAGAAGTCGATACGATCACATATGCCGATATCTTGCTTGAGTTCCCTTCCGCTCATCCCAGCTTTCATGATATTGTCAAGATCGTTAGCCCCATGAAGCGAAGAGAGTACTCTATCGCTTCGTGTCAGAAGGTCACGCCCACTAGCGTTGCTTTAATGATTGTCGTTGTCGGCTGGGTGGATCCTCAGGCCCGTGACAGGTTCGGGCAAGCCACCAGATTTCTTAACAAACTTAGAGTAGGGGCAAGCGTCACTGTTTCCGTAAAGCCCAGCGTCATGAAGCTCCCGCCCAAGTCAACCCAGCCACTTATTATGGCTGGTCTTGGTACCGGTCTGGCTCCGTTCCGTGCATTCGTTCAGCACCGTGCGTGGGAAAAGGCTCAAGGCAAGGAGATCGGGTCCGTGCTTCTATACATGGGCTCCCGCCACCAACGAGAGGAGTACTGCTACGGTGAAGAATGGGAGGCGTATCAAGATGCGGGAGTCATCACACTCCTTGGCCGTGCTTTCTCCCGTGACCAGCCTCAGAAGATATACATCCAGGATCGAATGCGGGAGACGATGAACGACATCATCCAGGCCTATTTGAAGGAGGAAGGGGCCTTTTATCTCTGTAAGCTTGTACCATCCTCTGTCACTCAGATTCAGCATACTGATACCGATCATCCAGGTGGCCCAACCTGGCCTGTGCCTGACGTTACCAATGTCCTTGAGGACGCCATCGCCCGAGACGCAAAGACAGTTGGGAAGAAGGCCAACCCAAGGACGGAGATCGAGAAGCTGAAAGATCAGCTCCGATATGTTCTGGAAGTCTACTGATACGAATGCCTTGAGGAGTATCTTGTTCTAGCATGGCGTGGAAGGAGCTTGAGCTTAGACGTAGAATACGCATATAGATGACATCTAATACCCCGTCGGCTTCCATGCATTTTCCATGTATGGACAAGGGTCTGATCAACTGAAGCACATGCAGGTCACGGGATCATCCCATGATTGTTAAAGCGGCGGGAGCTGCCCCCTGGGATCAAGCCGATTGGACAATGAAACTCTAACCAGCCTCCAACGGCCCTCGGTTCAGTCAGCATGCATGCGAACAGTCATGACTGAAACTGAACGCAGCGAGACGACCAGCCGCAACTCATACACTGTGGGCATGAACATGAATACCTACTAGTCGACTGCAAGACTGCAAGACTATCATACAATCCATCTGTCACACAAGGGCTGTCGCATGCCTATCATGCCTATGAAACCTCATCGCGATCACCCACCTAGAACAAACCGAACCGACTCACCAATACTGATACAACATAGGATTTGACTTGAAGCAAGATGCCTCGTCAAGGTTCCCCTTCGCCGGCGCGACGACCCCATTTCGATCAACGCGCATCCTCCTCCCACTCTGTCTCCAAAGGCTCTCCGACCGCGGGGCACCTTTCCAAATCCCACAAGGGGTCCTCCACCAAATTACATAAAGCACATGCTGTCGGTCATGGTCGCCACCCTCACCCAAGAGTGCCTTCATACGGTAAGGGACTGCACAAGCTGTCCAAGCTGGGGCCGGGGGAGACAGGAGACGGCGCTGGTCATGTCAGGCACCACACCAGATCTGCGTCACACACGCCTGAAGGGAGTCCGACCACCCAGAATTTCAAGAGAAACAGCTCCCAAATCAGCTTACCGAGGACTGGATCCAAAGTGTCTATGGAGAAGAACGTTTCCGACCTGTCAATGACCAAGCTTGGGAATCAGCCGAAATCGGAGAAGGCGCAGACGAAGAATAATTTACGCAAGAAAGGCACGAATGACGCGCCATTGAAAGGGGTCGCGAATTTCTCGGTAGGCGACGAAGGACAGGAAGATGACTGGGAGGAGGCGAGCAATTCGCAATCCCCGCACACCACTCGCCATAGCTCAGTTGGACGCAAGACTCCACAACTAGAAGACCCTCCATCGCCAGACGAGCCTCCAGCTCGTTCCCCCACAAACCTACCGCAATCGCCTCCTCAATCTCCGCCGACCAATCCATCAGCCTTTGTCGACCACACAAAAGATGACAACCACCAAAAGAACTCCAAATTCTCTCACCCATTGGACGGTGATGAAGTATCTCGCCATCTCCTCAATCGCTTCAAACATAACGCCGACCCCAAAATCTCCAACATATCAGCGACCGTCACTCCAAGCGGCTCCTCCGGCTCCCCAGCCTTCAGTCACACCCACGACCCGAATTTCTCCAAAGACCCTTCCATGCCCGCAGACGGCATCTCACGCTTCCTCTCCGGCACAGCCTCAAACTCAGGCAGCGCGACCCCCGGCTCCGTCTCCCACCTCCAATCCAATCTCGCGAATCTAAACCACAAAGGCACCTCCCC
>JAABUP010010230.1_pt1 | contig 11166 bp, 15 predicted proteins | sample 5559201 | NCBI WGS metagenome assembly JAABUP01 (sample SAMN10711887, study PRJNA513373) | rock metagenome | isolation source: Antarctica rocks | place: Antarctica | reverse complement strand
ATGGATCTGAAGCATTTTATGAGCTGGGTTCAGGAGGAAAATGGCAAGCGTTGACAACTTTGGAGCTTGTCCTCCATGTCGTATCAGATGTTCCGTTTATGGATGCGCTTACACTTGGAGATTGGCCTGCATTGCAGAATTTTACCCTCACAGGCCGTACTTTGGGCAACCGTGACGCAATTATGTTCACACAGGCAAAGTGGCCTGCCCTGAAGCGCATCACCTTGGACATCATGGACGCACATCATGTACTCACACAATGCATGCAGAAATGGCCTGACTTGGAGGTGTTGTGTCTCACAGCAAGACTGCCGCCGTCATTGAAGGAGGTCATGGTAAAACTTTTCACAAATTTGGCACTCAGTGAGTGGCCACATCTACAACTTGAAATCAGATGATCAGCTCTGGGGCATGCCATATTGATCGAAATTGTATGTCTGGTTGTGTATCAAAGGATTTTGGCTGGATTTATGACGCCAGAGAACAGATGCCTAGTTGTACAGTCAAAGGCCACTGAGGCGGCATGTTGTAACTTCTATTCTTCTGTCTATGTGCAGTGCTTCGAAGACATCATACATGTGGGTTTTGCAGTCACCTGATGTGTGGCTCTGTGATCAATCCTGCCGTTGAGGTCATGCACGTTTGCTGTAGTAAGCCATTGAGCAGAGGTCGGTGCACAAGGATGTACCACCTGCATCAGTCGTCTTGAACTTGCCGCTCACACGGAATTGTTCTGCTGGCAAGCCTGCCTACATATATGCATGTTGTTGCCAGCATGCAATCTGTCAGGCTTACAGTGCCAGTGCACCTGCCGAAATTGTGTATGCAATTTGCAAACATCTGCATCAGGCGCAGTGCGCAGTTGTCAACTGCTGTCCCTACAAGTACAAGCACATTGTGGAACAGTGCAGGATGCCAGACAATCAAACAGGTGCATATTGTACAAGTGGGTAGCTCAAGTACTTTGCCAGCGTCACAATACTATACATCTGCAACAGTAAACAGTACACTGACTGGTTTGGGGCTTGAACAAGCCTGAGACCCTACAAGCTAGCCCTCTGCTTTCACCCTGTTCTTGATACCATGTGTTTCAGAACCGAAATCAGCAGTCACTACTGGCAGCCAGCAAGAAGCCATCAGATGAGGCAGTGCCACTAGACCCTGAGCTTGCCCTTCTTGGAAATGGCACATAGTGAGGAATGCTGCCTTCTGACAAGCTGTCAATGTACGCATACAGATCCTTGCAGTGAGGCGCAGTGTCCACAGTGTGTGCGTCCGCCAGCAGCTGAACCTGACTTGGCTCATTCTGCTGCACTGCCAGGCTGTCAAGCATGTCATCAATTCTGAGAAGGGAAGGGTAGGCATGCACCAGAGCCATTGCATGCTGCCTTCCTGTCAGCACCTGTAAACAGTCTTGGTGCATTAGAGAGGAACACTTGCATCTCCCATATGTTGAAGTGCTCATTGGCATCTAAAGATGCTGCTAAAGTGGCCTGACATGAAATGTTTTGGCAATTGCCATGCTTAATCATTCAAGATAAGGTGCACACTTTGGCAGGATGATTGCGAGGTTTAGTATATTTGCCTTATTTTGGCAAGCATATTGATGGCCATTATCTGAATGACAAGCATCCAAAGACTGCCAGCAAACCCCACGAGTTCTGCGATGCAATGCTCTTACAGGTGCTGGCTATGTAGCTGTGACTCACCCCTCTGAGGCAAGCACACAGTGTGGCGCTCCACACTCTGAAATCCTCTGAGCCATTCTCACGCACGAAGGCTCCTAGGCTGTGCAGCTTGACCACATTCTCCGCTGGGTGTGGCATACGGATGTCACTGAAGCACTCAGCAGGAATCTGACTCAACTTTGCTTTGCGGCAGTTGGCAAGCTGACCCCGCCTTGTGATGCACATGCGCCTCAGATGCAGCAGGTCTGCTATCTGCTGCTCTGATAGATCTGCCATTGCCTGCAAAACCCCAGACTGATGTGAAGCAGCAGGAACACCCCTGCTATCCTGGCCTTAGCTTGACGCCCACTCAAAGTGAAATGTCACTCAGCATGATGCTATTGCCAAGCAGAAACCATGATGAGTTTTTGTGGTTCAAGAGCAGCAGCAAATGTGGATTCAGCAGCTGCAGTCAGCTTGTATGGCTTCATGTACATGCTGGTGGTGCATGCATTGAGTGCCAACAATGTCCTGACAGGTTTTGCGTTGTACAATGATGATGGTTCTCAGTCAGTGTGAGAGGCAGGGAGCTGACCAAGAACTGGCTGTAGAAAGCATCACCAAGATGCCTGTCTGAGGGCAGGCCAGTATCCAGCCTGCTGGCTAGCGCTGCCTTCAGGGTGTCCACATTGTAGGCAGAGATGCAGCAGTGCAGACAGGCAGCCTCTGTCAGCATCTGGATCAGGGCCTGCTCTGTGTCTGTGCCTCTGTCACTGTTGTCCAGCAGCAGTCTGCCCATGTTGTGCACGTATGCCTGAAGCACAACTGACAACATCAACATGGGGTAGGGAGCGCCCCAGCATGACAGGCAGTTCTTTGAGGCATGCCAAAAGCAGCAAGCTTCCAAGTGCTCAAAGGCCTGAAGGCCATTACTGCAAATAAGAAGGTATATTCATGATAGAAAATTGCACGAGAGCTGATCTGGTACAGCCAGCAAAGCAATCAGCCTTGATTTCTAGAAATGGCAGCATAAGCATGCACCTGATGCACAACATAAGCATGTGAAGAACACATGGCTGTTGCAATCCACAGGTTCTGCTTGAACCTAAATTGTATGACCTGATAGTTTACGGTTGCTAGTGAGGAAGACTGAAGTCTATAACAACAGTGAACCAAGAATCAAGCTACAGACGTGTATTGTGCCAAACAGTAAACAGACTTGCGCTTGCATGCAGATTTGGCTGGTGAAGGATACCGTCCATAAATGAGAGAATTCCTTGGTGGACATCCGGCTCACGGCATCAACAGTCATGCTGTGGTGCTGATCCCATAATGTAATGATGAGTACAGGTTCCCCTGATATAGCCTTCCTTGCTAGGCTTGGACAAACCAGACCCTACAGTGTACACACAGGGATAACAATGTCATTGCTGTCAACAGACAACTGCAGTCTATGTTGTAGCATGAACTGGTCATCAGTGATGCTCACCTGAGCAGACAGTGTATCATTGTCAGCATTGTTGATTTCTGCTACCCTCTCAAGCAAGACATTTCTGCTTTCTAGCTGTTGCTGTCTGAACCTGAGCGCTTGCAGCTCTGCTTTGGTTGCATCAAGCTCTGACTCGATGCTTGCTTTTCTGGCCTGAATAGTATGCACACAGTCAAGCCAATGCGGCTAGTATTTCACCTGTCTTGTGAGTGATCGCCAACTCCTCACGCTTCTCACTCAGTTTGCTGACCTTCTGACGCTGTCGGAACCGCTTCTGAACCTCACGTGACATAGCGAGCTTGCGGTCCTCCCCAGCATCCACGCGATACTGACTTCTTGCAAGCTGCCTGTCGTTGGGAGCAGCAGGAGCAGCGCTTTCACCGCTGGCAAACGCCGTCTGTGCGCGAGCCCCAGATCGGTCTGAGGAGTTCTCCAGTTGGTCCGGAAGCATCGCGTCCAAATCCCACATACTGGGGGACGCCAAAAGAGAATCAAGGGCATCCAGAGGCTCGGGTACACTTTTGATCAAGCTGGGCGCCTGCTCAAGATATGCCGCAAGCTGCATGATCACAAATCAGTCCAACACTCACTATGATCTGGCGCAGACTCTGCTTTACAAACGAGATATCGTGACCATGTGATGAGCAGCAGTCAAGCATGAAGACCACGCCAGTTCCGCTTCACCTTCAGCGATAGCAAAGATAGCGTAGCATTAGTAAGACCATTACCATCGGTGTTATGTCAGCCGTATAGACGGCGTCACTACATCCTCAATGCCGTCAATAGGTCGTATCGATTCAACATGCCTTGCAGAAGTGGCTAGTGTTCCCTGCACGTGATCCGCGTTCACCCGCAGAAGTGGCTAATGGTCTCTAGTGTTCCCTGCACGTGGCTAATGGTCTCATGAAAGCGATGCGTATTTAGTCAAGTCATATGTAGCTTACAGCAACAGTGCATGCATCGTCTTGGTCGCTGATAGCAACAATAACAGCCGAGAAAATAGACAGTAGCACTTAGTAAGATGTATACTGGTGGTCAAATAGCTGGGTAAACAACGATGATAAGGTAGCTGACCACCAATTGTATGTCACGTGAGAGTTGTCTAAAAGCCTACAGCATCACTCATATGTGGTGGAGTCCACCGGCTCCTATCACATGCACAGGCATGCTTTCAGCAAGCTTGCTATACATACACAGCCAAACTAACTGCAAACTGTGTGAGAGGCAAAACTAGCACTGGTACATTATCTGTCATGCATTCTGAAAGACTCTATAATGTTGAGCACATCAGTGGGCTCTTCACATGGACTTCGTCTTGTACAAACTTATATCTAGACCACCTCAAGATGTTGGTTTACACTTCATGAGCAGCACAGCTGTTTTGGTGGCCCGCAGCATGTCAATGGCTTGTTGAGGCACTGGTTGATTGTGGGGCACCTGCAGTTATCACATGCTGCGTCAAAGCCAACTTGAGCAGCCACAATTGCAACAGCAAGCATCGTTTGCAATGGCAAACTCTATCTTGTGAAATGCGCTTGCAACCAAGCCACAATGCTGTATGCAGCCTGTTATAGAGGCCCAGTTGGTGTCACCTTGAAATCAGACCACATCATGCTGAAGACAGTCATGTTCCATTACAACATGCAACTCACCATGAAACACAGCTGAGGCTGTTCTTCTGACAGCAGACAGATTGCTTGCAAGGCAGCAAAAGGACTTACTGGGATAGCCAACAAATGCACATCATCTTGTCTGACGGCGGCAGCAAAGGCCTCTATTTGGGGCCCCACCAGGGACCTCTTCTCCACATGCACCTTCTTGCCTGCCAGCTCCACAAACTGCTCCAGCATCTGCTTTGTTGTGTGGTCCTCCTGTACACCACACCGCTCACTCCATTGCAACTGTCATGATGATGTCATCAGTTGTCATGGTGATGTCAGCAATTGGTCAGTGCTTGGTATCTCATCTGTCAGGACAGATCAACAGCCTATAGGCCCTGAGACACTCAGAAGACCTAAATTTGCTGCATTCATTGATTTTGCATTCAACAGTTCAGGCAAACTCAGCCAGATCTGTCACTTGCGTCAACAAGACACCTTTAGCAGGTAAAGAAAAGTGCTGCTCGGCTGTTTAGCTTAATCCTGTGTAGCTGCTGTTTGAATTTCACCTGTGCTTTAGCATCCTTGGCTCCCACTCTCGCCAGGTACAGCTTGTCCCCCCTGGTCACAGTGATCAGGTGACTGTTCAACCACTTCAACAAGGGCCGTGCAGTATGCTCCACAGCCAGCATAGCCCTCAGACCCCCCGATAGGCACCCCATAGGGGCCGGGGTGCTGGGTTTAGTCACCACCACTGGGGCGTCTGTGCGCTTGAGGACTGCTAGAGTGATGCTTGAAGCCAGTGCTGCGTCTCCCTTAGTCACCTGCTGGCTGCCCATGACTATGAGACCAGCCTTGTGCTTGGTTGCGTAATCCAGTAAGCAGTCCACCACACTCTGTGTACCTCTCACCTGCATACACAAGTGATTTCATATCCTTGAGCTGACTGGCTGGCAGCATCGGACACTTACAAAGGATTTTGTTCTTGCACTCAGCACCACATATATCAGCAAGGACCTTGGATGACTAATATGCTCTGACTGCTATGCATGAGCATACAACTTCTTCATCAAAGTCTCCTCTGGTACATTGCATAATGCTCATCGTATTGTGTTCATCAGTACACAAACAAAACTTGGATGCATGATGCACCACGGCTCAGTGCAGCATGTGATACAACACATGTGATGACTCACCATGACCTCTGAGGTGATCTTGGGGCCGAGGCCCTGAGTGAGTCGAGCCATGAGCTTCTGAGCATCAGGTGTGGCACCATCATTGCTGCAGGCATGCATCACATGAATGCTGTCAATGTCCGGCCGCGCCAAGGCTACTGCTAGGTTGACGGCGTGCAGACTGGCCTCGTTCTCTGTGATGAACACCATGATTGGCAGGCCCTGCACACCACCATCATGTGCTCAGTAACTATTAAGACCCAAGTCAAGTTGCTTTACAATAGATTCATCCCTCATTGCAGGCATACAACAAAGGCAGGCATGGCCATGCTGAGCAGGTGCATTTCCTGGCATTCTATTTGACAGCTTGACTGTTTTTACCAAAGTGACAAAGTACTGAGCATAACAGAGACGCAATCTTTGCTCATAAAACTCATTTGTGAAGGTGGATTAGGTTTTTTTTTTTGACACAAGGAGAAGTTTCTTTTGTGCCAGTCAGGTAGATGGCTACCTGTTGAACAGGCACAGCTTCTTGTTTGGGCTTCAAGAGGTTGATGGGCTGTATCCTGAGCCCTCCCACATTGCGAGGGGGGTGCACCGCCTTCAGGCCTGACACCACCTTGTGGAAAGCTGGGTTCTTGTCCTGAGACACCAGCAGTGCGACCGCCTCGTCCACTTGCTGCACTCATCACCACATCAGTGTCAGAGCAAGCTCACACTCAGCAACTGGTGATAGCACCAGGACCTTGGTGTTGCTGACATGCTGTACTGCTTCTGAGGTGAGTTGTAGTGGTTGTGACACACTCCAAATTGAGCACTGTGTTGATGAGATGCAATGATTTAGTTGTGATTGGCCTATTGTACATGGCATGCCCCAAGGGTTGCCGGCATAAACATTCATTTCTGCTCAGGCTAAGGCCCTATCCCATTAGGAGGCATCAGCTCTTGTGATGATGTGCAATGCAGACAGTAATCTGTCCCAACACAGGCAATGGAGTTCTAAAAAGCCATTCAAGCTCATACACTGACAGCAGCAAGCCTTGAGCCTTGCATGAGTGCGTGTAGTCGTTTGTGTGGTGCAATGAGCACAGCAGTGTGACCTTGTGGGTGCGAACAGTGAGGAGGGGGAGCTTGGAGAGGAGGGGGGCGCAGCAGGCCTGGGGGCTGGCCGTCAGATCTGCCATGTGGAAGCTCATGTACACCTGCTGCCCATGCAGATCAATATCTGCATGGAAGCCCTGCACCATCACACACCTGTCACTGGCTGTATCAAGACAGAGATCACGTAGACCTTGTTTGAGCAGTCCTCCCAAAGCTCATGATGCTGATTAAGAATGCAGTACAAAGCAGCACTCAAGCGCAACTGACTGCTAGCTTCTATTGAAAGCAGTGAGCAAGATGCGCTGAGCACACAAACCTGATCCAAGGTAGACAGTCAACATGTCCTGTGCTGCCTTTGCCATGGTGGAAGGCACACACAGTACAACAAAGTTGTCAAGGCTGCATCTGACCTGGGGTCCTTTGCTGAGCATGGTAGCCAGAGCTGCCATCTGGAAGATGTAACGGTCAGTGTTGACAACGAGGTGCTCATTAGAGGAAGCCACAAAGTCATTGATCCACTTGGTGCTCTTTACCGACTGCAGGTCTGCAAACTTGAGGTCTGTGCCAAAGCGGCAGGTGTCCTTGGGCAGGCGCTGCGCTCGTGTGTCACCCTTGGTGCTCACCATCACACTGCATACGTGCACATCATACACACATCATACACAAAAACGAGAAAAATCCAGAGGAAGTGACTGTCGTACTTGTGTTGACAAGCAAGACATACTGCATGCAGTTGAATGCAGGACAGGCCATTCTTTGATGAGGCTTCGTGTGTTCCAGCTGTAACCTTACCGGCTGTAACCTAAGTGATTGTCCATGCAGGTCTTTCATCTTGCTGTCATCTTTCATAGGGCATGCACAAGTGGCTTGATGAAGCAGGAGTCCTAAGGGCAGCACCTGTTCTGTTGGCGGGCAGCAATGAGTCCCTCCACAGGTTTGACTTCACAGCTCATGTTGGCCCCACGCTCCTGGGCCAGCTTGAGGGTGTAGGCCAGGCACTCCACATCCAGCGCCCCCTCTACCCCACACCGCGTCAGATCAGCTGTCCGGCCACTCACCATCCACCTGCCACATGTTTCTCACCATTCACCAGAATGACATCAGTGCATCATGGCAGGCATACAAGTGCCAAGTAGGCATGACTCAGTGTCCATCATGCAGCATAGTACACTTCCTGACGAACATCCTAGTCACAGTGAGGACGCTGAGCGGATGCAGTGGCTGGTACATCTGATAGCTGTGGTCAACACATGTTACTCCCCCTGTGTCCTGTTGAGAATCTTCCTGCAGCGGTGTGTGACTGGCCGAAATGCATTTTTGCGTCGTGTGTGTCTGGTCAAGTGAGATTTCCAGTCAGCACTCACTGCACATTCTTGGTCTTAAGGTGCTCCAGGACTGAGCCCTGCAAGAAGCTCCTGGCAGTGTAGTTGGTGGCCATGACGTAAGCCTCCCTATCCCATGTGAGCTGCTGCAGGGCATAGCCACTGCCGCACAACCAGGCTTCACTGTCTGTCACGCGGTCAAAGCGCTTGCCGTCTGCATGGAAGCGGTAGCCGAACCTCCTGACTTGAGGCACTATGATGAAGTTCTCCCTATCAAACCTGTCAACACAGGCATGATTGTTGAGGCAGATGTAGCTAGTTTGGGCCATGCTAGTAAACTTGGCTGCATTGGCAACAGAAGTGAGACAGGGCCTGATTACAGCAGCTACTGGTGTATCTGATTGTGACATCTCATCATGGTCATTCAGCCCACAGTAAATGCGTGACTATTGGCTCTGTACCATTTCTTTGCACGGCAGAAGAGTAAGTGCCAGTAAGGCAGGAGTGTGTTTCCCTTCAGCACCACATTTGTGGGCTTTCGCAGATCTGCATCACATCGCCTGTGGGGCGGGTTCAGGTTTTGTTGCAACTTCAGCCATGTGCATGTTGCTGCACGAAGGAAAGAAAATGAAGGCATAGAGGACGTGGGCTGTCAGATGTGGCAGCACACGACACCTCCAAGCTCAGAGCACAGCTACTCAGCGCCAAGCTGCATGCCAACATCCACAGCAAAGCAGCATAATTCTACTTGTCAGCTCACCCATACAGGTTGTGGGCTCTCAGGTCTGCCAAGACAGGCTCCTCCATCTCTTCAGCCAGGTGCAGCAGCAGCGTCATCTTGCCCACAGCCTCTGGCCCTGCCAGCTTCTCCACAGCTAGGCGCAGGGCCAGCAGCTGGCGGCCCCCAATGCTAAGCCCATCAATGCGCTCGCTTGTGGCCAGCAGCCTGTTTGGGCAGCACCACCTCACCTGCCGTGCACACTCACCCCTTTCATCATGTCCACTTTGTGTTGGTCTGCCATGTGGGGCTTGACACACAAGCTGTTCTTTGTTGCCACTGTAGCTCTTGCACCACTGTCATGTTGCTCCTGTTGCTTGAAGTGCTTCATGATGAGGCAGGCAGCACAGCAGAGGCACCACCGTCCTGTTGCTGCATACCGTATTGCTTGTAGCTTTTGGCTACCCAGGAAATTCATGACAACATGCATCTCCTACACCTTATTTTGGCATTCTGTTCCCAGGGATGTCTTACCATGTCCCAGGTTTCTTGGGTGAAGGTGGCTTTGCGGCTGCCATCAGGCATGGCAATGGTTTCCTCGGCGGCCAGCATCTGCACCACCAGCTGGCCCGCCTTCACCATCTCCACCACCTGCTGCTTGTACTTGCTGTACTCCTCCCCACCTGCCCATACACCACCATGTTTGAGGGGAGCTAAAACATCTCCACAATGTAGAAACGCGTTTTTACTGTCCCCTGACGTTTCTCTGTTTAGATTTCCAGGGTAAGGATGACGTTTCTGAATTAAGATAGACGTTTTGGGATTGAAAAGCGCTTTCTGTTCCACAAATGGTAAACCTCATGCATCTGTCTGGAGCCATACATCTGCCTGTAGTCTTGCAGGTGACACAGCCTCGCTTTGCTCTGTCTGCACCTGCTTATCTCCTTGAAGAGGAAGCTTTGCTTGAACACATCAGAAACTTCACAATGACCATGTCCCATTTAACAGGTAGGGCATCGCTGTGGATCATCATAACCACACTGTCTGTAATGGTAAGGTATCAACACAGCAGTTTGCTGTAAGGTGGTGCAAGCATACCCAGTAAGGTGGGGAACTTGGTGGCATCAAAGGTATAAGGCACGTCCCACTCCTTGGCCTCCAGCCAGCGAGAGTTCTGCCTGTTGGCCAGCATGCGCATCATGTTCAGCGCCTTTGCCCGCTCCTCTGCATCCCCCTCTGCACCACCATTTGCTAAGCACCTATTGCTTGCTGTTCAAAGGCACTGTGATTCAGGAAATCTGTCAAGATATCAGACGCATGGCTGTGCATCTGGAGCAACGCACTGGAAGGCAACCAGATGATGTCTTATCAGTGGTTCACTGGCACTGAAACATCATTGCAGCTGCAGGCGGCTACATGCACCACATCCTCAACAAGTCGAGAGTTGTGTTTGAGCTGAAGTAGGCTTTTGTCTGGTGCAGTCTTGCCTCGCCCTGCTCCTTTTCATTGCTTGAGATCTGCGCTCATCTGGTTCAATCTGCCCCTATTCACTCACACACTTTGATCTGATTTTCTTGAGGTGCTGAGATCTGAGCTACTGTGCACAGAGGCAGCAGGTGTGCAACCCCAACTTGTGTGAGGAGTGCACCTGGCGTGGTAGCATCAGCTTGGTCGGGTGGTGGAATCCCCGTGGGGGCCGTGAGGAGGGGTGCAGCGGCAGGAGTGTTAGCAGTGGTGGGGGCTGCAGGAGCCCCCTCTTCACCCAGCTGGGATCCCAACTTGGGGTTCAGCTTCACCAGCCGCGTCTGGTACTCACCAAACCTGGCTAGATCTGTCCCCAGAGCTGTTTCCAGCATCATCCCTGCACAAGAGAAGAATTCTCAGTCACTGCTGCTGCCTTGCTGTTACTGCTCTACCACTGCTGCTGCTGCTTATAGTGCTTCTGCTACTGCAACTACCACCGCCGCTGCTGCTGCTGCTGCTGCTTTTGCCATTGCTGCTGCTGCCACTGCTGCTGCTGCTTTCAGCGGTACTGCTGCTGCTGGGTTTGTGCAGCTGCTATTGAATCTGAGCAGCTTATACCAACACCTCACACC
>JAABUP010010227.1_pt1 | contig 11166 bp, 7 predicted proteins | sample 5559201 | NCBI WGS metagenome assembly JAABUP01 (sample SAMN10711887, study PRJNA513373) | rock metagenome | isolation source: Antarctica rocks | place: Antarctica | reverse complement strand
TTGAAGCGCTCGTCCAATTCCGAGGCGAATGAAGAGAAAGAAGAGCGGCGGGAGACTGCGCTTCGAGTAGTGGAGTACCGGCCTGCCCGAGGAGTGGTTCCACCCTTCGACGAGGGACTGGGGTAGCCTTGCTGGGATGGCGTCTGAGGTCGGCTGTCTTGTCGAGACCTGGTTGTCGCCCCACGAGGTACGTATGCAGATGCAGGTGCAAGAGGTGGTCCCATTGACCCAGGTTCCACCGATGGCGCCCTCGAAGCCGCTGCTGCAATAGCCTCCTGGTGATCTGGGGGAAGCGGCGGATATTGTTGACTTCGCGATCGCATACTTGTGGAACTTATAGGCCGCTTGACAGACTTCCCCAGAATTTCTCTGAAGCCTTGCTCAGGAGCTTTGCCTCTCATGATGTCAGAAACCTCCTGAGCGCGGTTGCCATACGTAGACGGAGCAGAAACAGCTCCGATCTCGGAAAGAGGCTTTAGCGCAGCTGTCTTCTGAGCGTCAGCAATAGGAGGCGAATCTCTCTTTGTAAGCAGACCATCAATCTGCTCTGATGATAGAAGCGTTTGAGCTCCACGGTCAGACACATCGGACGTGGCCATCTTGGGTTCGCTTGAAAGGACTTCTGCTTCTGGTGCTGTTCGGTTGACTGCATTTGCTGACAACTCCCGACGCGGTGCCTTTTCGATGGCTGTAGTGCTTTCTGGAAGAGGAGTGTTGTCCTGGGCGGTCTCATCGTGAGCGATCTCGGGCGCGGGTACAGCAGATTTGGGCCTGTTCCACCCAAATACAGAGCCTAGTATGCCTCCAGAGGGGCTCGACCTTGATTGATCTTCTGCAGTACTAGTAGGCTTGCTAACGTTGCTTACCGTTCTCCCAACCGACCTTAGGACGGTTCGCACGGGTGCCGTTTCCAAGCTGGTTATCGGCGACATCGATAATGACTGTGAGACCCTAGTGCTTGTGGCAGGAGTTGGCACTGGTGGTGGTTCATGGTATGCCATTCTCTTTTCGCTCTTTTCGGGGATCTCGACTGGGCCAGCAGAAGGTGGACGCTGTATAATGGATGACCTATCCCGTGATACGCCTCGAGATTGTGATCTGGCAGACTTCATGGACAAAGGCGTAGTGTCTGCGCTTTCGCCTAATCCTGGAATACTACCAGAGAACATTTGAAGAGGCTGATCCCACACAGGTCGAGGTTGGGTCGAAGTTGAGCTCCTCCTCGATACTGAGCCCAGATTGGATCCACTGGCTGGTTCAGACTCCACGTGCTTGCTTTGCGGTGTTGAAGGCCCAAAGATCCTGCTTGTAATAGATGCTGCAATGCTTTGAGGCAGAAAGCTCGAAGAGGCTGGACTTGGGCTCAACTCGTTCTGAGCGTTCTGAGTAGGCTCCCAAGGTTCTGTCATCATGCCAGAATCGACAGTCGGAATCTTGGGCACTGGCGGCACCTCTCCAGCATACACCATAGTATCAGGCCTTGGCCCTGGCGTAGAAGGCTGCGATCCAGTACTTCTCCTAGTGCTCGACGCAGATCTCCTGTCGCTGATGCTGGAACGTCGGATTGAACGTGCCGATCCAGGAGTGTTCATGCTTCCTTTGCTTGGTGTTCCGTCGTTCTCATCTCCGCTCAGATTCTCCAATTCATTGTAGAGACTCTGGTTCACGTCACCACCACCAGTAATAAAGCTCGCAGGCGAATTCTTCGCAGTCGATGGGTTGCTGCTATTCAGGTTCGCACTACCGTGTCGCGATTTCCGAGAACCACGGTTCATCTTTAAGCGGAAACGTTGCGGCTGACCTTGAATTGGAGCGTGGAGGGCATGTTCTTCCTCATCTTCAGAAGTAGAAGCTGTGCTCTGGATGGATCGTCTGTCTCCAGGCTTCGAGATAGCCAGCGTAGGTGGCTTTCTACCACGAATGGTCCCATCTCGGGCAACTCCTGATTCAGTTTCTGTCATCTCGTCGCTGTCGTCTCCAGCCATACTCTCGGTACCTGTCTTGGAAGCATCATTTTCGGTGGTGTCGCGCTCATTAGCCGTCTCGAATGCGTCCTCCGTTTCATTTGCGGTCTGGTAAGCATCACTACTGTCCCCAAGCTGGCTCGCTCCGGATGGTGTGGCTGATCTGAATGCTCTAGGCACAGTAAGCCTCTTGGCAATACCCTCCCCGTCGTGGTCTTCCCAGTCAGGATCTTGTTCAGCGTCATCGACCATGATGTCGGTTCGGCCATTCCTAGCTTGGCCAAGGCTCGCTCGGTTTATTTTCCTGATGTCTGTGATGGACTTTGACTTCAGCCTCTTCTCATTGGGCTCAGCTCTTCGGATCTCTAATTCATCCCTAGCTTCCTGCAGCATGCGCTTCAATTCTTGCTTTTCCGTCTTCTCGCGGTGCACGTTGCCCTTCAGATTCTGAATCATTCTATGAGCGTGGTTTAACGAGCTCTTAAGCGTTTCCGACTCTAGCATAGAATGTCTTTGGGCGCCTTTGGTGGGTGATGGAGGGGGGGAATGTTCGCGTTCTGAAAGATCAAATGGATATTCGTCAATTTGTGCGCCTGCATCAGTCTCTGGCTCGGCTTCTGGATCCCTAAAGCGGCCTGCAAGCCCAGTCGCAAGCTCCTTGTTCTGCGAAGTGAGCTCCTCGATCTTTCGTTGGAGCGTACCCTTCTCGCTTTCACCCAGATTCACACTCTTTCGAAGACTAGCGAGCTCGGATTCGTGGTTCTTGCGCACCAATGCGTAGTCTTCTGTCACCTTGCTGTGATCTTGCTTCAGGTCATCCAATTCCTTCTGAGCAGCATTCTTTTCTGATGTGGCTGCCGCCAAAGTCTGTTGCAACTTCTTCTCTCTGGCCGCAGCTTCTCGAGCCGCTGCATTGGTTTCCTGTATCTGGGTTTCCAGGTTCCAATTTTCGTCCTTGTAGCGCTGCTCACTTTCGTCCAGACTTCGCAGACGCTGCGAGAAACCCTCGGCTTCCAGCTCCAGCCTTGACTTATCCGCGTTCGTTAATTTCAATGCCTCATCCCGTTCCGCAAGCACCGCTTGTAGATGTCTTACCTGACCCAGAAGCGAAGTGGTAATCTCAGCTGCAAATTCAATGTCGTCTGTTCTCGATACCCGGTTTCGCTCTCTTCGAGGCACATTGACCTTTGATGGCGACTCAATAGCTTGGCTTGAAAACTTGGTAGGGCTCGCAGGATTCTGTTTTCTCCTGTCAGTCGCACCCGTGGCACCCTGAACCTAGGAATCCGTTCTTACCCTGCCATCGAGCGCAAAAGGCGTCCCTTCTCCTCCCGCGATAGATTCAGACCTCGGCCCAAGGAACGCCCTGGCACTTTGCCTGCCAACTTCGTTGTATTCCCGTTCAATCTCTACCAACTTTTGCCGTAGCTCTGGAGTAATTTGGGACTCCTCATCTTGCGATCCCACATCTCGAAGCCGCTGCGACAGATTCTGCCGTTGCTGCACCAGTGTTGTGCCTAACTTCGACGTCTCCTGTATTCTCCGATCCGTCTCTGCCAAGTGTGCTTCCAGCGCCTTCTTCGCTTGTGCGGGGGATGAGGAGGGGTGGTTGAGAGCGAATAGTTGGGTGTCAAAGGATGAATATCGATGCGTTTGTGGTTTAGCAGTCGGAGTCTCGAGAGCGAAAGGGTCATTGTGGCCGTTGGATCCGTTGGTCTCCTCGGCGGTCGGTGGACGAGGGTGTTCGCCCATGGAGGTCGCCATTTCAGGCGTGCTCCTCCTCCACTTCTGCAACCGGGAATCCAGATTGGCTGATTCGATACAGATTCAGTAGACAATGGTTACAAATAGATCATGGCAGCAGTGCCCAGAATGCGTCTAGAATCAACAAGCGTAGATAAGATAGTAGACCCTGTCATGCAGTGGCCAACGTACGTTGCGACTGGCGACGACTGGAATGTTGATGTCCGAGCACGCAGCTTTCAATCCGGGCCTAAATAGTCAAGAAGACAGGTACAAAGAATATTTAATGTATACTGTCGAGCAATTCGCAGCTCATTTCGAGCACAATGTAGGTAAAGATGAGGAGATGGAGGTTGTTGGAGATGATGCGTGCTTTGCTGTCGGTGTAAACTTGGCTTGCGTGTTGATTGAAAGTCTTGGCATAAATTAGATCTGTGACAGGGATTATTTAGCGGTATCGATGATTTACAATCTCGATTCTATCCATTCACCACTCAAATAACATCATGTCATTTGCATAGATGCAAGTCATCGGTCTGCACCGCACACAACTCGGACCCTACTATTGAGAAACGACGTTCGAAGAGCTTCTGGAAGCCAATTGTGGCTTACACAAGTCAGCAATATCCGGCCGAATCTTGCAGCGTCTGTGCTTTGATATCTCTCGATCGCCTTGGCTTGCTGCCATTGAGTACATTGTGGTAACCGACTGGGAACAAACCAACTATGGATATATCAACCCTTCCCACCAATGAAGCTCCCGCAGACCAAAACCTTCTCTTCAAAAAGCGCGGTGCAAAGAACATTCGCAAACGCCCTGCCACACCGCCTCAAGCAGCATCAGACTCAGAATCTGGATACACCTCCACAGAGGATGAAGGACGAAGAGTAAAACGCCGCCGAAAGAATGCTGTTGTCAGCGCAAGCTCGAACACAAGTGCTAAGGTTATAACAGAAGACCTAGCCGCCACCAAATTTGCCGCAGATCGTTCTGCCCAGATCTCAGAAACGAATGATGCAACTAAAACCTCGAATTGGTTCGATGAACAAAATCCGGATGCGAAGAGCTTGTTGGGTACAACTCGAGCAAAGCCGCCGACGGAAGGGGATGAGGCAAGCGGTGCATACAAGGGCGCAGCGAGTTACCAATCCTTCATCAAGAAAAACCCAGACGCACCCAACCGCACCGTCGGACCTGTCAAAGCTCCCACCAATATTAGGACTATCACGGTCACAGACTTCGCGCCCGACGTATGCAAAGACTACAAGCAAACAGGCTTCTGCGGTTTTGGTGACAGCTGCAAATTTCTCCATGCACGAGAAGATTACAAGCAAGGCTGGGAACTCGACAAAGAATGGGAGAAAGTCGGAGACAAGGCGAAGTCAAAGGCTACTGGCTCGAAAGGAGCAAAGGACCTCGCAGATGCAGAAGATTCCGAGGAGGAAGATGCTGCGTTGGAGGGAATACCGTTTGCTTGTATTATTTGCAAGAAACCCTACACTAACCCTATTGTTACAAAGTGTGGGCATTATTTTTGTGAGGCGTGTGCATTGCAGAGGTATCGGAAGAACCCGTCCTGCGCTGCTTGTGGGGCTGGAACTGGGGGGGTTTTCAACGGAGCGAAGGGTTTGAGGAAGATTTTGGATAGGAAGAGGGAGAGGGCGAGGAAGCGGAGGGAGAAGGCCCTTGAGGCCGGTGGGGAAGTCAGTGAGGAAGACGAGGAGGGTGAGGAGGATGGAGAATAATGGTCACAGGCTTAGGTACACGGTACCAATGTACTTTGAACAACAAATAAGACAGTTCCCAATAGTTTCAAAGCAGACACCTTTGAAGAGAACTGGGCAAAAGTCTCGCATAAAGGACACCATCCACAGTGAGCCTTGACGCGACTGAACGACATCTTGAGTCGAGAGCGCGGCTTTATCTAGTAGCTTGGGTGGACGAAATGTCGATTTCAGAATCCATGAAGGAGGAACAATATCAAATTAAGGGTCTAATGAGCAGCAGACTCGTCCATGGAAGGACATTTTACCCAGATGGAGCCCCCAAGCCAGGACAGGTGAAGCAGAAATCATGTCCAAACAATGGTCCGATAAACAGCAAAATCATCCAATTTTGAGTAGCTTGAATAGACGAATTTGCCAAATCGGGTACAGTGAAGCAGGGCAAAATGCGCGACCAAAGCTCTAATGACCAGCCTGCCCATTTATTGCTGAGTGGCATGGGCGGGCGAGATCGAGGGTCATAAGTAGCGGGTACACTCAATTCAAAGGGTTTTACCCACAAAATTGCATGACCTTCGCACATTTCTCCTACAAATACGCATATAGAATGCAGACTTGATTCAATACATCGCCTAGCTCAGTAGTTATATTTTCGAAGAAATATACCAGGAAACTAGCCTCACCTCAAATCGGCCAACATCCGCTCGACAGGCGCATCACCCCAATGCCGCTTCTCGATCTCCACATTCCCTCTCCCCCTCCCCCGGCGGATTAGACCCACTGCACAACCCTCTCGCTCCGTTCCATATCTCGATCTCTGAATCGAACGTTCGAAAGCTATGAGTATACCCGTCCGAATCCCCCAGTCCCCAAAGCCACTTGGTCAATTGCTCTGTTTCTGCACTTGCAAAAACGAACAAAGTTATCGTTAGGCTTGCAGTAGATAAATGAGTCAAATAACAAATCAGATGAACACCCCAAATCAGCTCACCAGCTTCATTCCCCAAAGAAAATCTTTCAAGAGGCTTTACTCTTCTAAATCCTCAATCTCACCATCAATATCTTCGAACAGACGATTCCGTAGGAAAACACAAACCAATTCCATGACACTCAACCCAGCATACTAGGACATGAGCCGACTGAGCAGTCTGGACCGATCTGACTCAACTATTCACTCCGCTAGGTCGACTCTTCAAAGCGACCTTTCACCTCATCTCCATCTCAGTCTGAAACGGATCATTGAAGCAGTTTCAACACACCCGCTTTGAACAAACCACTCCACCGAGCTGCTCCGAAGAGCGACTTTTGACCTTGTCTACTTCTTCCACCACCAGAGATCAAGGAAAGCACCTCCAAAACATTCGGTCTGACGTTTGTGAGTTGCACTTCTGTTTCCGATGTTGAGAGGCCTCTTCGAGCTGGCCAGTCTTTACCAGCCTTTTTGCTCGAAGTCTCAGGAATGTGGTAATGTTTTTGCTCAATTGCGTGGTAATAATAGCATTCCGGGCGCTCAGGATCCCTTAAGCTGTCAAAGACGGTGCTCAACTAGCAAAGTCGCTTCACATTCGCTTGGAGTGACAATGAGGTTACTGCTCTTCGAGAAAAATGACAGCTTTGTGGCTTGATGCATCCTCAACACAGCACATCTCGTACTCATCTGCTAGATAGAATATCCGGTTTACACTTAGCAACCCTGTGAATGAGCCAAGTATAACGCGAAGGATTTTGAGTATCGTGTGATATTGGTTCATTGCCAATGCGAAAGATGCAAATTTTGGTTTTAAAATGGTCGTGCAATGCTATCTTACGCTCAACAAGTTCTCCTGCCCAACAAAGAACTTTTTCTGCTCCAGGCATCTTTCGCTCTTGCAGCCTTGACATCTCAACCCCATCTGCCTTGAGCAACTCTCCCCACTCCTCAAATGCTTGACTGCCACATCCGCCAAAGCTTCGATAAACACCCTACTGCCATTCAGACTCTCCGCCCGTTTGACGCCTGGATGCCCAGCCTCATGAATCACCTCCTGGTCCAACTCGAACAGGGTCTCGATGTGATCCGACGTAAACGCAATGGGAATCAGAACCAAATCCGTCTGCCCCTTCTTCACATACTCCTGCACCGTATCACTCGTCTGCGCCCCCAGCCACGCACTCGGTCCAACCTGCGACTGCCAGCACAGCCTATACGGATTGCTAAACTTAAGCCTCTGCATAACAGCATAAACTGTAGCCGCCACCTCCGCAGGATAGGTATCCCCTCTATTAACCACACTCATCGGCAAACTATGCGCCGAGAATAACAAGACCACATCCTTTCTCTTCTCCTCCGGATACGTAGCGAGATGAGTCTCCACATTCCTTGCAAACGCCTCCACAAGTCCTGGATGTACGGGCCACCGATCGATCACACTCCACGTAATCGCGCCCTCCTGTTCCAATCCCGTCGCGCCCTTCCCTTCTAACCGATTCCGCCATTTCCACAACTCATTCAGCGAACTCCCCGTCGTAGAGCACGAGTATTGCGGATACTGCGTAAACGCCACCGCCCTACCTCCTTTACCACCTCCAAATCCATCCTTCAATAATTGCGTATACATCTCTTCAGTCAAGGGGTCTGCGTAGCGGAACGCGACGTAGGGTTTGTGGGGCGCTGTTTCGGGAGATACTTGGTCGAGGAGTTTGCACATTTCGCTGGACTGGTATTCAGACCATTTGCGAATAGGAGAGCCGCCACCGATGGCGGCGTATTGCTTTTTGATTTTGGGAGTGCGTCGACGGGATATTAGGGGGCCGAGATAGTTTTGGAGGCGGCCGAGGGGGATGAGGTCTGCGTCTGCCTTTAGAAGGATGAAGAAGTTAGCTTGGAATATATTTGGAGGACGTCAACGAGGCGACTTACGAATAGTCTGCTGAGGAAGTCGCCGACTTCGCCTGTTGTAGATGGGCCGCCCATGTTCATAAACACCATCGCTGTAGGGCCTTTGGACGATGCCATGTCCTGCGTGACTGGTGGGGCGACCGTGGCCATTGACCGTCTCTGCGGCGCGTGATGCTGTGTGGAGGCATGCCGCGAAGCTATCCCGCTGGCTCTGGCTATTGAAGGAGGCACGGCGTGTTTGCAGAGCTGCGAGATTGGGTTTCGTAATGCCATGACGTGGGTTCGCTGCAATTGTAAAAAGCCTACCCGGGGCAAGGGTTATCTCTGGAGGCTACAGATAGCTTGTGTACGGTGAATATTTAACGAAGTGGATGGTTTCTCGAAATTCGAGAGGGCAAATGTTGTTCGATGACGCTCTGATACCCGTGCTAAATCCGCGCGCTAAGCGCTTCCGTCGACCAATGAGAAGCAGATGTTTGTCTGTAAGGTAAGGTACTTTAAGGTATGTAAGTATACTCTCGAGCTCCACACCAAGTCCAAATTGCAGCTTCTTCGATTTCCTGATACGATCGTGTATTCCAATAGTAGAGTTTGCATGCTTCGCTACAGATGACCCCAACGGCATCCTGAGCCCAGTTGCAACCTGATTCATTATTGCCGAAACATTATCTGCGAATTGTTGATTAGTTCTGACTTTTGTTTCTATTTACAATCCAGAATCAGTACTGACCTTTTGCCGCAGTCCAAAGAAGTACAGCTAGCCCTGCAACCAGAAGGAATCTAGCATCGTTTGATCCAAATGGCAGCACACTTTAGCGAGGCAAACTGGAACAGAAAAGAATTTAGATCGTTTTTTCTTGCATGGCACTCAACCGAAGATCCATCAAGGTCTCCACGTATCAACTTGCAAAGACTACATCTGTTAGCTGGATATGACATGAATCCCTTGTTCGCCCCCTCTGTGGCTGCTCAAGCGTCCGTTTGTAAATACGACCTAAGTAACCATTAATTTCTCAGATTCTCCCAGAGCGCATTCAAATACTGTTCGCGCACCCCCGGGACGCATATTCCTCTTTCTCGATATGAGACTGGGAATGAACAAAGAAGGACAATGCTCTTTTAGCCCATGAACAAAGGAGAAGAGCGTAACCTTTGTGACTCACAAGGTCATTATCGAACTGGCCCTTTGTCAAAGCATCAATAGCTCTTCTCTATATATTCCATGGGCTCTTGCCTACCAAAATGGACGGTGCAGCTTTGGCCTTGACTGGACGTTGACATTCTCGTGACGTCCTCATCATCAAACATGGAAGTCATTCAGTTGTCGTTCTGCAGCCCTGTCTCAAGCATTGCCTCCCTCGAAGCATCGCTTTCCGGCCCTACGCATATCTTAGGAAGCACATGCATCGACCCTCCATATCAAGCACAAAACATGGACTCTCATATCTTCCGTCTCAAAGCCCAGCTGACAGCTCCAATCGCAGACTACCAGTCCGAAATGCGACGTGTAATCGCCGAAGACCTCGCCATCGTGCGGCGCCAGCTAGATCAGAAGAAGAGCGCCTCGAAAAAGCAGCCCGCAAATCATGCCAAATTCCCAGCTCCACCTAGAGGTGAGTCACACTATTGCGCCTATCGGCCCGCTAAGAAATACAGGGCATATCGTGCAAATTCAACCCGCCAGCATTGCAAGTGCGAGGAAGACCACGACTTTATATACCCTGATGAGTGGAGAGATACGCCTGCAGAAGCTGATTGGGATTATAGCGTGCCAAATGGGGGCTATCATCGTCAGAGGAGTACGAAGGTGAGGTTTGTAGAGCGGGTGGTTAGCGAGGTGAGGGAGTTTGAGATGTGGTATGAGGAGGAGTATATCTTGTCTGATATTTATTGGTCGAAGGGGCCTGTGAGGATGAGTGAGGATGAGTCGAGTGAGTTTGATGATGATATTGAGGCCGAGTGGTGTGATGCGATAGAGAAGTGGGAGAAGAGTAAGTGGGCGAAGGAGGACTGAGGGGATGGCATGATGGTTGTTGAGATTGCTATGTCAAATTAAGATGTTGTAAGCCATCGGGAGCGTCTGGAAGCTTAATCTGCGCTCCTCTACAAATCTATTAGCATCAAATCCACTTGCTTACTGATCAGCCGTATCCTGAGGACGAGAACAGACAAGAGCAGCCCGAATGTATTTGTGGAAGTACTAACTTCCAAGTAGAACGACTGAAGGTCGACAGCAAGAAGCAATCTACAACCAGGATGCCGCAGAGGAAATAGGAACGCACATTGTCATTGATGTCCACAATTAACCTATATCAACCTCCGTATTCGTACACTCACGATTTTTGAAAAAAAGGGCTCGAGCAGGAATACCCAATCAAAGCGTGCAGGACAGATCCCGTAATCGTCATTGAATGCCAAACCACAAGTGATACCGATTTCGTGATAGACCAAGTCCCTGCTCTCGTGCACGCTCATTTTTGCAAAGCTTGAGCCCGTACGAGCGTTAGTGTTAGATATTTATCAGAGATATAGCGCTAGCGTAATCGAGACTTCCTTTAAACACGGGTCCAACGATAAAATCGAAGGGAACTTCACTATTTCCCATTTTTCTACTTTCATTTCCCAAGCCACTTTTCCGCAATCAGGGCGAGGAAGTGCGTATAATGAGCTCTAGATGGTAGCTAAAATGCATGGTAACGCTCGGCTTCAAGTTGCAGGTGGCTTGTTCTGTTTGATCTTGCACTCAGAACAAGGACTGATAAACCAATTTCGTGCGCTTCTGTACTTTAGTCTGGAAATTCTTGAGCTCAGAAGTTTCTGGTCAGCTTGAGCGCCAATGAGCTGATATGTTGCCCT
>JAABUP010010226.1_pt1 | contig 11167 bp, 9 predicted proteins | sample 5559201 | NCBI WGS metagenome assembly JAABUP01 (sample SAMN10711887, study PRJNA513373) | rock metagenome | isolation source: Antarctica rocks | place: Antarctica | reverse complement strand
GTCATTAAGCATTGAGCAAGATGGAACCCCCGCCTTAGTAGATCTCTGTAGCGGATGGGGTAAACGGAAATACATTAGCGGTGTAACATGCCGTTGAAATACGATGTAACGTTTCAAGATCGTTGTAGTTAGTACTCCGTAGAGAACACCACTGTGAAAGGAGGAGAAAGAACGTCAGCCGACATGACCGCCCACTTGAGTAGATGGTACAATGACCTACGGGTTCATCACTGTCAATATTGAAGGAGATATAAGGGCATGCCAGCACTCCTCTTCGACGTACAGATGTTGGCTTCAAGACGGGCCAGAAAGGGACCTCGGTGTTTCGACCTGCCTCTGGACATACCTGTGTACATCCATGACTTCGAAACAAGGCAAGCCCTGTATATCCTTGACCTGAGTGCATCGCCCGCATGTTCTTCCATCCACCAGTCTTCACCACTCTCCTGGATCACCACACATCTCTTGCTTGACTGGATCATTTTCCTCCGTCCCCTGCCGTACAGTTATCCTGCGGATCTGGTATAGGCTTATCTCGCTATGGGTTTTCCTGCCTGCAGTAGCAGCAAACATCGTGGCCGACCAGTACCTGACCAGGCTTGTAGTCGTTGCGGACCTATCAGCTCCTAGGGCGGTGAGACGGGACGGCGTTCAATCCGGCTAGTAGACCTACAAGTACTCCAACCGGAACTCAGCCGCACCTCTCAAAATCGCAGCGTTCCTTACATAGCCAACGGGATGTGGAATAGCGTGCGAGGGACACTAACAACGAATTCAAACCAAATCGTTCTAGAAAAGCGGGAAAACCGAAGCTACGGGGTGTGGAGATTTGGCTAGAACTGGCACTAGAGAAATGTCAACCGCCGGACGCTCGATCTTGAGGATCCAATATATGTTTCCGCTCCAATGGACAGGTTAGCCATACTCTGCAATGTTAAAACAATGTCCGGTATGGCAGGAAGCGGCAGAGTGCAAACCACTAACTTGTCCAGAAGGCACAAAACCAGTCACAAGTGTTTAAAACTTGGGTTCTTTTATCATTCCTAAGTGGGATGTATGATTTAATTGACTTGAGTATGTTTTTTTTATATTCAATAGACGTGTCGTCGAGAGAACTCACACATGGGTGATGCACACTGCCGGTATTTACCTGCTCAGATACCAAAATCGGCTCTGATGTAATCCCCAGTGCAAGTCATAGCTGAAGATATCACCACCTACTTCTGTCAAATTCTCTTAGGGTAGGTCAGTGAAGGTCATTGATGTTAGCAACATAAGATCTCCCCGTTGCTAATCACAGTATATCCGCAATAATAAATCTGGCCTCATCCAACGTCAGTCCCCGCGAGCCTGAACTTTCTCTAGTTCCTTATTATCTCAGAGCAAACAAGTGCACCTTGCCGCACCGACCTTCAAAAATCAATCTGGTCACTTGTGTACACGTAAGTTGTGTCGAACAGTGATATCTAAGTCAGCTCCGACTACAGAAGAAGCTTGCCCTCAATCAATCCCATCATACCTTATCTCAGTCACGAAAGTATTGAACACACCATTTCAATTACATCTGTATGTCATCGATCCTGAAACACCTGCCCTGGCCCTGCCCTGCATAACGGTACTCTACCTACCTACCTAGCTAGCACAAATGCACATCTCACAGCAACAGGTTAGACATCTTTCTACAAGTCTTGTCAATGTGCAGACATATATGTAGTACGGAGGAAGTGCAGAAAAATCTTTCCGTCCAAAGGCAAACGCCACAACCGTAGACTCGCAGCATGTCAGGTACAAAACAAAATACTAAAGGACTTATTATATCGTGAACGGGAGTGGGATCTTGCATTGCATAAGGGTATTGGTCGGTCGAAGATCTTCAATGCCAAAGGTATAATATCCTGCAATATAGCGTCGGTGCCATGCATTACCTTAGGAAGTGCTCGCACGCTGCACATCGTCGTAGGGCTATCATGCTTCACGGTTGTTGTCCCCGGTTTCGAGGTAGTTGCGTCTTTAAGATACTCGAAGAAGCCACTTTTCTATCTCCATCACCCGCCCACTCCATATAGCTACGTCGCTAAGTTCCGAACAAGCAGAATGAAGAACAGGAGAAAATGTCGCCCAGCTGCACTCCGGCGCCACGCTAAACCGTCCCCGCCTCGGGTTCATGAGAAAGGCATTTTTGGTGGGATTAAACGTATACTGTCCTGATCCCTATTAACGCGTCATTCCTTCTTGTGAAGGATTCCGTACGTGAAGAAGTCGTAATCATCACACCTCCTGTCTCGATGGTGGCAGGCGGTGGAGTCGTTGTCTGGAGAATTGAAAGTCGTGTCGTGATGTCGTTAAGATGCGAGGTGGGAAAAATACAGAACCATAATCGTGATTGACGCGTGAATGATGTAGATGTGAGAGAGGGAGTGAAATGGAGACGATAGATGGTCAAGGAGATGAGGATTATCCTCAGATGGGAAGATCTCCGAAGGTAGATCCACCGGTGTAAATGAAGTATCATTACGCTGCGTGACTTTCGTATCCAACAGACTTGGTTCTAAGCCTTCGGACCGTATGTCTGCCGTAAATCTAGTAGCAGAAGCGTCCGAATATCCAAATTGTCTTGACGAGGCACGATATGTCATTGAAAGACCTTTGGCACATCCGTGGTGATTCTCACTTTAGATGACGGCTGAATTACCGGCGTCTCTGCACGATGGTGCTTCTCGTTCGGTTGATGGGTCTTCCTACATCCCGATCAAAGGCTCCACCAACAGGTCCACTGACGCTGCCGTCGCCGACGGTTTTACGACGCTTCATACCGTCAATATCGTCGCTTCGACTGGACGGTCGCGAGGTTTGATCTTGGTCGTCCTCGTCACGCATGCGCTTATTGGAGGGCGCGGAACCATTGAGAGCCGGTGCGGCGTAGCCAGATTGCACAGAGACTCCCATATTGGAGGTGGAATAATTGTCACCGCCAGAATTTCCATTGGTGCTTCCACGTGTATCGCTCATCACGTTGTAAAGGTTACTGGAAGGTGGAGCTCGTGGGGGAGTGTGGTAACCAGGTGCCCATTGAGGTTGACTGGCAGCATTACTACGTGGGGTACCTCGACCGGATCCATTCTGATGGGATGGAGAACCAGCCATTTCGGGGGAGAGGTGAGGATGCTCTCCTTGTAGGGATCCGACAGTCGGACCAGGATTGTAAGCGTACGGACCACGGTTGGCGTTATAAGCAGCGCTGTTGTCATGAGCGTATTCGGTGTCGTGCTCATGCTCTGCTTCTTCCTCACCCGTCCCATGGCCCACTTGCTCGTTTCCCTGGCCGGGTACGTATGTATCCGCCTTCGAGTCCGCGTGGTGCTCAGACTCAGGACCGGATCCTGGAGCTCGTGATGATGGCGGTCCCATTTCGTTCTTCATGTAATGGTTCGATTGCATAGGTTGACCGAACCTTGCCATATTCTGCTGAGCGATGTTCTGCTGGGAGGCGTATTGATTCTGCTGCGCTGGCGCCGAAGAGTACATCGGTCTCGAATTGTCGTAGCCTTGCTGGCTTTGGTATGGCTGCATGCCTTGCATCGAATTTCCCGGAGGAGTGGTTGCTGGTGTAGTAGGCATTGAGCGTGCGTTACTCAAACCGGTGTCAATCGACAGAGGCTGGGTACCTTGAACGCCGCTTCCAATACTCTGTCCGCCCCACTCGTAGGGACCACCCTGATTCCCCATACCCATGATACTTGACGCACTCGTCGGTGGCGTTGGAAAGGTATGTGCTCTATCCAAACCGGGTCGCCCGGCTCCCGGATGAGGTGCTATGGAGTGAGGAGGCTGCGACATATGGGAGCCGATAGGGTTGTTCATTGAGTGATGGTGATGCAACGAAGGTGGCTGGGGTCCTTGTGAGCTTCGTACATTTTGTTGTTGTTGGTTCTCTTGTCGGCGACGTTCGGCCGCATTTGCTGCGGCCATCACAGCATTCGTTCGGGTTTGATTCGTCGGGTGGTAAAGCAGTGCACCAATATTATGCACGAAGAGAGGGTAAAGCATCTCCGTGATCTTTTCCTTATTCGCGAAATCCAATGCACGTTCGAACGGGATCCTGCAGCACAATCAGCACCTACCAACTACTTCGGATGCAAAGCATAGCATACCAAACTCCTTTCAGATGCATAGGACCAATCTTGACGACATGTCGCATCTTTTCACTCTTCAATATACCGTCTCGTCGACCTCTGGTCATTCCAGCAACGTTGAGAAGTTTTGTACCGTTGATCATATGATTGTCTATTGAACAGTCAGTCTCCGATAAGGAAAGCTGCTTCCTAAAGCAGAGGCAGCTTGCATATAAGGTTTCGAGATGTAGAAAACGTCATACCTTCTCGTCTCGCAACACAGACACCCTTGGCTTCGACTTGAAAGCAGAGGCTCCCCTCGTCTTCCCACAAAGTCGCGGTTACCCTGGGCTTCATACCAGCCGGAGCGATTTGACCGGTTGCATCAAACGTCTGCTGAGGGTATCCTTGTCCGTGCCCGCCCGGTCCGGTAACGAAACCGTGAGGTGGTGGTCCACCTGCAGGGATTGCTGGGAAAGAATGAAGTCAGCGTAAGATTATAGACAAGAACAGCGTGAGTTTACCTGGTAAAGGTAACAATTGAGCTGGTACCTGTGAGCCCATTGACGCTGAGACAGATTGAGCGGCAGACTGCGGAGACGTCACTCCATTTGCGTATCCGTATTGACCGTAAGAGCCCGGGGTCGGAGCATAACTACCAGGTCCTGGCTGGAGCACCGGTGGCTGTTGCTGATATTGTGGGTAATGGGACATTCCCCCTGCAGTAGCTGATTGTGGAGCATACGGCTGGCCCCCTGACATATGGGACTGATGTGCGTCCATGTATGAGGGTGCCTGATTCATAGTGCCGTAGGGGTCCGCGCTCTGCGAGTATACCTGAGCGGTCTGCTGTGTATTCGGGTACTCGGAGTGGTGTGATGATTCGCCAGGCAAATCGCGAACCTGCTCCCCAATATTATACGGGGTCTGCGTTGGTGACGGCGTTTTGATCTCACTCCGGTGATTGTCGTTCTGATATGACAACGAGCTCGTTTGCGAGCTGTTGTATTGATTGCTTGTAGGATTCGAAGACGAGTCAAGGGATCCGACTCTTGACGACAAAGTCCCGGTCGAGGAAGAGCTCACTTGATATTGTGGCAAAGAAAATGACGGTAATCGATCGCTTGACAGCAAAGGACGTTGTGTGGAGTGATGATTGTACCACGGTACGTCTACGGCGCCTCGCGTATGAACCTGTGAGATCGAAGGGAGCTCCAGCTTTTCGGTAACGGTAGAAGAGGGTCTTAAACGACGTGAGGGTTGGCTCCTGTGTAGTCAAGATGCTGAGAGATCACAGCCAAAGGAATCCGTCAAGACCTTATACGCAACGACGTTTTATTGCTTTGGGGTGCTGAGGTCGCAGTGAGAGATTGGTATTGCGCGAGTGTGAGCGTCCAGGGTCTCCGCCTGGAGGTGATCGTAGCTTCGGTTGTGGCAGAACACTCGGTGATGCAGCTTCGATAGCTTGTCGTTTTGAATTACAAGATGGCTATGCAACGTGAGTGTAGCGTAAGTCTTCAAGGAAACGTCAATTTCGTTCGCTTTTGTATTTATGGACCGTCGGTTTTACGAGTGATGACGAAGTTGGCTGGAGATACCCAAGTAATGGAAAAGGATTGCGTGAAGATGATAGTCCCGGACTTGGTGGTCAACTCGTCGTGGTCGTGAACGCTTAGTGGACGCAGGCTGCGGAATCAATGCAAGTCGGACAAATTGAGCTCTATAACAGATCGGACGGTGGATTGTGACAGGCAATGCAACGCTTGGACTATGTAGCGGTCGTGACGGAGGCGCTGCAACGCTCAAAAGTCCAAAGGTGCAATGTCGTGTGGCTCGTTTCAAGTCGTTAAAAGAGAAAGCCCTAAAAGGAAGTTTGCCCGTTTCAATGCGGGTAAATGGCGACGGCCGTGTTTCTCGCAATGTTTTTGTCCAAATAGGCGAAAGTGGGAAGGGGAAGCAATCGTCGCTTCCAAGGCGCGTCTATCGGGTACTGGCTGGTATTTTAGGAAGATCGTGTCTGGTCGTTACTATCGTTGCGCTTTGCTGATCGCACAGCTTTGATGGAAGTTCCAGTTCGCCGTTACTGTGGTAGAGCGAAAGGTTAACAGACTGCGTCTATTGGAGAGAACCGAGGGGAAGGAGGAATAATGTGAGAGGGATTGCATTACCTCCCTGCTCCTTGGGAAGATCTTACAAAAGTGGAGAGGCCGGTTGGTGCAGACATGCACGGAGCGGATGGAAGAGAAGATGGATGGATAATCGTGGTGGTGGTGGTGAGGAGGAGGTTGGGATGCGTTGGTGGTCCTAGCGCGAAAATCGGCTGGGCGCGAACACACCGATACTGGCAAGCTCCAGGTCTCGGTATGATAGGATACGCGAGCAAGAGGGGACGATCGGAGTGTGAGTAAAGTGGAAACGAGACAACGATATAGATGAGGTCGACGAGTTCGCAGCGCTCTATGGTGATCGTCCTATTCAGTCGTCGACGAGGTTCGAGCTGTGTGACATTGCTTAGATTTGGTCCAATGGGCCGGGAGCAGCAGCTGCTGGGAAAGACTGTACCTACCTCCTTCTGTGCGGTCAAGCAAGCGGCGAGTAGCAAGCACGCGCCAGTAGGGCCAATTATTGACTGACAGTCAGTGTATTGTACTTTGTAGGGGCTGCGATGCGCTGCAATGCACTGCGCTGCACTGCACGGCGGAAGAGCGGACCCTTTTCTTTACAAAGAATAAGAGGACGCACGAAGGCTGCGATGCGAAGCGGGACGGCGCGAGTAGCCAGGGTGTACAAGAGTACCGATCTGGTAGCCAAAGGTTACCTGTAAGTGAGGTAATGATAAGGTAAGGTAACGAAGGGAGACCAAGGGTTTTATTTTAGGTGCAGTTCGAGCGTTGAAGAGCGCACAGTTGATTTTCGAGCCTTGTCGGCTGGCTCGTTATCGCTGTTGCTCTCTTGGGCTTGTATTTGAAGAGGTCACACCCTGGTATCCTGGCAAGCTTTGGTGCTTGTACGACCCTACAAGCGTCAAGCGTCCGGGCGTCTGGATCGGGGCTCGCAGTGGGAGAAGCAGTGGGGTCGAGATATTTAGGTAGTTATGCAGATAGATACAAGCCCGTCCGTTACGTTATTCCGTAGATACATGCAAGCTGCAAGCAAGCGAAGGATCCACTTGGGAAACCCCCTGCTACTACCTTATTGCACTTGTATAGAGTACCTTACGAGTACCAATGATAACTTGTTCATTACTGTCTACAGTGTCTTGACTAGGGCAATCCGTCCCTGTCAGTGTCAATCACACTGATATCAATGCCAGTGCTTGAGCCTTGTAAGGTCTGACGAGGTACAACTCGGGAGTCCTTGCACAAGACGAGTGCCAGTGCGCCTCGAGCTAGCTGATGCCGATACCTTACTTGTACAGCTACTTGTACGTGTCAGGCCTAGCCCTTCAGGTCCCAACGGCTGGATTCGACCATCGTTCGCTGCCGAATGTAGAGTACTTCTGGTGCTGTGTGGCGGTCAATTGATATTGCGGCATTGTTGACGCTTCTGCCGGGTAACTTTCCCGTCTACGCCTACCTCAGTTGATAGAATTCCTTCCCCCGGCTGACATGATGAACATCGGTGCTTCTCGTTTGGCTCGAAAGATCCAATCTTGTGGGATTGAGTGCGGAGAACAGATGGATTCGGAATTGCAATCGCTACCAACTTCAGTAAAGAAAGGCGGGGACGTGGGTTGTGGTTGGTTGGCCGAGTAGGCTTTCTTTATCTCCGCCCGTAGGGATAGATCGTGGGCAGACCGAAGCAAGTGGTCGGCTCTTCTCCTTTTCCGGTCAACCTTGATAGAGAGAGAGAGAGAGAGAGAGAGAGAGAGAGAGAGAGAGAGAGAGAGAGAGAGAGAGAATGTGTCTACATGTGTCTACATTAGTCCACGTTGCCGTTCTTCTCACACACTTTGAAAATCCGAAGCCATCTTTGTTGGAACGGCGGAGCCAGCGTCCACCGTCCCTCAAAGATGGGCCGGAAAGGATTGGTCAGAAGGTACTCCACGAACACTTTCAAGTCCAGTCTATTACCATCTTTCGTCATTACGACGGGCCTGATTGTTGGCGAGCTTAAGCCGTCGAATCATTCCGCTGGAGTTGTCTATCAACAATATATTGACTTGCGAGAGAGGAGACTGGCCAATGAAGGGCGATAGAAAGGGGAAAGAACACGAAGAGAGGTCCAGGATTAGCGTGCAGTTAGGATTGGCGCGGGATTGCGGGAAAACAATCAGCTGTAACGTCAAATGATACGATTATTTCTCATCGATGATGATTGACAGAAATAATAGCGATGACAAAGGCTGGAGGACGAAGGTGGTACGGAGAGTGACACGCCGACTTGTATCGTGGCCCGTACATGGTGTGAGAGAGAAGGCATTGATAGGATGGCATATATTGGTGTGGATGTGTGCGTTGGCAACTTGGCATTATTGTTAATATTATTGTGCGATCATCGGATCCCGAGGGCCGGCGTGATCGGACACGACCCCATTACTTGTCTCCTTCGAGCGGTTACCGTGTCAGCTTCAGTACCAAGTCCTTGGACATAACTCATGGATACTGGAGCCGACTGCCTGTCTTCGGTCCATCGATCCTTCCGTCATCCATTCCCGCCCCGGCCTCGATCGAATGATTTCCTTCAAATTTGACGCCTGGGGTGATTGACAGATTTCGTACCACAATCGTATCCAGTGCAAGTCTTTCCAAGTCATACTGTACTCCAGCCCAATTTCCACCTTGGACGTGCTGAAACCGCCATCCGGCACGCTCCCGTCGTGGCGCATTAGAAGCCAGATCTCGAATTTCAGATGATGGAGCATTTGACAGACTCACAGTGGTGTGAGCGACGTTCCTCTCTGAAGGGATGAGACCAAGGTTGAGTTTAGTCGTTGGTTTTGTCTAACCATGGAAACGTCGCTGGACACGCGATTCTGTCGTGGTCTAAGGTAGGCGAGGACCCTTAGCATCAACCACGATGATGATTAGTAATTATATGTAAGGTATTCAATTGTTGTTTAGGTTATCGCCACCATGGCATACATGTACCTGGGCTATGTATTCCCATTCGACTGACTGAAGCTGAAGGGACGATACCTTACTTTCCTTCCCATTAGCCACCGTGTACTTGTGCAAGTAGGAGCCTTGTAGTGCAAATGTGGGATTTAAGCTCACATGCATCGCATACCCGACGCCGACGTTTCAAAATCAGCCTACACATCTAACTCATACCTACACATTGTATATATGAACCTACGGCCTGCAGTACTTTCTACAACCCAAACGAACACTAGATGTTTGGGTCTTAGATCTTGGATTTTTGACGGTCATTACTTGGCTAGTCCTCCGGGTTGCGGGATTATCGCATTCCGCCACTCTACTAAAACCTCTGCTAGCTAACGTTATGTGGATCAGTAACCTCAATTGCTGTCTTACCACTACATAAGTCGTAAGTCACGACAAGATCTTCTATGCGGCGGCTGGGCAGATTGGAAATACAACTGCCATTCTTCCATCCGTCGTCTCTCAATTGCACTTTGAGAGGCTCTCTTCGACAAGTTCACTACCTCGTACGTTCTCTCTGGGAATGTCTAAAAAGCTCCAACCGAGATGCGACAGATACTCGTATGTCAGATCCTGTTCCCAGTAAGGTCCACCGATGCGCATCAAGAAGGGCACCAGATCCCATCCTCCCTGTGGCACGCTTCTGACCCCGGATTTCCCACCAGTATGCGCATCATAGTGCATGCATCCCAGATTCCAGATCCAAGCAGATGTGTTGTGCATCCATCGCTTCTGTTTTCATGTACTCTACAATACGATCTCTGTAGGGGATTGTACTCGTACAGACACTCGGACGCACGACGACTCGCGATCGTTGGATCTGTCCTACTCAGATCCGATATCGAAGCTCGCAACGTTTTTTACATTGACGTAGTACTCTACACACGTGTTCCCACAAGCGCAAGGCTGCCGTTTGCTCACCGAACGTTAGATTTCTTGCTACACTCTACCAGTGTCCCGTGTTTTGTTAGTCCACCGGTAGCTTTCCGCGGGCTGAGCTCCTGGTATGTTATTCCCCCGCCGGCGGTGACCTCTCAACCTTCAATATCACGCGTAAGCGCAAGCTTTCGGCCTATTTCTCAAGCATCGCCAATACCTCGTTGCCGGACTCTTCCAATTGTTGCCATCTCGCACCGACTGGCGGATGCCCCGTCCACGTATGCGGCAACCCCTCAGCGGAAGCATTAAATCCATCGCCCTTGCTTTGCCGAGATCGCCTCAGTCGAAGCCATCGATAGGCCAAGTTCCGGCTGCAACCACCCGTCGTGCATATGCGAGTGCGACCGCAGTGTGGTGACTAACCCTGCAGGTCGGACCAGGATTGGGCGGGCCTGACAGGCTGACACTGGGAGGCTTGCAGGGGAGTGGCAAAGACTAGCGACAATGTGGCTGGATATCAAGTGGATCAAGCTAGTTTTAGGACAATATCCCTCTCCTAAGTTACTGGCTCTGACTCACGCGATCCATCAGGAGAATTCCCAGTGTCTTCCGCCAACCGCAGACGGCGTTGACTAGGATTTGGATGGTATCAGCCATCCAATCATTGCGAACCACGTCTGTGAGGCCCCCAAACGCCGTTATCGCAAGCGCCTTCGTAGGGCAAGCCACTGAAGAATCAGACATGGCACAAGACCGAGATGCAAGCAGAGACGATCCGCTCCGAACAGGGATCACGGTGGAGCGGCGGCAATGGCTGTCGTTGACTCTTGACAGACACGCTACGGAAGTCATGCACCTCGTTCCCAGCATTTATCGCCAGTCGTTGGAATCTATTGGTGTCCGATGACTGGTGGATGTTTTGCCAGCATTGCAACTTAAATCATTTTCCATTTTCAACCTTCATCTTCTGACAATCGCGATCTTCAACGACACCACTCGTTGCAAGCGAGGGTGTTGGGAGAAGAATAGACTTCAAGACTTGAGAGTCGAAAGTCTTCACACCGCCAGTCT
>JAABUP010010224.1_pt1 | contig 11168 bp, 15 predicted proteins | sample 5559201 | NCBI WGS metagenome assembly JAABUP01 (sample SAMN10711887, study PRJNA513373) | rock metagenome | isolation source: Antarctica rocks | place: Antarctica | reverse complement strand
TCCCTCCCCTCCAACAAACAGCTTCACAGAAGACATCTTCCCCTCAATTACTGCATCCAGCCCCTTTTGACAAATTCTTTTGGTCTTTCGTTCCAGGGCTTGCAGTCATACTCATTATTACATGTTGTGGACTTGGACCCAATATTTTATTGCTGCTGCAGGTGGTCATTGTCATAGAGGGCACCAGGGGCATTGACTTCCTCTTTGGCATCATCATTGCAGTGGTGTGTGCCAACTGGATTGCCCAGTTCGTCCACAAAGATGGAGTGTACGAGTCTGAGCTGGACCATGACGGCAACGTCTTCTTCCTCAGGACAGAGGCTCCAAATGCGCTGCAATACAAGACTGCAGCTGATGTGAGCGCTTTGTCTGGTCATCTCACACCTGCTGCTATTGGTACTGCTGCTGCTATTGCGCCTACGCTGTTTATTCATTCAGTCATTCATTCATTCATTCGGCAAATACCTATCTTCCCCTAGGGCCAGGTTTGTCACAAAAGTCCGACTTTCTTCAGCCATCTTTTCACCTCTTAGACATTCCTATGTACCTGCCTGTTTCCTATGAGGTCCTGAGCTGTTCATTTGTGTGGCTATGCTGCTTCAGCATCAGCTGCTGCTGCAAATGCCTGAGTAGCTCCATGTCACACTTATTGTATCAGGAGGCCAGTGTTTCACACACTTGTCCCCCATATACGACACCACTGCATAAGCGACATAGTCCTCCCTTCCCTTCCCTTCCCTTCCCTTCCCTTCCCTTCCCTTCCCTTCCCTTCCCTTTCTTGTATGGGGATCACTACGGAAAGTGAAGCTTCCATGCGTGTCTGCTGCTTCAACAGCCATGGCTGCACCATAGCACAGCTGTGGTAGCCTGCTAGAAGATTCACAACCGGGGCAGGGCATACGAGGCACTCATCTGGCTTGAACTGCACACATTTTGTGCTGCCCTCTGGTTTCCTGGGAGCGCATCTGAGGCGTCTGTCAGCAGACAGGCACTGCATTGGCCATACAAAATACTCATCTGGCTTGAACTGCACACATTCTGTTCTGTCCTCCGGTTTCCTGGGAGTGCACATGGGAGCGCACATGAGGCGTCTGTCAGCAGACAAGCACTGCATTTCTGACTCCCCTGATGAGTCTCAAAGACAAGAAATGTAAACTAAATAACTTGATTCACTTACTTATTTATTTATTTATTTATTTATTTATTTATTTATTGATTTATCTATTAATCGATTGATGGTTGATTGATTGATTGATTGATTGATTTATTGATTGATGGATTGGTTGATTGATTGATTTGGGCATGCATGACTTGCAGGTCATGGCAAGTCCGGTGGTTGGCTTCAAGGCTGTGGAAAGAGTAGACACAGTGGTGGACATGCTGCGCACCACCAAGTTCAATGGCTTCCCTGTTTTCCCCGCTGACAGGTAGCCTTCTGTCCATGCATGCGGGGGTCTCATGTGAGCTAGACTGCGCTGCGCTGTGCTGTGCTATGCTGCACTTTGCTTTTGTTTGCATGTCAGGACACAAATGCTGCCACAATCAGACTGTGGTGCGTTTTCGGCGTGCCTGGAGTCAAAGTTGCCTGGTGCAAGCCATCTTAGCATGACATTGAATGGAGTTGCCTCTTGCACCAAGAACGGTATGAAAAACAGAAGATGTAAAGCCATGTTGAGACAACCATGCTATGTCTTTCACTCAACTTCATCAAGGCATAAATCTGCTCAAGCCTTAGCTCAGATTGTTGTAAGCTAGCGTACTGCTGCTCGTGTGGCTGTTGCGGCATGCAAGGCCAGAAGTTGCTTCCATTGGTGACTTGTTTGGTATTTGGGTTGCTTCCTGTGGTGCAAGCACAAGGCCCATGAAACCCTGCGGCTTATGCAATCACTACAAAGGCTATTTCATAAGCCAAGCAGCCTCAGGAAAAAGTGTGTTTAGTCTTGTTTGGCACAACTTGTATGTCACTATTATGCAGGCTGGGCTGCGCTCTGCATGCTGAGCAGTGCTGTGCAATGCTGTGGCACGCTGCAGTTCATGCTTGGCATCTTTGGAGTATGTCAACACACCTCATGATCAGTGATTACATCTTTACACAACTACCTACCCATATAGTTCAGTCGTGATTGGCCTAGTGTACAAGGCACACCCCTTTGGTTGCCGGCATGAGATTATATTCCTGCCAAGGCTAAGGCCCTACCCTGGGGGGAGGAGGGGGGGGGGGCGTCCGCTCTTGTGCAGCCACCTGCCCATTTGGATGTCATCCTATACCTGTCACATTGCCCTTACCTCCACCAGACATATGTTGCTTCTTTAAACCCCAAATATCCACAATCCTACACAAATGTCAATCCTGTGGTGGACATCTAATCTCAGAAACGCTTGGAAACAGCAAGACACATTTCTACATTGGGGATGTTTCAGATCTGCCAGTGTTGCTGAATGCAGTGACATAGAGGCAGCCACCCACCCATGTGAATATCATCTATATATATATATCTCATCACCCTGATCTCCTTGCGAAAGCTGCTGATGTGCCATTTTTGCTAAATGCAGTGACATAGAGGCTGGCGCAGCGTATCAGGATCGATTGGAAGGCATGATCATGCGCAGTCAGCTGCTGGTCCTGCTGCAGAACCAAGTGTTCACAGACTCACAGGGGCGCCTGCTGTCCGGGGAAGTACCCTCTCAGCGTCTAGAGATGCAGCTGGACTGCCAGATGCGCTCCTTCTACCGGACGCGATACATGCACAGGCAAGCTGCCGTTTTTGGCCAAAAAACGAAACAACAAAGGTTTTTCAGAGGTTTTCCAAAACAAAAGGGCTGTGACGGTGATGTTGTACTGTACGCGCTACATGCACAGGCAAGCTGATGGTTTTGCATCAGCTGTGACGGTGATGTTGTACTATATATGCAGTCTGTACAGGCAAGGTGCTGTTTTTGCATTGGCTGTGACGGTGATGTTGGACTGTACATGCTGCATGTACAGGCAAGGTGACGTCTGTGTGTCACTTGTGACAGTGATGTTGTACTGTATGCGCTAAATGCACAGGCAAGCTGCCATTTTTGCATGCGTGGCCAAGCAAGTCCCTTGCAAAGCAGATGCAGCTGCTAAGACACAGGCCACAGTTCCACCCACATCATACTGCCTTTCTGTCAAGGTTTATTACTGGGTGCCATGCAAGGAGACATTGCTAAGTTAGTATGCTGTGTCGACGTCAAAGGGAAGGTATGGCTAGTTTCCTTAAAGTGTCTTTGATGACACTGAATGTCTACATCAGTGTGCAGGCGAAGTTTAGCATCCCGGCCTGAGGTCATTGACAGCTTACGCATGGAGGATCCAGTGCAGCAATCACAGGACCAATTAGATGCTAGCACATCAGGTACCCCATCACGGCACCCTCACTAGCAGTGCCTTTCGCACATCACTCTGTCTTTGTTTGTTTTGCCATCAGGTAGATGCTAGCACATCAGGTACCCCATCACAGCCTCCTCAGTAGCAGTGCCTTTTGCAGATCACCATGTCTTTGTTTGTTTTGCCACCAAATAGATGTCAGCACATCAGGTAGCTCATCACAGCAGCCTCAGTACCAGTGCCTCTTGCAGACCACCCTGTCTTTGTTTGTTCTGCCACCAAATAGACGCTAACACATCAGGTAGCTCATCACAGCATTTTCAGTAGCACTGCCCCTTACAGAATACTATTTTTTTGTTTGTTTTGCCACCAAGTGGATGCTAGTACATCAGGTAAAGCATCACAGCGTTCTCAGTGGCAGTGCCTCTTGCAGAGTACCATGTCTTGGATTGTTTCAGCAACAAGACATGCTGTTTGTCATAATGCATGTTACCAGACGTTACCAGGCAGGGCACATCAACATATTGAATATTCTCTGCAAAAAGATTACATATCGAAGAAGGTACTTGGTTTTTAAGATTATGACTGTCTCCTCATATGGACTTTTCACAAAGCTGAGGATCAAATGCTGAATCTGCTGAATGGTGGGTGTGATGCATGGCCACGGTGTGTGTCTGACACTTCACAGCCTGGTAGACGTTCCTCACTGCAAGGGCCTGCAGCATGTTTTCACCTTGTTGTTGATGCATCCGGAGAACTGCCCCACAGTTGACCTATCTGAAAATAGGGTGTGTACCATGCAGTGGCGCTCAAAGTGTGTGTCACATGATGGGAAGGCAAATGACCCATTGGTGTTATGCTGTGCATGCACATCTCACACAGGGGGGCAGCAATATTGTGCCAATCAGATTGTGCAAAGGTCATCCACACCACTATTTCTGGTTTACCTTATTGTGCATACGCATTTCAAAGTCATAGTCAAACAGGAAGCAGGTGCCAGAACTAGGTTCACAGTTACTGCATTGAATAGTCAATCAATTAACATTTCCTGTCTTTAAAACTCATCAGGGGAGTCAACAGACAGTGACTGGGAGAACTCTGACAATGTCAAGTGTGAATCATACAAGTCATCCAATGATGTTGTGAAAGAGACGGGGTTTGACAGATAATAAATAGATGCACAGTCTGACTGTGTGCATGTGTGTGCCTCAGGGCGGCAAGAAGATGCTGAGAACTGGGCCTGATGCACAGTCTGACCATATGTATGTGTGTGCCTCAGGGAGGCAACAGGATGCTTTGAACTGGGCCTGATGCATAGTCTGACCGTGTGTATGTGTGTGCCTCAGGATGCCAAAACTGGGCCAGATGACTGTGTGTATGTGTATGCCTCAGGATGCCGAAACTGGGCCAGATGCACAGTCTGACTGTGCTTATCTGTGTGCCTCAGGGAGGCAAGAAGATGCCGGGAACTGGGCCAGATGCACAGTCTGACCATATGTATGTGTGTGCCTCAGGGAGGCAAGAGGATGCTCAAGACTGGGCTAGATGCACAGTCTGACCGTGTGTATGTGTGTGCCTCAGGGAAGCAAGAAGATGCCAAAAACTGGGCCAGATGCGCAGTCTGATTGTGTGCATGTGTGTGCCTCAGGATGCCGAAACTGGGCCAGATGCACAGTCTGATTGTGTGTATGTGTGCCTCAGGGAGGCAAGAAGATGCCGAGAACTTGGCCAGATGCGCAATCTGACCGTGTGTATGTGTGTGCCGCAAGGAGGCAAGAAGATGCCAAAAAGTGAGCCAGATGCACAGTCTGACTGTGTGTATGTGTGTGCCTCAGGGAGGCAAAAAGATGCTGACAACTGGGCCAGATGCACAGTCTGACTGTGTGTATGTGTGTGCCTCAGGGAGGCAAGAAGATGCTGAGAACTGGGCCAGGACAGTGCGTCCTGGAGAGAATGAGGTGGTACTGCTCCCAGTGGAAGCTACCCGACTGTACCTGGACCTCCGGCCCTTCATGAACGTAGCCCCCCTTGCTGTCAGGTACACAGTCTCTGCTCATTCTGCCTTGACATCTACTAAGCACAGGGAGCAGGAGAGGGAACAAAAGGGCCAGTAGAAGACAATGAACTCCTTTGCCTTTTGGCATTTTATGAGCTTTGTTTGTTGCAGATATTGTGGACTTGGCAATTGTTTTGGAGTAGTTTTGTACGGTCTGATGTATATGGCTCATCCAGGAGGCGCTGAACAACCCAAACCCTTTGCGTCAGTGTGGCTTCCCTTGGCTGTTGGACGAATAAACTGGAACCAGAAATGTTGAAATTTTGAAAACAAACTCATGTGCAGGAGCTCAGCGCATTCAGTTGAGGACTTCAAGCTGTGCCGCTTCTTTGTATGTCAGCCCAGGTATCAGCACCATCATTCCAACGAGTGTGGGTTTGCAACAGCTAAAGTGCATATCATGCTATTGGAAAGGTTGTCACTCCAATCTGCTTCATCCTGGATAATAATACTGACTGATGACAGTTATGCTCAATGACGCAGGCATTGGAGTTGAAATCCGTGACCTGTCTTCGTTATTTGGGTACTTGTGAAGTCAATTTTGCAACAATAGTCACAATAACAGTAATCATCATCACATCATAATCATAATCATAATCATAATCATAATCATAATCATCATAATCATAATCATAATCATAATCATAATCATAGTACTAACAAGAACAGACATGATAATAATAGTGACAATGACAACGCTTTCCAGCTCATGATGAGCTAGGTACGTGTCAGGCTTGTAAATGTTGAGTGACTTGCCCTGTAGGCGGCGGACGGTTGCAGCTAGGGTTCACCATATCTTCCAGTCTCTGGGGTTACGCCACCTGGCAGTGGTGGAACCCCGAGGGTTTGTGGTGGGTATCATCACCAGAAAAGACCTAGGCTTGGCCTCCCACGGTAAGATTTCTGACTCAGTTGACTCATCTTCTTAACATATATTAGGATATGTTCCCATGGTAAGATTTCTGCCAGATCACAGGAGGTGACTCATCTTGTTGACATGTGTTAGGATGTGTTCCATGGTCAGGTGTGTGACAGATCACAGGAGGTGACTCATCTTGTTGACATAAACTAGGATATGTTGTGACACGTGAGCAATGTTGATTTTAGATGCCTGTGCATTGCAGCTGCCTGGTGTTGTACTCGGTAAGCACTTTGACAAATCACAGGAGGTGATTTATGACTATTATTGTTACAGAAGGTGGCTCACTCTATCCATCACATGCCACGATATTGTTTTGACACATGACATGAGCAGTTTTGACCTTGGATGCCTCTGCATTTTGACTGCTCAGCGTCAAGTGCAAAGACCAAGCTAGAGTACAATTGCAAACACTAAGTGTCTCAACACGCATGGAGCCAATGCATCTGCAAGCCATGCTTCACCACTGTTGTGGCAACTCTGTAGAGATTGCTATGTGGTCGTGTTACAGTGCAGGGCAAGCCTTTGGTATACCTGTACACAATTTGGGCCTGCCACTGTGCACAGGTCCCCCTTACATGCCACACTATGGAGTACTTCTTCCTGTCCTGTGCTCCCTTCCCTTCCCTTCCCTTCCCTTCCCTTCCCTTCCCTTCCCTTCCCTTCCCTTCCCCCTGCCCTGTTTCCTTTCCTCTCCATTTCACAGTCTGATTCATGTCTTCACACTGCGTTCCAGCTGACTCCTGCCTTGTTGCTCTGCTTAGCTGCAACATCAGTGCAGTGACTGTTGCAAAAGGCTTGACACACAGCATTGCTGTTGCAGAGCAGAAGGCGCCTGAGCAAGACAGGACAAGCAACGGCGCTGCTCCTGAAGGCCTTGCAGGCACCATCCAACACATGACTCACTGGCCTCAGACTCTCATTGTAGGTTGCTCCTGTTTGTTTACCGATCAGCTTCATGTGGCTATATCATGGCATTGTCAAGACTATTCAGACCTGCAGGTGTTGCACGTTTGTGCCAACCTGTGTCTGTCTGTGTGTGTGCATGCATGTGTGTGAGTGCGTGCGTGTGTGTGCGTGTGTGTGTGTGTGTGTGTGTGTGTGTTGCACATATATCACAGCTGACCTGGCTTGGTCACTTGCTGATCATTGCATCCAGCATGTGACCATGCCTTGTCAGCATGCACAGTCATGAATCCAAAGCAGGTTTGCCTGATGATGATTGTTGACGGTCTGCAGAGGCAGCTGTCAACAAGTTGGGCGAGTGACCCTGACGCCGACAGAAGTTCCACCACAGATGATGCTCAAAGCAGTTTGCTGAGCAGCAGATCGCCTCGGTGGCAAACCCAAGACAGTCAACCAAGAGGCAACTTCTTTGCTGACGGTCATGATGATAATGATTTGCCACAATCAGATGAGTTTCTGCCTGAGCCCTCTCTTCGGCAAGGCATGGGAGAAGGGTTTAGGCATGGCGCTAGAGAGGATTTCAGGGATGCTTCTGGTATGTCAAATGGGCATAGGTCGACGTAGCTGCTGACTTGCTTGAGGCCGCCAGTGTGGATGCTGCTAATGTAGATACTACTGATGTAGATGCTTGTAGGAAATCACCCTAATGCCTTGTTTCATGAATGGTGTGTCAGGGCCAGTGCTTTACCTGGTCAATGTGTGTAGTCAGCATGCGTGGTTGTACATTTTGCAATCATGGTTGCCTGGTGTCTGATAACTAGTTTGCAGAGATAGTTTGCAGAGATGGACGATGAATGAATGTAGTGTAGGGTTCAGTAAGAAAGGAGCAGAAAAGTCTGCGCCTGTTAGGGATCATAACTGAAGCCTCCCAAGGCCGCAGCCTGGAGCAATATAGAGATGAATAGGCGCGGATAGCCCTTGTCGTTTGACAGTTGCATTTGTAACACACAGCTGACAGACAACATGCACTGCCAGGGCAGTGCAGTGCATCACATAAGCAAAGGGGGCCATGTACATGGAATTGAGCAAGCATGAGAGTGACATGACAGTGAAATGTTTAGTTGTGCCTTCCCTCAGCTTCAACCATACTTTCCCTCAAGTGTTACTCTGTTGGTAAGAGGCTACAAAGAGCTCACAGCTGTCTGAAGACAGTAAAAGACGCTACGCGTGTCACGCAATGCGCGAGCCAGACAGTAGGCTGTCAAGCAGTTTGCTATCAGCTTCATAGTCACGCAAGCGTCAAGAGCCGCGAGAGCGTCGTTTCAAAGTTGCTCGTGTCATCAGGATCCGTTTGCAAGTTAACTAAAGATCTACCATACACCAGGGCAAAAGGTGAGACCTCTCACGGCAAGTTGGGGTTGATCGCTTTTCGCGTTGTCACGCTTTTCACGATGAGGTTTACGAGCTTAAGTATGTCGCTGTTGATCTGAATGCAACGCAAGGTGTTGAGTGTTGCGACAGTGCGTTTGTACACGCTGCAGGATCACTCTAGTCCATTCGCCGGCGCCATGTGCCCTCGACAGGACAGTCCAGAACCGGAAGCGGCTGTATCACTACCAGACCTCTGCCAGCACGTGCCGAGACTGGTACAGCTCCTCAGCGCTGGGTCTGCGAGCGTGCTTCTAGCGACTTGTGCACAATTACGGGAAGCTGTATGCCCACTCGTCACAAAGATCACTGTAACTGAGCTCGACAAGTCCAGCGAGGTCGACTTCAGCGGGCTGCTTCACAGCAGATGGTCCAGTATCCAAAGTCTTACGCTAGACAACCGCGAAGTCAGCGAACAGAGCATGCACCAAATCATCAGCCCCGGGTGGCCATTCATGACCAGCCTGGCTTTTAATCACTGCAGCTTTGGACTGCAGACTGCCTCCTTTTTGGCACAGGCCCAGTGGCCACTACTCCAGACTCTTGATTTGGCTTCTACCAGTCTTGGCTTTGGCAGATTGAAAGAGCTTGTCAAGGGAAAGTGGCCTGACCTGCAAGTCCTATGTCTCCGGTCATGTTCACTTAAGGCTGAGGCAATGACTTGCCTCTCTCATGCAGAATGGCCTGACTTGAGGCACCTATGCCTAGATGAAAATGATCTGGATCTTGTTGAACAGGTACCTGACCCTGAGTATGGAGTTGCCTGGCAACATGACTCTGGCTTTGCAGCAATGAGTGAGCTTGTCGAATGCAAGTGGCAAAAGCTTGAGAAGTTGAACCTTGACAATACAAACATAGCTGCCAAGGGCTGCCATGTACTAAGTCAAGCGCAGTGGCCAAATTTCAGGCATTTGACAATGTGCAATGTTGGATCTTACGATCTGTCAGAACTGTCAAAGACAGATTGGCCATTGTTGTCTGGCTTGGACGTATCTCAATGCCAAGGTATCTTAGCAGAGAGCATTCCGGACTTGATTGCAGCAAATTGGCCTTTACTTGCACATCTGGATATTTCTGGCTGTTCCGTGGGCGAGGAAGCTTTAGCATTGCTTGCTGAGGCCAATTGGCCTCACATGAAGTCCCTGTACATTCAAGACAATTACAGCAACAAGGCTTGGTATGGAACAATCACGCCTGATGTTCCCCGGGTGGTCAAGATGCTCACCATTGCAGATTGGCCTTTGATTGAGGATTTGGACATTTCAGGCTGGCCTCTGAACGCGGAGGCAGCAGAGCTGTTGATCTCATGCCCATGGTCTCATTTGCGGCATTTGAGATATTCTTGTACTTATGAAGACGATAGTACCTTTTCACAGATGTTTCAGAGCACCTGGCCTTGTTTAGGGTACAAACATGCAGATAAGGTCAGTGAGCAAATGGCGCATTTTGTTTTGTCCAGTAGTGCAGTAATAACCCCCATGCGTCACTTTTATTCTAATGATGAATGGTGGTGCATCCGAAATCAATGAAGGTATCAACCAAGGTGAACAGTGATGACAACTGTAAAGCATGAGTGCTACATGTTGTTGCAGCTGCAACATCCAGTGTACACTACGAGTACACCACTGATCAGATGTAAGGGTTCGTGACCTGTGACTGGTAATTCATGAACTCTTAGACTGGTCTTCCTTGCACTGTGCAACATCAAGTGTGCATGCAACGCAAACCCTTGGCTAATCGGGCAGATAGCAATGGTACGCTATAATTGAATGTACGTGCGTGCACAGTGCTCATCTTAGTGTAATCAGTTCTTGTCACGACGCAGCAATTTTTCTGCGCTGCTGAGCACACACACCAACAACTGAGCATACAGCAGTTCCAGACACGCTATGACTAAGATTAGGTCAACAATGTATTTGTTGAGCATCAGGGGTGGTCTTGACTCTCAGAACTGGCTGGATTAATTCCAGCTTGGCGCAAGCTGCTTTGCATTAGGGCTAACTACTTATTCGTAACACTCAGGTGTAAGCTCTGCTGACTGTACAAACAGGCTGTCAGGAACCTGGTCTGTCAGAAACGTTGCTGCTGCTGTGTCGTTGAGTAACTGTGCTCTGATGATGTTATCTGCCAGCTCTGATATGAACAGCAGGAGCGCGTCATGCTCTGCTTGTGTTGAAACAATGGTAGAGGCGCCGTTGTCTAATGCGCAAGGTGCTCTCTGCATCACAATGAACCATTGCAGGAAAGGCCTGGCACCGAAGGGGGGTACACATTGTAGGGGGGTGCACATGGTAGGGGGGTACACATTGTTCAGATGTCACACCAGAACAGGCATCAGCTGCATATGCAATGTGCTGCCTCATCAAAGATCTAGGAAAAACAATTCAGGTCAGCACAGGCAGTCATTCATGACATCATGTCGGACATGGCAATGCACAGCAGTCTGCATACATTGTAAGTGCTGAGCAACATCCAAGATGCAGCAATGACCATTTGCAGAGCATGGG
>JAABUP010010223.1_pt1 | contig 11170 bp, 14 predicted proteins | sample 5559201 | NCBI WGS metagenome assembly JAABUP01 (sample SAMN10711887, study PRJNA513373) | rock metagenome | isolation source: Antarctica rocks | place: Antarctica | reverse complement strand
GGGCCGCCTCCGCGCCGGCCGGGGGGGGGGCGGGGGGGGCCGGGGCGGGGGGCTGCACGGCGGGTGCTGTGACCGCGGTCGTGGCGTCGCCTGGCACCACAACGGTCCAGCCGACGTGGATCTGGTCGGGGTCGCTGAGCCGGTGGCCATCGGGCTGCACCACCGCCGCGGTGGCGGCGGCGAGCTCGGGCCAGTTCCCAGCGTTACCGGTGTAGGTCTCGGCGATCTCCGACAGGGTGTCCCCGGGGGCCACAACCACGTCCTGCTCGCCCCGGGCAGAGGGCGCCGTAGCCGGGGTGGTGGCACCGGTGGCATCGGCGGGCAACACCAGCTGCCACCCGGCCTGCAGCGGCCGGTCAGTGTCGAAGCTCAGTCCATCGGCCATGACGCGGCCGGCGTTGAGCTCGGCGATCTGCTGCCAGCGCATCCCGTCGCCGAGGTGCGCCTCGGCCAGGGCCCACAGGCTGTCGCCGCGCACCGTGGTGATGCTCGGTCCCACCTCCGGTGGGGCCACGGCCTCCGTGCTTGCTACAGGAACCTGCGACGTGACGGAAGCACCGGTGCTGCTGCTCGTTGTGGGCGGCGGCGCGGGTCTCGTAGCCGCATCGGTCTGCGCGGCGGTCCAGGCCACCGACTGCGTCACGGCCGGCTGCGCCGGGCCCGGCCCGGTGACGGCCTGCGCGGTGCCTCCGGTGGCGGGCGAGGCCACCAAGATGAGCCCGAGGACCAGCCCGGCCAGGGCCTGCGCCCACCCCAGGGTGGGCAGGTGCGGGGTGTGCACCCGGCGAGCCCGGGCGCCGACCTCGACCGCGACCGACAGGGTGAACGCGACCCACGCGTAAACCATCAGGACGAGCCCGGCCACCGCGATCAGGGCGATGAACACCTTGGCGCTGTTGCCGCCCAGGGTGGCCCACACGTGGGCCGGGTCGGTGAGCAGCGACGGGAAGAACTGCCGCCCGGCCAGCAGCAGGCCGGTGGGGATCCCGAGCAACCCGCCGGTGAGCAGCAGCACGCCCCACAGGGCGCGGACGGTGCGGATCATGGTCATCAGCTCCCGGCGTAGACGATGCGACCGGTCGCGGTGCCCGACACGGCCAGGTCGTTGATCCCGATCAGGGCGAGCACCTTCGTCGGCTCCGCCATCCTCACCGTCACCGTGATCGAGTCCGGACCCGCCGGGTTCACCGTGCCGCTCACCCCGGCGTCGACCAGGTACGCCTGGGCGGCGCCCACAGCCCGGCCCACGTCGATGGTGGCCGCGGACCCGGTGAACGCAGCGGCCTGCACCCCGGCCCGGGCCGCTTCCTGGGCGACGCCGTCGGCCCGGTTGATCGCCGAGGCCTTCGCCCCGCCGTCGACGACCAGCCCCATCATCAGCAGCGACGCCATCAGCAACCCGGCCGACAGCACCGAGAACCCCGAGCCCCGCTCCGGGTCCTGCCCCAGCGCGGCCCACCGGCCGGTCACCCCGGCCCGGACTGCCGCACTGTCCTTGCGGGTATTCCCGGCGTCGTGGCGGGGTCGTCGAGGTGTGGTCACGGGCGCTCCCGGTTCGGATCGACGGGGGAGGTGAAGGTCGCGGTGACGGTGCGGTCCCCGGGCACACCCGGAAACGAGAGCTCGGCCAGCGTCACCTGGCAGGAGACGGTGGCCGTGACGGTGGAGGGCTGCCCGATCGGGGTGGAGAGCCCGTCGGTGTTCACCGTCACCGTCACCGCCGCGCACGCCAGGCCCCCGGACTGCAGGGCGGCGCGGGCAGCGTCGGTCGCCGCCGCCTGCGCCAGGTTGGGGTTGCGTTCGACGGAGGCGATGCGGGCCGCTGCCCGGGCGGCCTGGTCGGTGGCGTCGGCGGCGTTGCTGATGCGGCCACCGGCGGCCACGGCCAGCAGCACCAGGGCGAAGACGGGCATGAGGATCGCCGCGGACACCGCGGGGCCGGAGCCCTGTTCGGGGTGGGTCAGCAGCTGCCGCAGGCGGGTCATCGGGTCAGCTGCTCGATCGCGGCGGTGGCGGACTGCGACACTCTCAGCGACAGGCCCGGCACGAGCGTGGTGACCTGGGCTTGCACGGTCACCGTCATGGTGGTGGCGGTCGCCGTGGCGGACGCGGTGGGGTTGTCGAGGACCCCGGTGGCGGTACGCGCGGCGACGTCCTGGGCGTGGCTCTGGGCGGCGGCGGCATCGACGGTGCCGTAGGAGCGGCCCAGGTCGACGCCGGCGCGGGCGGCGGTGAGCGCGAGGTCGCGGCCGTAGAACCACAGCCCGACCTGGATCAGCGTCAGGACGACGACCAGCACCGATCCGTACAGGATCGCGTAGGTCACGCCCGGGGCGCCTCCCCGCTCACCGCCACCCGCCCAGAGTCGCCGCATGTCAGCGCAGGACGCCCATCTTGGTGGCGACGAACCCGGCGACCGCCAGGCCGATGACCCCGGCCGCGGCGGCACCGATGCCGATGTGGAAGCCCTCGTCGACGTTGCGGCTGCCCCCGAACTCGGGGTCGGTGGCCAGCGAGTTCAGGCGGTCCTGGGCGGTGAGGGCGGCGAGGGTCGCCCGGTCGGTCAGCGTGGTGATCATCTTCATCGTGTTCTCCTTCGTGAGGTCGATCCGGGTGAAGCGCCCCACCCAGGGGTGGGTGGGGACGAGGTGGCTCAGCTGGTGCTGAGTGAGGATCTACGTCCGCCGGGGTGCCCCGTTAGCCACCTCATGCGAGCAGCAGCTGGCTGATGAGGGGGTAGCCGACGTAGACGACGAGCAACCCGACCAGCGCGGCCGACGGGATCGTCATCCTCCCGCTGGCTTTGTTCTGCTCGGTGCGTTGCTCGGTCTGGATCTGGGTGGTCAGGCTGTCGGCCCGCTCGATCAGGGTGGACACCACCGCCGCCCCGTCGGAGCCCGCGGCGGCCGCGACCTCGGCGAGGTCGGAGAGCTCCTGCACGTCGACTTCCTCCCCGAAGCGTTTCAGCCCGGTCCAGGGCTGCTCGCCGGAGCGGCGGGACAGCTCGAGCTGGGCGCGCAGCCGGCCGAACGCCCACGAGCTCGTCGCCAGCGTCGTGGGGCGGGTCAGCGCGGAGACGACACCGGCGCCGGACTGGCCCAGCAACGCGACCTGGCGCAGGTAGGACACGGTGGCGTGGCGCATCTCCGCCCGCGCCGCCACCGCCCGCCCGGCCACGCTGGTCCCGGCGGAACGGAACCCCAGCAGCGCCCCCAGCAGGGTCCCGGCCACAGGCACCACGGTGGGCAGGCCCAGCCCGAGGACCGTGGCGAGCACGGCCAGGACAGGGCCGAACAAGGCCGCGAACTGCACGGCGGTGCTCAGCCTCGACACCAGGAACCGCTCACGGGTCCAGCCGATGACCTCAAGGTCGGCGGCCGGCACCGTACCGGGCAGGGCCATCGCCAGGGCCAGCCACTGGGTGTCCAGCCGTGCTCGCCACCCCCGTTTCGTGGTGGTGCTCACCGGCAGGCGGGCTCCGCCCTTGCGCTCGTCGAGGCGGTCCAGGGCGTCGTCCAGGCGCATCGGTGCCGCCGGTTGGAACGCCGAGATCAGGGCGAGGACACCGAAACCGCCGATGGCCCCGATCAGCGGCAGCACGAACAACGGGTTGGTCACCGCTGCTGCCCCCCGACGAGGAACCGGGGTGCCTTGGTGCCCAGCGCGAGTCGGCGCATCCGGACCAGCAGCAGGGCGGCGGCGAGAAGGATCACCAGCAGCACCAGCTGACCGGTGACCGTGGTGTAGGCCGAGGAGATGACCGGGACGACGCTGCCGGCACCGATGGCCACCCCCAACAGGATCAGCAGGGTCTTCATCTCCTGGCGGGGCTCGGCCCGCTCGGACTCCACCTCGTCGCGGGAACGCACCTCGCGGCCAATGGTGGTGCCCAGGCGGCGCAGCACGTCGACCACGCCCCGGCCCTGGCGGTCCAGGGCCAACATCAGCGCGGCGGCGACGTCGTCGCCGGTGGCGTCGTCGAGGTCGTCGGCGAAGGCCTGCAGGGCCGCGGAGTACCCCCACTCCATGCTGGCCATCCGCACCGCCAAGGCCGCCACCTGCGGCCGGATCTCCTCGGGGGCGCTCAGCGCGGACTCCCGGATGGTCTGGACCAGCCCGGTGGCCCCGGACCCGGCGAGCCGGTCGGCCATGCCCCGACACCACTTCTCCAGGGCCTCCAGGCGGTCGATCTGCCGGTTGGAGACGGAGTTGGTGCCCAGCAGCCACGGCACGGCGACCACGGCGACCCCGGAGCCGACCCCGACCACGGCCCACCCGGTGAACGCCCACACCACCACCAGGACGACCAGGGCGGCGATCGCCCGCTGCCGGGTCGGGCGCAGCCCCACCTGCTCCGCCCCGGCCTGGGCGAGCACCCGGTCCACCCGCCGGGAGAAGCGGGCCCCGAACACCTCCGGGCTGGTGCCCCACCCCTTCCACAGGGCGATCACGGCCACCACGGCGGCAGCGAAAAGGCCCCCGCCCGCGGCGAGCACAAGCAGACGCAGGGTGTCGCTCATCCGGCCTGCCCCAGATCCAGGTCCCCGGACCACTCATCACCGTCGTACATCGAGGCGAGGTCGAAACCGATCCGGTCGAACGGGGTCCGCAGCTGCACCCCACCGTCGCTCGCCCGAACCCCCCGCGGGTCGAGGCTGTCCTTGGCCGGCTCGAAGATCATGTTCATGTCCAAGGACATGCCGTCGTTGCTGAGCCCGGTCACCTCGGCGATGTGGGAGCAGAACCGGGCTTGGCCGCCCCCGATGTGGGAGTGGTCGAAACGCTCGAGCTGGACGATGTAGTTCACGCCCTCCGACGCCATCCGCGTCATGTACCCCGGGCCCATCTGCGGGGCCGCCTCCATCGACGCCGCCACCAGACGGTTCACCGCCCGCCGGGGGTCGGTGGCGTGGATGGTGGCCATCGACCCCGGCAGGCCCGCGGTCGCGCCCTTCAGGAACGCGTACGCCTCGGCCCCCCGCAGCTCCCCGTAGATCGCCAGCTCCACCGAGTGCCGCAACACCGGGGGCAGCAGGTCCGCCAGCTCGATCCGGCCCACCGGCCGGCCCGCCGCGTCCATCTCCACCGACCCCAGCCGGCCTTCCACCGGGATCAGCAGCGGGGATGCGTCCGGGCGGGTGTGCAAGTTCAGCTCGAACTCGGTCTCCAGCGTCGCGAAACGCACGTAACCGTCGATCGCCCGAGACAACGCCCGCAGAAACGTCGTCTTGCCGCACTTGGGGACCCCGCTGATCAGGATCGTCTGCTTGGCCTGCACACACCCGATCAGAAACCGGTGCATCGCGGGGGTGATCATCCCCATCTGCACCATCGTGTCCAGGGTGACGTCCATGTAGAAGTGCTTGCGGATCGTCACCTCCGGCACCGGGGTCACGTCACACAACGCCGACAACCGCGACCCATCGGGCAGGTTCATGTCCAGGACCGGGTTGGCCTCGGAGAACGCCCGCTCCCGCGACCCGTGGTAGGCCGCCCAGAACTGCACCTGGGCCATCAGATCCTCGGGGGTCTCCGCGATCCGCGGGTGCTCCCGCACCAACCCGTCAGCCATCCGCAGCCGCACCTTCTCCGCACCCTTGATGTAGATGTCCTCCACCCCCGGAATGTCTAACAAGGTGGTCAGACGCCCCAACCCGTCGATGGCGTCGTGCACCGCCCTCTCCAGGGCGGCCTCCGCGTCAACGTTCAGCGGTGGCACACCCTGCCCGGCCCGGCGCCGACTCGCCGAGACCAGCTCCGCCTGCACCAACGCCTGGGTGAGCTGGCGGCGATCGGCCGGACCCATCCCCGGCCGCACCGCCTTCTCATAAGCCTCGTTGACCGCGTCGCGGACCTCCTTCACCAGCAACTGGTCGACCCCGACGCCGCCGGGACGGGAACTGGGGGCGGTCATGCGTCGCCGTCACTCGGGGGCACCGGCCGCAGCCGACGCGACGTGCGGGGCATGATGTCCAAGCCCGCCACCGTGGCCTGCGCCGCCGGCACCGCCTGAGGCTGCCCGGCAGGACCCTGCGGGCGGGGCGCCACCGGCCGCACACCCGGCTGACGAAGCGACGGGGCACGGCTGCCCAGAGACCGCCGCTGCTGCGCGATCTGACCCGAGGTCCGCACCACCGCCTGCAACCCCCTCACCAGGGGTGTGCGGTCGAGGTGGCGGGGTGCGGGCACGCTGTCGGAGAACACCGCAGCCGCCTTCGGGTCGCACGGAAGCTCCCCGATCACGTGCACCCGAAGGCGGCGGCTGATGTCGGCTGCGGAGAACGATCCGTTGTCCTCGACCACCAGCAGGTCCACCCCAGCGTTGCCCGGGTCGAACCGGTCCAGGTCCTCCCGGATCAGCGGCAGCACCCGCTCCGCCCGCCGCAACGCCCGCGTCTGCGTGCGCACCACCATGATCAGCAGGTCGCACGCCCGCAGCAGCGCAGCGGCGTGGAAAGGCATCGCCCACCGGCCGAGGTCGACCAGAACATCACGGTGCTGCACGGCGCGCAGCCCAGCGGCCAGGTCGGGCCACGACAGCGCCCCCACCTGAGCGGGGTCCCCGAAGCCGGGCACCACCTCAGTGCCGAACGGCATGGTCTGGATCTGGGAGTCCAGGACCTGCGGGAGACGGTCGTGGCGGCCCAAGCGCGCCAACTCGAGCACGTTGCTCAGCGACGCGTCGACTATTCCCCCGCCCGCAGCCGCGACATCGCCCCCACTGGGGTCGGCGTCGAGCACCACGACCGGCGCCGGCCACACCGAGCCCATCGCCAACGCGGTCGTCGTCACCCCCGGGGAGCCCCCGGCCGACAGCAGCCCGATCAGCACGGGCTCAACCCCTCGGCCGCAGCACGAGAGCGCCCTGCCCGACCGCGGACAGTCGAGCCACCGCATCGGCGTCGGCGTCCGGCACGACCACCGACACCACGGTGATCCCGTCGGAGGCCCGCCCGGAGATCGAGAACACCGTCGCCGCGATCGAGGCCGGCAGGTTCCTCGGGTCCGCCGGTCTCGTGCCCGGGGTGGTCTGCACCGCCACAATCCGCACCGAGTCCCCTGCCACGAGCTCAGCCGCCGGCAGGAACGCCGCCTTCACCCCGACCGCCACGATCGAGGTGCCCTTGGCGGGCTTGATCTCCAGCGCTGTCGCCCCTGTCGGGAGCAGCTGCCCGGCCTGCAGGTCCACTACGGCGAACTGGCCGACCACGGAGTCCCGCTGCGCCCACTCCACGGCGTTGATGCCACCCCCGGTCGGCACCGACATCTCCACCAGGTCCCCGGCGGTGATCTGCTTGCCGTAGCGGACACCATCGGCCAAGCCCACCACCGACACCGTCTGGGAGAAGTACACCCACGCCGCCGGCGTCCCCACCGCGAACAACGCCACCAAGGCACCAGCCAGGGCCAATCGCCCGTTGCGGCGTTGCCGCCGTGGCGGGGCCAACGTCGAGGACGGGGCGCGTGGCGGGCCGCCCGCCGCAGCCCCAGCGTTGCGGGGCATCTCCGTGGTGGACATCAGCTACCTCCGGTGATGACGGCCTGCAGCTCGCCGACCTCGACGTCAGTCCCCGCGGTCAGGGGCAGTTCCTGGCCACCGGTCTGACCGCCACCGGCCCAGGTGATCCGCCACACCGACGTCGCGGTGACCGGCCACCGGCCGGTGCCACCGGTCCGCTCCGGCAACGACCGCAGCGCGTAGGTGTAGCCGCACGTCGGCGAGTCCTGCCCGGCGTACACCGGGGTGTTCACCGGCGCCGGGGTACCCGGGCCCCGGCAGACGACCGTCGCCCCAGCAGGGCCCATCGACCACTCGATGCGGTCCAACGTCGCCGTCGCCGTCACCGTCGTCGGACCCGCCGCCGTCGTCGCCGTCAGAGGACCCATAGCCGCCGCACCGCCGTCCACCCACATCCACACCGGCAAACCCACCGCCGACCGCGGGTTCGCCGACAACCGAGGTGCGGACGCCTGCAAGTTCAGCCGGGCAATCGCCGACTGCGCCACCACCACCGGGTTCGGAGCCGCAGGCGCCGCCGGATTCGCCGGGACCGGGGGGGACAAGCACGCCGCGACCAACGCCGGGTTCGCCGCCACCGCCGGGTCGGCGATCGGCGCACACCGGTCGTAGAACCCCGGCGCCGCCGCATACTGCGCATCAGACACACCCAACCTCAAAAATGGGTTCACCAGCGGCACCGACGGGCCCGACACCCCCCCACCGCTAGAGCTCCCCCCGCCGGCGGCGGCCTGCGCACCACCGCCAGATGAACCAGGCGTCCGCGCCTTCACGGTCACGCTTCCGAAAAACCCATTCGATCCCACGATGGGTGGAGGCGCGGGCTCGTCCTGCGCCGCCGCCAGACCCGCACCCATCCCCATGCTCCCGAGCAACAACACGGTCACCGCAAGACCCGTGCGGCGACCACCGGCTGCGGTCCCCCTAGCGTTCTTCATGCCAAACCCACCCCTACATTGCGTCGCACGGGACTGTCGGACCCGTCCGAACCTGAGTCACTCGCCACCCGGCTGGATTTCCGGGTGTGCCGCTCTGAAGCTGCAGATTCGCCTGGGTCGCACGGAGGCGGTTCGGGTCGACATTCGAGCTTCCATCGGGATTCATCACCGTGGTACGGGAGACGTCATTGCAGGTCGTGACATGTGCCGTAGTCGGACCGCCTGACACCGGCGACGGCGTCAGGTCGTTGACACTGAGCCGCAACAGTTTCACGGAGCCAGCTACCACCAAGCCTTGCCGAGCCACCTGTGCGGCCTGGTCCCGAAGCGACGCGGCCTCCTCGCCGGACGCCACGGTGTCCACAACGGCCATGTCTTGGGTGGGATTGGAGTAGACGGAGTTGTAGACCTCCAGATAGCGGGTCACCGCCCGAGTGATCTGGTCCTGGACAGCAGCGTCCACGTTGGGGGCCGAGGTCTCGGGCGGTGCGACGGTCGCCGCCGTGCTTGCTGGAGGTTTTCCGGCGGAGGAGCCCGTTCCGCAGCCCGCCGCAAGCAGGGCCGCAACGGCCAGTGCCGCAGCAGCGATTCGACGTCGTTCGCGCACCTGCATCACCGGGGACCTCTTCCTGGGCTCGCGACCGGTCTGTCCGTAGGGATGGCCCCTCGTCCCCCACCGCGACTGCGCTGTCTGGCGAACTCGGTCGCGCCAAACGTGGCAAAATGCGCCCGCTCCGGCACGTAGTGCTGCATGACATCCCCTCCCCGCAAGGTCGATGGACCCACCCCCGGACGTGCTTTGCGCTCCTCGACATCAGCGCCTTCAGTCTGCGATACCCAGACAGCCGAGCGACGTGCGAGTTCCTCGATTATCACCCAGGAGACCATCGTAACCGATCCGCGCAACTCTGCGCCGGTTTGCTGTACCGGATTGATTGAGGGAAGTGTGAACGCGGCTCGGGGGGTGGACACAATGCCCGGCGACGAGGACGACGAGCCTGGGATCGAGGTGGCAGTGGCCCGCACAGGGGTGCAGAACTACAGCGCTGCCGCCCTCCGGCGGCAGCGGAACCGCCGCAAGCTGTCCCTACGTCAGCTCTCCCTGCTATCGGGCGTCGGTGCCGCCACGATCAGCGCGTGGGAGGCCGGCCGTCGGGCACCGTCGCCCCGCCTCCTGGCGGCGGTAGCGGACGCCCTAGAGATCACTGTCGCCGACCTCGTGCCCGTCCCGCATCGCCGCATCGTCCTGGCGGATCTGCGTTACCAGACCGGGCTGAGCCAGCGTGCGGCTGCGGAGGCGGCCGGGCTGACCCAGAGCATGTACCAGGCCATAGAAACCGGATTTCGCGCAGCCGACCAGGCGCAACGCGCCCGCCTGGCGGAGCAGCTCGGAGTCTCCGAGGGCGAGTTCACCGGGGTGTGGGAGCGCACCCGTCAGGCCTACTTCGAGCGGTCGAAACTGCGCTAGTCCCGATGTACCGCTTTGAGTTGCCGCGAGCTCCGTTGTCGACCACGTCGGCACGGGCGGGTGGGCCGTCTGCTCGGCCCCCTCCTGCTCCTGCGCCCCGGCCTCGAGCAGGGACTCCACGAGACGGTGGATGGTCTCGGCGGCCAGCTCCCGCCACGCCACGCACCACTCGATCTTGCGGACGGTGTCGTCGATCTGGCCGACAGAGTTCTCGCCCATCACCCCGTCGAGGGCGTCTCGGAAGGTGCGGGGGTGTTTACGATGGCCATTGCGGGACCTGCTTCCTAGTGGGTTGTGGTGCCCTCGTTGCCCTCGTGGCTGCAACCACGGGGTTCTGCGGCGGGGCCGTTCTTCGTGGTGGGCGAGAGCGTCACTGGCGCACCCACCCGATCAGGCGGCCACCCTCGTCCTGGCCGTAGGCGAGGGTGGCCTCGTTGATGACGTCCTCGGTGTTCGCCTCCGGGGTCTGGCCCCCCGGGCACAGCACCGAGACGACGCCGCCGGCTCGCACGGTGGCGTTCCAGCCGCCGCCCCCGCGGTATCGGGGGCTGAACGTCCCACCCTTTCTGATCGTCATGCGGCCCCCTGGCGCCTGTTGATCTCTGCAGCCTCCTGGGCCTTGACCCAGGCGAGGAGTTTGTCCTCCGCGTACACGACTCGGCGCGGCCCAAGGCGGAAGGACGGTGGCCCCTCCCCCTGGTTGCGGTGACGCCAGTAGCGCAACGTCGCTTCTGGCACACCGATCCGCCCCGCGGCCTCTCTCGTACTTAAGAGTGTCATGCGGCTCCCTCATCGACATGCTCGGACAGCACAGATGCTCCACCTTCCATCCGTGCTCGTCAAGCACTATCGTGTGGAAGATGCATGAGACGGGCGAAACGATCCAGAGCTTCGAGGAGAGGTTCGGCAGCAGGGTGCGGGAGTACCGGCTTGATTCCGGCCTCACTCAAGGAGCGTTCGTATCAGTCCTAGCCGAACATGGGCTGTCGCTGGACGCCTCAGCGATTTCGCGGATCGAGAAGGGTGTCCGCGCTGTGCGCCTGGGCGAGGCACACGTCATTTCTCGAGCGTTCGGCGTTGAACTCGAAGACTTCCTTCGCAGCTGTATGACCGATGTGGAGGAATTTCGAGCCGCACGAGATATGGCCAATCGCGCCATGAGATCTGGACGGTCCAACATTGTATGGATGCTGCGAGGGTTTCAGCGGGCTGGTCGTGTGCTAGAACGAAATCCGTCTGTCAGTG
>JAABUP010010222.1_pt1 | contig 11171 bp, 13 predicted proteins | sample 5559201 | NCBI WGS metagenome assembly JAABUP01 (sample SAMN10711887, study PRJNA513373) | rock metagenome | isolation source: Antarctica rocks | place: Antarctica | reverse complement strand
AAGTTCCGCATTGTATATAAATGCTACATTGGTTAGCCCTGAACTACCGTATAGAAGTTAGGGTCAAGACTTACCTTTGCGCACTCCAGAGCAGTCTTTGCAAAACGTGAATCAACGAGCGCGCACTCGTGGACCCCCTGGCTCAACTTTGTCCACCGGCGGCCGATCTCCCTGCAAGCTTCATCATGGTGTATAATACTTCGGAGAGTGAGGCGGCGAAATTGCGAGACGTCCGACTTGGTGATGTCCTTCGCAGTGACCCAGGGCGAGCCACTTATGAGTGACCCGCAGAGACTCGTGTCTATGTCGAAATTTTCTCTCCATTGGATTTCTGTCCCGTACCTGTGCGTTTGTTCGAAGCGAACAGCTAAGATCGCCAGCTGATGAAGCTTGCCCTTGAGAGACCGATATGGATTTTGAAGCATTCTCCTGAGAGGGTCGACGATGAATCCAAGGGCATCTGAGTCTTGCTTGAACAGTACCGGTGCCGGTTTCGGCCCTAGCTGATATCGCCGTAGACCTTCACGGACAGCCAGATACGCGAAGGGATTTTGCGGTCGTAGCTTCTATTGCATATTAGTGGCTGGCGGACTAGATTTCGAAGAGTATTGACGGGAGCGTACCTCCATAACTTGGGAGAATTTTTGGACCTGATCAGGACACATTTGGAGGTATGAAACTATCCGGCTCGGTAGAATGAAAATCTGTAAGTACAAGAACTCCTCGACTGAACTGGAATGTCCTAGCGTGTGTCGAAGGATATGCTGGAAGGGTATCTCTCGGAAGAGCCGGCAGGTCTCCTCGTCGATAATCGCAGCGACATCGGCAGCTCTCTGGTAGTTGGTCTGGAATGGAGTCCAACGCAGTTGATACTCCGGGGAAGGAAGCAACGGTTGGAGCCATTTCAGCTTCTCTTCCGTACTCAGCCTCAGCTCGGCAACAGCGGCACCGCTGCCACGTCTCGCCAATGTGAGCAACGTATCCAATACGGTGTCTCCACGATGGCTTAACGTGGAGCAAAAGAGACTCGTATCAGAGTACGGCCAGTATTGGAAGAGGAGGAGTATGGTCCGGAAATCATGACTTTGAAGGACCTCTGCTCCCTCCTCCTTAGGAGGATAGTCAACAGGGGCAAACGAATTTTCGAACGCGGCTATCGAAGTTCTTGCTGAGGATGAAGTTGATAGTTGATACGTTGTGTCGGTGTTCGCAGGGCTGGGTTTTGGTTGATGGTGGAACCTTTCCTTAAGGCCAGGTTTGCTTTGTTCGTCCTTTACCTGGTCCGTGAGATGAAAGGAGTTCGAGCGTTCGAAAATTGGTATAGAAGAATAGGATTCTCCATCCTCTCCGAGATTGACTGGTTGAGGCTGCTGCGCTGAAGTAGGGATTGAGTCACTATACTGCATTGTTTCCACCGCCTTCATGAGAGAGCAGCATACGCAGTGTCGGAAGGAGATGAAGGCAATCAGGTGAAATGACATGCAGATATAAGCAAGGACGACCTGCATGCAGGTTGACCGTGAATATATATTCGAGGAGCAGCCATTACTGCGTAAGTCAGGCAAGCCATGCCCGTCAAATGAATTACAAGTTAGAGGATAAAGGCGCCACCCGTCATCCCATAAACAGTCATGCCAAAAAGAATGCAGCAAGCTACCGATACAAAAGACCACCAAGAGAACCCTTGAACGTACCAGCAAGCGGGGAGTTATGTGCGATCAGAAGGTTGTGGACAGTTTGGGTTAGGAAAAATGACAACCAGTGATGGGAGAACACCTTATGTGTGGCGGCGAGCGGAATTGTCGTTCTGCGTTGGTTTCCCTTTTCCAGCTCAGGAGCAGGCCCGCTGAATGATTAACTAGGCGAAGCAACTTCCGACGGCGGTGCGCGCTCGAAAGACATTTTGTGTCTAACCATTTCGGGTATCCGCCAGTCATCACGTGTGGCGGTTACCAGATCAAGTCTTCCTCCTCTTGCAAGAGCACCTAAAACGACCGAATCTCCCATGTTCTGTCCATCCATCTTTCAACTTTACCACATGGCACCGCGACCACGACTTCATGGGTTCCAAGGCACCGACCAGGAGTATATTTCTTACCTTGAAGGAGTCATCCTCTCAACGGTCCGATCACGCCCTCCGTCCCCACCGACGCTTTCAAGCCATGGCGGTGATGACGGCGAACTATACACACCAAGAAGTCCGGTCGGGCTTGCGTCAAACGCTGGAGCTCTGTCCAGCGAAGGCGTTCGAGGAACCAGTACCGGAAGCGCATCAAGGAAGATGACGCTTGCGCAAAAGCCCGCCAACAAGAACAATCAGCTCACTTTTGTATATGACAAACATTCATTTGGTCCTCCGGTAACAAAGAGGGCTCGCAGCCAGGAACCAAGATGGCGGAAATATGCCGACGATATGCTACAAGAGATCGCGACTGTGGATACCTGGTCGTCTGCGGACAACGATCGCGCCATCACCATCATATTAGGCACCCTACGAGAGAGCGGCTCGTCGGATGTCTCGAACCCAGTTGTCAAACCCATGCCTTTGACCGGCCTCCTCGATTGCGCCACCAGATATGCCAAGCAAAATCGAGCATCTCATACGGAGATGAATTTTTCTCGAAAACTGCTGTCATTCCAGGACCTCGTTTTTGTGTCATTATGCGTCGTCTTAATTCATTGTGGGGTAGATCAAGGTAAAGTGGATGATGTGATGCGTATCTGCATCAGCGCGAGCTCAGCAAAACATCTCTGCCGCTTGCGTTCGGGAGCCGTCTGGGCGAACCGCCTCATCAACCATTTATTTCGTCAGGGCTGGGGTCACCACGCTACGGATGTTTTTGTCTTCGGTAGGCTCATTATCCGATCATTGTGTGGAAATTCAATCGCGAACTCACATGCCCCAGGCGGTCGGCCTGTCGCCCACTACGGCAGATTCTCGGATCACTCTGATCAGAGCACCCATTACTTCCTAACTCGACTGAGAGACCAAAGAAACAAAATCTTCCCATCGGACTCTTCAAAGGGAATCGCATTCTCGGTGCCCTTCTTTGTTGGGAAATTGCTGGGCTTCCAATCCACGTAAGTGTCGTTGGCTAAAGGCGTCCATCTACTTACTGAAGCGCTATAGTCCCGATACAGTATGCGGGGCTTTGAAGTATGATCTGGAATACCTGGAAGGTTTCGCCGATTTTCCAATCCGAAGATACGGCATGTGCTGCCTTCGAGCTTGGGATACGTCCCAAAGTGGACAGGCATGCCTTTGCCTCAACGGCGAGGCTCCGCGTGTCGATCGATCTTCACTCGACGTCCGAGATACGCCCACCACGACCGACTCCACCATCTCCACGCAACTTACGTCGAATACCTCTCTGGATGGGCATCTCCAGAGCCAAGTCAATGGGGTGATCCAATACGGGGAGCATCAAATTGAGCCAGATCCTTCCTTTACAAACACATTCTTTGCTGCGGATCCTGCCTTCATGAATGGATTTCTAGCCACAGATATTGAGGCTGCGGATGATCTATTCTCCGCGGACCCTGCTTTCTCCGCGAGTCTTTAGGCGGCGGAACCCGCTTTCAAGAACGGACTGTTGCTGAGCGCGGTTCACGATACCACAGATGGACCGTTCTGACGTGGTAAACGCTTGATTGTAAAGAGAAACCACAAAAATTACGTGAGGGCGTCTTCAAACAGATTGCTTATGACACTGTCCACAGTATGTGATATTGAAAGGATTTGTCCTGAGTGTCTTTCGTAAATACTCGCACTACTTCTTATCCAGTGATGACAACATGCCGAGCCCTCCACCGGACGGCGGATACTCGATCACAACGTCTCCATCCACCAATATGGCCTGATCTCGCCTCAACCTAATGGGCTTTGCCTCGGCTTGAGTGACTTGGGAGGGTGGCATTCGATGTGACCCCTCCACAATCTTGATGAATCCATGTTCCGGTCCAAGTTCTTCTTCCAACGATCTGTATATTATGACTCCGCCAGGTCTCGCTCTCCAACGCTTAAGTTGTTCGGGGTTGCGCATCAAAATGAAAACAGTCTGGCCCATCATCATCGCCCTTTCTGGAGATCCACAACGTTCGATAAGAAAGGTGTTGTCCGCCAACTGCTTCTTACTTAGCTTTCCACTTTAGGGCCTTTGGAGGAAACGCACGTCCAATCCATGATGAAAAAGTTCATCGCATCTCTCGCCCCAGCCCAACTTTTCGTATCCCAGATCTGACGTCGACGTTTGGAGGGAGTGTATCTGATCCACGGATATCTCGGCTTTGGCCGCGGTGATGAGCTCTTGGCTGGCAGGTGCACAGTTGATAACGACATATCCTCGATCAGAAGCCATTTGTGACGCCGCCGGCTCAAGGATAGATGAGGTAGAGATGCATCGACTTTGGCTGATGATAGTCGAAAGCGGCATTTTGTGGGGCGGACGAGTCATCTCCCTAGTTCGGCTGGGCCTCTTCAAGTCACGTGGGTTATCTTAACCGACCATTCTGTTGCAACACGCAGTGGGATTAAATTGAGTCTAGCTAGAGAAGAGAAACGAGTGACCTCTGGGTCCTAATAAGTACAGTGGTACAATAAGTAGTGCGGTTGGTCACCTGAGAAACAACCGCCCAAATTAATAATTATCCTGCAGTGGCATTCTGCAACACATTCCCCAGCGCGGCAGGTGCCTCAAGCTTTGTGCTGGTACAGCGATCTTATGAAGAGGAAGATTTGACGCTTTGATGAAGGTAAGATCTTCACCCAAAAGTGATGGATGAGCAAGCCAGGCAAATTAATACCAGCAGAAGATACTCGCTGCGTTGTCGCTGAGGCTAAGAGGTCACGAAATCCCGTCACAGCCCTTCGAGGCATCAGTGTTGGGTGATATGTGCACACGTGAATCTACTGAAAAGGACAAACAACTTATGCTAGATAGACGCTTTTATTGCCTTATCGTTATTCGCAGTTTTGTAAAGGCTTGGCCGATGAGCATTCAAAAGAATTGATAATGCACCGCATCGCGGACTTCTCTAGCATAGCACATGACTGTTTCCAACATCCGTAATCGAGGAGGGCGGTCGCGCATACTACCATCACGTCAAGCATGGGCTTGATTGTGAATTTCCTGACGCTATGATCCAGGTTTGAAAAACATGCTGCATAGCATTTTGATGTCAGCACGCCTTCCACAACGTATCGGGAGCGGACACCCCGGCCGACGGTGCAGATGGTTGGCACATATAGTACGGGCTCCTCCCGTGGCCCATCATTTTCATCAGGTACGCTCATCAATGTGTAGAGTATGTGTTATATACCTGGAACACTTCCCACACGACGTGTTTATGATTGAACATCCCCAACCACGTGTAAGTCTTGCAGCCCTCACTTTGACCATATCTAACGGAGTTCAGTTGCTTCGTCGGGCTCGAAACCACGTAGCAAATTATCATCTTCGTTATGAAGATTCGTCGGTCGAAGACAATAAAGACCGCCTCCGGCAGTTGATCCTACTCTCCGAGAATTTGGCCAGACATCGAGATGCTCCATACACCTCAGACTTCCAAAATCTGCGCCACCAATTTATAAGCTATCTGCGCGAAGTCCAGGAGGGTTGCATCTCCTGTGAGGAGAGTGAATAGCAGCTTCGTTAACTATCACGGCGATCACGAACCTCAAGCGTGGGGTCTATGCCCCTCTATTCCAAAAATCATCAGCTTGCTGACTGTCCAAAGTTGACCATATTTCGGGCCAATGGACAGTCACCTTCAGACCCCACGGTCAGTACGCAAACGACGGAGCGACACGACGCTCTCCAACGCTCTCCAAAGTCGAAAAGAGAGACCCAAAAAGAAGCGACTCCAAAGACGCGGAGCTTTCGGATGGCAGCAGCTCCTCGGTCGACTCCAGTAGTGAGCCGTCGATCGCTGGCTTGATTTGCTTGATCGTGGCGGACATGGGCACTGTCCTAGATATAACGGCATTAGATGATAGGACGCCTGAGCAATGGCGTCCCAATCTTGATTGCATCGAAATCCGCGGCCTCGTCGAATTTGACACTGCGGCATTGGAGCATCAAAAGAATATCCTGGTACAAGCCCTTCGGAGAACAGTAGGGCCAGTTTCAGACGAGCCATTCATTCCAACGCCAGCGCCTCGAGTCACCCGAACCTCACCCATTAGGTGGGGAATCCCCGGCCATTCCAATCACGCCGCACCATTCGAGGCACACGGCTTCCAAGTTATAATATCCTAGTGATTGTAGCCACCCACCCTCGCAAACTGCCCTTGCACCCACTCCCATTTAATGCGACTCGTTCGCGTTGAACCGTCAAGCATGACGCCCCACGACACGCATTATCACCTACCACCCATCATATCCTACCAGTAGGGTTTTCTCTTTCAGAGCCATCTTCTTACCACCCGTCCAAACTCCCTTATTGGCTATGGCCGGTCACTTTGTCGCCACGCGAGTGACCGAATAGAGAGCGGGATACGTCGCAACTCTTCCAAAACCACACACCCTGGTCCTGATCCAGATCTCTCGACCTTCTTTGGACAAGTAGATCCAGATCTCCCACATATCCCACAGACCCATGAATATAAACCCTGCCATTCACTCTCAGTAGTAAAGCAATGCTCAGCGCAGGAGTTGAAGTGGGTGGCTTCGACATCCTCATCCGTCCTGAAAACGAGGCCGCTTCCAAGAGTATCGTTCTATCATCCCTTGGCCTTCGTCCTGGTTATCCCCTACCATCACCTGCAAACACATGCTGACCCCTAGGCCCCTGACGCCACTGGTCGGCGACTCCAGTGGCCATTGGTCACTGAGCAAGCGGCCCCTTGGTACCGTGATACCACATATTATAAATGTTTCAAGTCCCAGAAGAAAACGTCCCGGTTCGCCTTTCTCATTATCTGCAAGTACCTCTCTATTACGTCTCTTCCAGAACGCAACCTCTTTGTTCCTTTCTCTCTAGGAGCAGTTTCTTCATAATCGTCCTTCTTCCTCAGCCCTCATCGCTGAGGTCCTCCCGTCTGCCCCAAGCTTAGTGCAAAGATAACCTCGAATTTCAAACTTAAGCTCGCATTTCTTTCTTTCCATCTCATGAACACATCATCACGGTCAGCCCAACCTCACGACCTGATGACCTTACTTATAGGACCCGCTCTGCGTGACCAACCTCACTAGTTCCGTCCGACCACTTTATGCGATCTTTCTTTACCCCCATATCCCACTCGTACCAAGGGCTACATCGCACGTACCTCTTACGAAAGAGCTGGAGAGCTCCGTTCGCATTGAGATCATTATGGGAAGAAGGCGAGTCCATATAATCCTCAATCACACTAGGTTGAGTAATTGCCGCACTCGACGTTCCGTCGTCTCCTGCAGCGCCCTGATGTATTTGGATACCATCGCTGAGCCGGTATATTGCTGTATGAGATTCGATGCCTTTAGATAGCTCGGCCACTGGAACAGCTTCCGTAGTCTGTGCTGTGTCGACGTTATGAGGCACTATTTTTGCACAGAGCTTGTACATGAATTCGTGGTCAACTTGCACCAGTCTCGAGAAGAAGGCACACAATGATGCCGCAAACTAGAGAGATTAACGACAGCGTGGCGTGGCATGATAATCAAGGCTCACCTCTGCTTCTTTCATGAGGCCTCTAAGATCTTCGTTGGTGAGGGACTAGTGTGCCAATGTCATTGATTTGGCAGGTCTTCATAAGATAACAGAGCTGACCTCCATTTGTCCCAGGAAGAAGCGCCCGAAAGTGTCTTTTCCCATTGATGCCGCTAGGTGCAAAAGATGTTCAAAGCGTATTGTGCTGCTCAGCTCCTGTCTTCTAAACACAGGAGGTTGTCATCAATTTCCAATCTGGCTGGTCCCCGCAGGACCGCTATCCTTTAGTAGGGAAACTCGACGGAAAGACCTTGGCCGATCTACGTGGCTCTATTGCTTCTCTCCCTATGGCTAGTTCGTTTCGGGCTTTAGCTGCTTTTTCGGCTTTAGGTCATTTTGGGGTTTTTTATTTCCTTTTCGGGCCCAACCATCGCGTGGCTATCTCAGCCAGGGAGGTGAGGGAACGTGTAGTTTTGGAATGCATAGCTTTCGCTCATTGAATCACTTTTCTCTGTTCATCAACCATCTGTGAAGAGAGACCCGTGACTTCGTGCAATAGTTCAGTCCAGCTACCTGGAAGGGTGAAGGCGTCAAGAAGCTGGTAACACCGGTAGAGACGATGTCTGAGGGTTCTGCCATCTCACCTCGACCTTGAAGAAGGCGCCCTGTGGAATGATCTGCGCCCATTCCGCCGTCAAGAATTCCCTCAACCCGCGAAAGGAAATGGCAACGAAGACGAGAATCGAAGAACGTCAGATGAAACATGGAAAGGGGCAAACCCATTTTTGGCCAACGAAAGCCATTTTTGGCTCGGCCCAGGCTACTCCTTACCATATCACCGTTCCACTGGACTGTGTTCTGGGTGACTGCTCGGATGATTTGCCCAAGCGCAGAATCTCAAAGAAGAGACGACATCGTCGTGAAAGCGGACGAAGCAATGGTAGGCGACATCTGAGGGACAGTACAAGGAACTGAGAGTGGGACGGACGACCAGAACTCATTCGTGGAACAGAGGATGGGAAACGCAGTGTCATGTATCGAAAGCTGAATAGAATGTAGAACTCCTAGTCGTCGCGACTATCTTTACGAAGGATGATCGGCCACCGGAGAAAGCGCACGGAAATTGATGCGTATGTCCGCTGCGTTTCCATCGATCGATGGCGACAAGGGTCAAAGGTTGGGTCAAACAACCTTCCTTGAAAGGGACTCATGCTGCGCGTAATCACAACCGCACTATTGTCCAATTTAGCCAGAACTCTATCGTCAGTACTGGCATCTTAGATCTTGCGTTATAGAGAGTTTCGAATTCAACGCCATCGGGGGCGTTGAGCTTCATCAACATTGGGCCAGATCCTGCGTTACTCCTCAGCGCCGAATTCACAAATCTCCCGATGTCACACCTCTCTTTCGATTCACGATGTCAATCTGAGAGGTTGGGTTATTGCAAATCCTACCGCACTAAGCCGGACGCACTTGGTCAGGCCACCCTGTGGCCTGACCAAGTGCGGGAGGAGAGGCGACTCGTCCTTCACAGCCAACCATTCAAAGGGGAGCAGGATCCGATTATCGTTGGTGGTGCTGAATCCTGTGGTCCACCTCTTCGAACCCTCGGTCCTCTTTTTGGAATTGGTTTGAAAAAGGAGTCACGTTGATCAAGAAACTCTTGCCGCATCCGCTGATTGTGAGTGTCGAATGATCGGCCAAAAATCGTAAGACTTCGACCGATGTATACAAGCAGCGGACCCTGAGATGATGGGGTTCGAGCGGCATCCTGGGCCAGCTCCTTGGCGTTTTGGAGGCATTTGATGTACTGAAAGGTACTGGAAAAGAGAAAAGTTCATTCTTGTTCCATTTCAATCAAAGAAAAGGCAAGAAGAGTCCGCACAATTTTGCGGAAATTGATCTGGTTACATGTTGTGTTTGCAAACCAGTCTGGCGCACAAGACCATCTTTGCAAATTCTTGAACAAACCGTACCAGATGTCGTTGTTGTTGAGACAGGCCCAGAGTTGAAGCATCCCTGCGGCAGTTACATTCTTCTCTTTGATGAAGTTGTAAGAGACAGTCCATGTGGTAACGATGCTACCTTGTGGATATTCGCGTATCGTGTTCTTATCGCTTATGAGTTGCATCCAAGTCGAATTGTATGATTCCAGATAAGCGCAGATGCTGGTGTTAGTCTCTCGCATAGAGCCGGCAGCTTGAACGAGGGCCAAAGGGAGCCCATCAAGGCATGCTAAGACATCTAGAACATGTGGATTGCCTAAAAGAATTAGAGGGAATCAGCCAAAGGACAGCCGGAGATACCTCTGATGAACCGATTCATCTTGCGTTCTAAAACCTGAAGTGCCTCCTCGTCTGTCATCACAGGCACCTGCATCTCTTCCCCCCGGTCCCGAAGCTCAAATTTTCGAGAGGTGATGATCACAGATCCTTGATCTACCTGAGGCAGATACTCATCAATGTCATATGCATCTGAATCATGCGTTGAAGGAGTGATCTCTCGATCAACGTTGTCGTAGATGAGTAGGCAGCGGGTATTGCCAGGCTTCCCAAACCAGTCATGTACCTCCTCTATCTGCTCGCTGTCTTTTTGACCATAACTCCTCGCTGACTTGGAGATTTGATCTGGTGGAAGACGTTTTGTCACGCTGGCGATGCTTTGCTCAAGGCTCGCACCAGTTTGTCCGTCAAGCCAAAAGCTCCCCGCGCATTTTGCATGTTGTTTTATTAGGCTACGTAGTCATCATCTAAGACTAAAGAGCCGTCCACTTTGCACACCGCGGTGTCTCCCTGCCTTGCCCAGCTTCACTCTCCAGACCCCTTTGATCTTGTCCTTCATTCTATTCTCACTCTGCTGCTCTTCCGACCCTCGTCGTGTTGAAACGATCTGTTGCCTCTGCAAATCAATGACTGCCTTGACCACCGCTATGTTGGGGCGCCACCGTTCTCTATTCCCATCCAGTGTTCGGCCCAAGTTTCGGTCCGTCCACGAGTTCCATCCTTTCAGCATGTAGGACAAGTTGCCCCATCGTCGTCCGACCATCTGTCGTAGTGTGTCTCGTATCTCCTGCCACCTCCTGCAGTCGAAGAGCAGGTGTCGTATGGTTTCTGGTCCTGCCCCGCATTGACACTAGTCGGACTCCGTCAGAGAGAACCGATAGAGGGACTCGTTGAGACGATTGTGACCCGTCCGTAGTTGTGCCAGGATCGACGCCTGTTTCCTCGTAAGGCTGTGCTCTTCCTGCAGTGCTGCTCTTCACGCAGTGCTGCTTGCGGCGCATCTAAACCTCTATTCGGCAATCTACAGATTTCTTCCGTGTCGTGAATTAGCTGGATCATCTAGAGACATGGGCAGACAGACAGATCGCACGTAGAGGGGAAGGTCAGCGGAGTACAAGTGGGATGGTGTCAATTTGTGTTGAGTAGTAGAGAGTAGTGTACCTGGCCATTGGTTATTAGTCTATCTCGAATCTGATCACCCCGTCTTCCCACTTTCCCCCCCTGACCTTCTCCTTCTCTCCTTGAGTCTCAACGCGCATCCGG
>JAABUP010010221.1_pt1 | contig 11171 bp, 8 predicted proteins | sample 5559201 | NCBI WGS metagenome assembly JAABUP01 (sample SAMN10711887, study PRJNA513373) | rock metagenome | isolation source: Antarctica rocks | place: Antarctica | reverse complement strand
ATCCAGGTGGCTGTGATCCCGACGACGAACATCTGATCCCCGGCGGTTGCGCCGGCCGGATACACGGCGGTCAATCGGGTGCCGTTGCCGGCATTGAACGCGGCAAGCTCCGCCTCGGTCACCGGGACGGCGCCGGACACCGACCCGGCCGCGAGTTGCTGCAGCGCGTCGGTGGTGGTCTTGGCACCGGACCGCGCGGATCCGAGCTGTCTCAGCCTGCCGGCGGAGACCCGAACCGCCGCCACCGTGGGAGCCGCATCACCGGTTGCCACGATCGAGTTGAGCGCATAACCGCTGGCCCTGTTCGTCCTGGGGTCGGGAATGGCCAGCGGGATGGGTGATCCGTCGGCGGACTTGACCGAGCCGCGGGCACCGAGTTGGCTCGGCAGCGCCGTCCAGGACAGTTGCCCGCCGACCGCCGCGTCGGCGGCCCGCACCGCCAGCACCACCGGAGAGCTGGCAAGCGGATCGGCGTCCCGACCGGCCGTGAGGTCGGAAGCGGACCTGTCCAGCGCCGCCAGGGCAGCACCGTCATCGGTGATCCACACCCCGGGTGGTGGTTGATGGCGTCCGGCCCAGCCGGCAGCCAGGGCCGTGACCGCATCCGGCGACGGAAGCGTCGTCACCGTCGTGGTGAGGCAGCTGGATCTGGCGACCGGTGCGGTGGCGTTGAAGGAATCGCTCAACACCTTGGCCGCCGCGGATGATCCGGTGGAAGCGAGCACCGGCAAGGTCACGGTATCGGCGCAGCCGGCCCGGTTCCCCGCATCGCCGCGGCGCAGCAGCGCGAAGTAGACGACGGCCCCGACCACCAGCAGGACGACGACACCAAGAGCGACCAACGGCCACCCGGCGACCCCCCGACGGCGATCGACGGCGAGATGACGCCCCATCGCACCTCCATGCCGGCCAGGGAGGGTTCACTCTATCGAGCGTGCGGCGCCGCGGGGGGCGGCCCGGTGCTGCCCAGCAATGGCCTGCCCGGCCACGGCGCCCCCCGTGAACGGCGTTGCCCGAGCCGTCAGGGCCGAGCAACGGCGGCGACCCTGCAGGTGAGGGTTGCTCCGGATGTCGTCGGGGACCCCCTGCTGGTTTTGCCCTGAACATGGTGTGCATGGCCATGCCGGGGTGGAAGCTGCACGATGTACCTGACACCATGGAGACCGACACCGCCTTCCCGGGCGGAACATGCGAGAGGACCCGAATCGACATGGCCAACCCGTTCGTGAAGGCGTGGAAGTACCTGATGGCGCTGTTCTCATCCAAGGTCGATGAGTACGCCGATCCGAAGGTGCAGATCCAGCAGGCCATCGAGGATGCGCAGCGCCAGCACGGTGCGCTGAGCCAGCAGGCGGCGGCGGTGATCGGCAACCAGCGTCAACTCGAGATGAAACTGACCCGGCAGATGGGCGACGTGGAACGACTCCAGGCTTCCGCCCGGCAAGCTCTGGTGCTCGCTGACGAGGCCACCGCCAAGGGTGATGCGGCCAAGGCGGCCGAGTACGAACAGACAGCCACCGTCTTCGCTACTCAGCTGGTCGCGGCCGAGCAGCAGATGGAAGACCTGAAGGCGATGCACGACCAGGCGCTGCAGGCGGCCACCCAGGCGAAGAAGGCGGTCGAGAACAACGCCATGCAGCTGCAGACGAAATTGGCCGAGCGCACCAAGCTGCTCTCGCAGCTCGATCAGGCGAAGATGCAGGAGCAGATCTCGGCTTCCATGCGGAGTATGTCCAGCATCGGCGCGCCCGGAACCACGCCGTCGCTGGACGAGGTCCGTGACAAGATCGAACGTCGCTACGCCAACGCCCTGGGGTCGGCCGAACTCGCCGAGAACTCGGTCGAGGGGCGGATGTTCGAGGTCCAGAAGTCAACTCTGGACATGGCCGGTGCGTCCAGGCTGCAGCAGCTGCGCCAGCAACTCCACCCGGAGCTCGCCGGTCAGCAGACACGCGCCATCGATCAGACCGCCGGTGGCGCCGGCGGTAGCCCGGACATCACCAAGCAGGCAGCACCGCAGCAGCCCAACCAGCAGGGCTGAGGCGGCGACCCTGCACCTGCGCCGGAGTCTGAGTTCGGCCGGTGCCCGACTCCGTGCGGCGGCCGGCCGTGGTGAGGGGTCATCGACCGCGCCACTGCTTGATCAACAGGACCAGCACCGCGAGCAAGCCTGCCACCATCACCAGTTGCGCGACGGTGCTGTCCAGCCCGGTGCCGCTCACGCCCACCAGTGTGCCCGCCGGGCGCCACGGGCTCGGTAAACTGCGCGTCGTGCGTCTGACCGAGTTCCGCGCCCTGATGACCGCCCATTTCGGGCCGCTGCGGGCGCCGTCGGTGGCCAAGGATCACGTATTCGCGGCGCTGGGTGACCGCAGCGTCGACCAGGCCCTGGAGGCCGGTATCAGCCCGAAGCGGGTATGGGCACAGGTCTGCGTCGACTTCGACGTCCCGCGGGCGATGCATCACGGACTGCCCGACTGAGTGCGCCCGCCGCGGAGGTTGCCCGTCGCAGGCAGCAGACAGCTGACCGGCGTGCCCGAGGTCCGACGGGTCGGCGACGACACGCCGCCACTCCTGCTTGCATCGAACACATGTACGCCTAGGATTGCCAGGTGAGGAGCGGCAGCACAGCCCGGTCGAGAAGCGTTGGTCGGGGTCGGGCGGGATTGGTTGTCCACACATGCCGATCCATCCACAAGGCGGCGCGGTTTCCCGGCCACTGTCGGTGTCCGGTCTTACCGTCGGCGACAACACCACAACGGTGCACGTACACCAGGAACGACACGGACAGACCGACCGGCGGCGCCGGCGGATACAGAAAGGTATGGGTGTGTCATGACGGCACCGGATCGCGAGAAGGCCTTGGGGATCGCTCTGGCGCAGATCGAGAAGCAGTTCGGCAAGGGCTCGGTGATGCGGCTGGGCGACGAGGGTCGGGCACCGATCGAAGTCATCCCGACCGGTTCGATCGCTCTTGACGTCGCTCTGGGGATCGGCGGATTGCCGCGCGGCCGGATCGTGGAGATCTACGGGCCGGAATCCTCGGGCAAGACAACGGTCACTCTGCATGCGGTGGCCAGCGTCCAGGCCGCCGGTGGCATCGCTGCCTTCATCGACGCCGAGCACGCGCTGGATCCGGAGTACGCCAAGGCTCTTGGCGTGGACACCGATGCGCTGCTGGTCTCCCAGCCGGACACCGGTGAGCAAGCGCTGGAGATCGCCGACATGCTCATCCGGTCGGGTGCGATCGACCTGGTCGTCATCGACTCGGTGGCCGCACTGGTGCCGCGGGCAGAGATCGAGGGCGAGATGGGTGACAGCCACGTCGGGCTGCAGGCCAGGTTGATGTCGCAGGCGCTGCGCAAGATCGCCGGCGCGCTGTCCAACACCAACACCACGATGATCTTCATCAACCAGTTGCGCGAGAAGATCGGCGTCATGTTCGGCTCGCCTGAGACGACCACCGGCGGCAAGGCGCTCAAGTTCTATGCCTCCATACGGCTGGATATCCGCCGGATCGAGGCACTCAAGGACGGTACCGATGTGATCGGTAACCGGACCAGGGTCAAGGTCGTCAAGAACAAGGTCGCCCCACCCTTCAAGCAGGCCGAGTTCGACATCATCTACGGCCACGGGATCTCGCGTGAAGGCTCACTGATCGATGTCGGTGTCGAGCAGGGCCTGATCCGTAAGGCCGGTGCTTGGTACACCTATGAGGGGGAGCAGTTGGGCCAGGGCAAGGAGAACGTCCGAACCTTCCTGCAGGAGAACCCGGACATGGCCGAGGAACTGAACAAGCGCATCAAGGAGAAGCTGGGCGTGGGTGCCCGCATCGACGTCGACGAGCCGGTGCCCGCGCCGGTCGACTTCTGATCCTGCTGGCCGGATCTTCCGATGTCCTCACAGACCCCCGCCGGGCACATCGACCGAGCGGCGGCGGTCCGGGTGCTCGCTGCCAGGATCGCCGCCGTCCAGTCGGACGGTGGATCCGCCGCGAAGGCAGATCCCACCGGTGAGGGATCGCCACCACCCGTGCCCATCAGACCGCCCACTCGCCTCGTTCAGACCGGTGAAGCCCTCCAGCAGCTGCCGCCGGGCGGACCGGGCAGGACAGCCCCGGACGCGGAAGCGGCGCATGCAAGGGAAATCGTCTACCGCCAGCTGGCCGCGGCGCCAAGACCGCGGGCGGTGCTGGCCAGGAAGCTCATCGACAAGGGGATCGACGAGGTGGTTGCCGCCGACGTGCTGGACCGGTTCGAGCGGTCCGGGCTGATCGACGACCGTGCCTATGCCGAGTTGTACGTCGCCACCAAGCACCGGGACCGGGCGCTCGGCCGGCGGGCGCTGCGAGCCGAATTGCGTCGGCAGGGCGTTGCCGAGGCTGACTTCGCGGACGCGGTCGAGGAGATCGACGGCGAGGCGGAGGCCGACAGGGCCGCCGATCTGGTGCGCAGGCGGATCGGTTCGGCCATGGCGGCCGGCCCGGAGGCTGCGCGGCGCCGGTTGCTCGGACTGCTGGGCCGCCGCGGCTATTCGCCGGCCTTGGCCGCCAGGGTGGTCGAGGAGGCTGTCGCGGACTACCCGGATGCGGCGGCGGTGATCGACACAGCACCCTGATCGACACAGCACCCTGACCGGCACGGCACCCTGACCGGCACGGCACCCTGACCGGCACGGCACCCTGACCGCGCTGCCGCCGGGTTGGCACGGCCGCTGACGGCTCTCCGCGGGAGCGTCCCGCTTGACCGGCTGAGATGTCATCTTTACTCTCAAGGTCACAGGAGTGTTACGACTCGCGCCTCATCAGGTGCGACACGGTGCGGCCGCCGCTGGCCGCCTCCGCTCGGGGGTTCCGAGTGACAACGCCCCGCCGAACGCAGAGTCGGCTGGGCGTGGTCGGCATACCGCCGTCGCCGCACTCCTGAGCTATTCCGCCTCGCGCGGCGCCGCTGACGGCGTGGCACGGGGCGGATCGACCAGGAGGGAGCAGCAGGTGACTGACGCCCTCGTCATCGTTCTGATCGCTGCGGTCCTCCTGCTGGCGGTGCTCGTCATCGTGCAGGGCAGGAAACGCTCGGCTGCACCGCGGGTTCCGCTCGACGACAGCCAGCTCCGCCGGGTGCTGGACCAGGCGCTCGCCGCCCGTCCGACCAACCAGCCAGCGCACGCCCCGGTTGCCGGTGAATCTGCGGACGGAACGGCGCGGAACGCGGCACACGAGGCAGCGATGGCGGCGGCCTCGGCCAGGATCGAGCAGGCCGAGCGGGATGCCGAGGCGGCCCGGGCCGACGCGTCCGCGGCCAGGGCCGACGCCGGCCGGGCGAGAGCCGAGGCGCAAAGCCTCGAGGCCGATGCCCGCCGCTCGGCGGAGAAGGTCACCCAGGCCGCCCGGGCCGCTGCTCGCGTGGAGGCGGACACCGAGGTCGCCGACGCCAGAGAAGAGATCGGTCGACACCGGTCGGCGCTCACTGCCGACCGCGACCGGATGATCGCCGAAGCCGCCGCCACCCTGGAATCCGAACGCGTTGAGCTGCAGTCCGCGCAGCAGCGGCTACAGGCAGGAATGGACGCGCTCACTGAAGACAGGCGGCGGCTGACGGCCGATCGGGAACGGGTCCGTTCGGAGGAATCCGAGATCGGGAGATCCTGGGCCAAGGTCACCGGCCGGGAGGAAGCCCTGCGGCTGGAGGCCGAGCAGGTGTCGGATCTGCAGGATCAGCTGACCGCACGCGGCCGGGAACTCGAAGAGCGGGTCGGCGCGGCCGAGATGGACCTGGTCCGGATTTCCGGTCTGACCGCAGAGTCGGCTCGCACCGAGTTGCTGGCGCGTCAGGAGGAAGTGGTCCGGCGGGACGCCGCGATGATGGTGCGGCGCATTGAGTCCGAGGCCGAGACCACCGCCAAACAGCGGGCCAGGGCGATCGTCGCCGACGCCATCCAGCGGGTGGCCTCCGACCAGACCGCCCAGACGGTGGTCAGCGTCGTGCAACTCCCGGCCGACGACGTCAAGGGCCGGATCATCGGCCGGGAAGGCCGCAACATCCGCACCTTCGAGACCGTTACCGGGGTCAACGTGATCATCGACGACACCCCGGAAGCCGTCCTGCTGTCCTGCTTCGACCCGGTGCGCAGGGAGATCGGCAGGGTCACCCTTGAGGCATTGATCGAGGACGGGCGGATACACCCACACCGGATCGAGGAGGCGTTCGAGCGCGCACAGGACGAGGTCGACGCCCGCTGCGTACGAGCCGCCGAGGACGCCATGCTCGACGTGGGCATCTCCGATCTGCACCCGGAATTGGTCACCTTGATCGGTCACCTGAAGTACCGCACCAGCTACGGACAGAACGTCCTGGGTCACCTGGTGGAAACGGCGCACATCGCCGGCGCGATGGCTGCCGAACTGGGCATCGACCCGAAGGTGGTGGTACGCGGCGCCTTCTTGCACGACATCGGCAAGGCGCTGACCCACGAGGCGCTCGGTTCGCATGCCACTGTCGGTGCTGAACTGGCCCGCCGGTACGGCGAATCGGAGGACGTGGCGCATTGTATCGAGGCGCATCACGACGAGGTGGCACCCGCCACCGTCGAGGCCGTCCTCACCCAGGCGGCCGATGCCTGCTCGGGCGGGCGCCCGGGCGCCCGCCGCGAGTCGCTGGAGTCCTACGTTCAGCGCCTGGAGCGGATCGAGGCCATCGCCTCGGGAAAGAAGGGCGTCGAGAAGGTGTTCGCCATGCAGGCCGGCCGGGAACTGCGGGTGATGGTGAAACCGGAGGTGGTTGACGACCTAGAGGCGCACCTGCTGGCTCGTGAGGTCGCCAAGCAGATCGAGGAAGAACTCACCTACCCGGGTCAGGTACGGGTGACCGTGATCCGCGAATCCCGCGCCACCGAGGTCGCGCGTTAGGTCGGGTGGCGCTGGTCCGCCCCGACCGGCAGGCTCGTGTGATGACCAACAGTGAGCCGGCGGCCGGCCGCGAGCCCCCACCGGCCGTCGACCGGAGGTCAGCCGTCGGGCCCGGCGCCGAGCCGATCACCGGCCCGATCCCGATCCCGTCCGCGAAGCGGATCACCCCGTCGGGTCCGCCCACTCTGCTCGGTTCGCTGCAGCAGCTGCGAACGGCCCTGGCTCACCTGAGACTGGACCTGGAACTACCCGGCTCCGACGCCGCCAGGGCAGACCGCCGATCACTGATCGCCCAACTCGACGACTACATCCTCCCGCGGTTGCAATCGGTGGATGCGCCGCTGCTGGCGGTGGTCGGCGGCTCGACCGGCGCCGGCAAGTCGGCCCTGGTGAACTCGCTGCTCGGATTCCCGGCGAGCAGATCGGGAGTGATCCGGCCGACCACCACCTCGCCGGTGCTGGTGCACCATCCGGCGGACGGCGGCTACTTCACCGATCAGCGCATCCTGCCCTCCCTCTCCAGAATGTCCGCCGACCCGGAAACAGTCAGGCGACCGGTGTCCAACCCGGCCGACGAACCCATCAGGTCCCTGCAACTGCTGGCCACCAGCGCCATCCCGTCGGGGCTGGCCCTGCTGGACGCACCGGACATCGACAGTGTCGTCGGCAGCAACCGGGCGCTGGCATCGCAGCTGCTGGCCGCCGCGGACCTCTGGCTCTTCGTCACCACCGCGGCCCGCTATGCCGACGCCGTGCCATGGGACTTCCTGGCCGGCGCCGCCGCGCGGCAGGCCGCGGTGGCGATCGTGCTCAACCGGGTGCCGCCGGGGGCCGTCGACGACATCGCCGGCCACCTCACCTTCATGCTGCGTCAGAACGGGCTGAGCAGCTCGCCGCTGTTCGTGATCCCGGAGACCGCGGTCGATCTGGCCGGTCTGCTGCCACCGCCTGCCGTGCAACCGCTGAAGATCTGGCTGGGCGGGTTGGCCAACGACGCGGCCGCCCGGCAGGCGGTCGTCCGGCAGACCCTGACCGGCGCCATCGATGCCCTGCTCGGCCGGGTGCGCGCGCTGGCCGGCGCCGGGGATCAGCAGCGTCGGGCGATCGCGGGTCTGGCCGCCCAGTTGGACGAGGTGTACGCCACAGCGGCCGCGCGGATCGCCGATGGGCTGGCCGACGGTTCCCTGTTGCGCAGCGAGGTGCTGGCCCGCTGGCAGGAGTTCCTCGGCACCGGTGAGTTCATGCGCAACCTGGAGTCCAGGATCGGCCGGCTGCGGGATCGGCTGGTGTCGGCGGTCAAGGGCGAGCCCAGGAAGGAGCAGCAGATCGCTGGTGCCCTGCAGTCCGGAATCGAGCAATTGATCACCGGGCAGGTCGAGCTGGCCGCCGATGAGGTGATGCGACGCTGGGCCCAACTCCCGGGTGGCAGCGGGCTGGTCTCCGCGCACCCGGAATTGGGCCGCCCTGCGCCGGGCTTGCCGGACCGGGTGGCGCGTAGCGTGCGCGACTGGCAGGGAGCGGTCCTGGACATGGTGCGCAGCGAGGGCAAGGACAAGCGGGCGGCGGCCCGGGTGCTGTCCTACGGCGTCAACGGAACCGGCCTGATGCTGATGCTCCTCACCTTCTCCCAGACCGCCGGGCTGACCGGGGCCGAGGTGGGGATCGCCAGCGGCACAGCAGTTCTGGCGCAGCGGCTGCTGGAGGCGGTGTTCGGCGACCAGGCGGTGCGATCGCTGGTCAGCCGGGCACGCGCCGGCCTGGTGCAGGGCGGCGGTCAGATCCTGGCCGACGACCGGCGCCGCCAGGACGCCCTGCTCGGCGAGCTGTCGCGCGGGCCGACACCGGAGGCGTTGATGTCCGTTGCCGGGATGGTGGCGCGCACCAGATGAGCCTCCTCCGACAGAAGAATGACAGCGGCACAAGGGATCTGGCCAATCGGGTGACGGCACTGCAGCAGCTGCTGCAGGTCGGCGGGCGGCGGCTGGACGAGCCGGCCGCCGATCGCGGGCGGCAGCTGGTCGGCAAGGTGTCCGATCGGCTCAGGCTCGCCGGGGACCGCACCGTCGCCGCACTCGCCGGTGCCACCGGCAGCGGGAAGTCCAGCCTGTTCAACGCCGTCAGCGGCGCCACACTGTCCCAGGTGGGGACCCGGCGGCCCACCACCTCGACGGCAACGGCGGCTGTCTGGAACGGTGCCGGGAGGGGCGCCACCGCCGATGACGACCCGTCGGCGTTGCTGCAATGGCTGGCGGTTCAGCGCTGGCATCAGGTGCCGCCGACGGCAGCGGCCGGCCAGGATCTGGACGGTCTGGTGCTCCTGGACCTGCCCGACCACGATTCGGTCGAGGCCGCCCACCGCGCCGAATCCGATCGACTGGTGGAGCTGGTGGACGTGTTCATCTGGGTTACCGACCCGCAGAAATATGCCGATGCCGCGCTACACCAGCGATACCTGGCGCCGCTGGCCGGGCACGACGCCGTCACGATGGTGGTGCTGAACCAGGCGGATCGGCTCACCGCCGGGCAGCTGGCGGCCTGCCGGGACGACCTGACCAGGCTGCTGCGAGCCGACGGCCTCGGCCGCGCCGAGGTGCTGGTCACCTCGGTCGCCACCGGGGCCGGCATCCCGGCGCTGCGGTCCCGGCTCGCCGAGGCGGTGCGCCGGCGGACCGCCGCCACCGCCAGGTTGGCAGCGGACCTTGACGCAGTGGCCGCCGAACTCGCCCGGAGCCTCGGGCGGGGTGAGGCCGACCCGGCAGCGCTACAGCGGAACAGCGGCCTGCTCGGCGCGCTCGGCCAGGCCGCCGGGGTACCGACCGTGCTGGCCGCGGTCGACGCCGGCTACCGGCGGGACGCGACCGGCGCTGTCGGCTGGCCGTTCACCCGATGGCTGCGCAGGTTCCGGCCGGATCCGCTGCGGCGGCTGCGGATCGGCGGGTTCACCGGCACAGCGGTCGGTGCCGCCCGGGCGGTCAACTCGGCCGGCCGGGTCGCGGGCCAGATCCGGCAAACCGGCAAGCCACGGCAGATCGGGGATCCGCAGGATCCAGCCGCGGGCGCACCGGCACCGGCACCGGCACCGGCACCGGCACGGACCTCGCTACCGCGACCGTCGACCGCTGCTCTGGCCCAGCTGGATCTGGCGACCCGGCGGCTCGGGGATGCCGCCGCGGACGGGTTACCGCCGCGATGGGCACAGGCGGTTAGGGACGCGGCCCGGCCGCCCCAGGTGGACCTGCTCGATGCCTTGGACCGAGCCGTCGGCAGCGTGCACCTGCAGCCGCCGAAACCGCTGTGGTGGCGGGCGGTCGGAGCGTGGCAGCGGCTGCTGGCGGCCGCCGCGATGACCGGGCTGGTCTGGTTGCTGGTGCTGGCGGTCCTCGGCTGGCTGAAGGTGCCGCAACCCGACACCCCCTACCTGGGGCCGCTGCCGTGGCCGACGCTGCTGCTGGTCGGGGGCGCCGCCCTTGGTCTGGTCACGGCTCTGGTGCTGAGGCCGGTGATCGGCGCCGGCGCCCGGCGCCGGACGGAACGGGTGCGGCGGCAACTGGAGCTGGCATTGTCGCAGGCCACCGAGTGGAGCATCTTGCTGCCGGTACGGCAGGTGCTGGCCGATCACCGGGCCGGTCGGGAAGCACTGGCCGTCCTGGCCCACCGACGCTGAGTGCGCCGGCCGGGCAGCGTCGGCCGGGCACCGCGAGCGGGCAGCGCCGGGCGGGCAGCTGCGCGCGTCAGAGGGCGCCCTCACCCTGCCGGGTGACGAGCTCCTGATCGCCACTGGCCGGCGGACCGCCGTTCGGCCTGCCGGTACCGCGGATCCGGCGGGTCCGCTTCTCCAGCACCGACGCCGCGCTGGTGAGCAGCAGGTTCAGCAGGATGTACACCACCGCGATCACGATGTAGGTGGGCAGCAGGTTCTTGTAGTTGCTGGCCGAGGTGCCGGCCGCTCGGCGCAGCTCCGCGTATCCGACCAGGATGCCGCCCAGGGCGGTGTCCTTGAGGATCACCACCAGCTGGCTGACCATCGCGGGCAACATCGTGGTGACGGCCTGCGGCAGCAGCACCTGTGTCATCATCTGCGTCTTCCGCAGCCCGATCGCCATCGACGCCTCGGTCTGGCCGCGGGGCAGCGCCCGCACCCCGGCCCGGAAGACCTCCGCCAGCACGGTGCCGTTGTAGAGCACCAGACCGATCACCACCGCGGCCAGCGGGCTGGAGATCCCGATGATCTGGTACCAGAGCGCGTAGTACTACAGTCGCACTG